>Ga0131853_10026371_pt1 | contig 10452 bp, 8 predicted proteins | sample TergutLab28metaG_FD_92764 | JGI IMG/M metagenome (GOLD analysis project Ga0131853, IMG submission 92764) | Labiotermes labralis P1 segment gut microbial communities from Petit-Saut dam, French Guiana - Lab288 P1 (version 2) (version 2) | ecosystem: Host-associated > Arthropoda: Insects >... | reverse complement strand
GATACAATGGCACAAGGCAAGTTTCTTATTATAATTTGTAATTACTCTGACATAAATTTCAAATTCATATTTGCTTAACAAAATGTGACAGAAAATTTAATACAAGATATATGTAAAGTTTGTGTTTTGACCAAAATGAAATTTATTTTAGAATTATGTGTAAATCTCATATACTAAATATTGTCCAAACCTGTCAAGTGGTTCATGAATTCCTATCTGTGGACAAGCAGGATAGATGGCATTGTACACCTCACATACTACAAACAGAATGGCTAAACTAAATGCATCTGGTAAATGAGGTTTTGTAAGAAAACATTATGCACTTTTAATTTGTATTTAAAATTGCTCAAAAAATTCATGAAAGTATTTTATGGAGTATACTTACATTTCTTGCATTTTCTTTAGTCTCTCTTTCTCCTTCTTCTCTTGTTTCCTAGGTTTAAGACTTGGATCAAAATTGCCCTTCATTTGGAACTTCGCTCTTTCAACATACAGCTTATGGCCACGAAGATCATATCGGTGGAGCAATTTCACGGCTAGGTCCACAGAGTCTGCCTGGAAAAGAAACAGCATGCTTTTATATACATGAAATACAATGTCCTTAATACACCTGCTAATAAAGAATCATCAGCCAAACTGTGAAAATGGGCAGTGGATTTTGTTGACACGTGTCAGTACCAGCAACCAGAAATTCACTGATGGCTTCCTACTTGAGATTATTTTTTTTCCAGGCCACTGCTCAACGCCTACAATGGTCTGCCATATTTAAAAATGCCACGAAGATATGAACTTCTTCCACAGTGTGAGCCAAAGAAATCTAAAGCTAAGATGTCACTACTGTATAAAATTCCACCTATTCAAGGTTGCCTAAGAAGTTTTTAGTACATTGATGGCTGTGTATTGGATGTTACTGCTCTACAACCCATACATAGTACCGCAGCACTACAAGAGGCATGTCTGTACAGCCTTCTATACCTCTAAACGTCGATTTTTGTGGATACATCTCATTTTTGAGCATTAGATTTGTCTGAACTATATGGGTACAGTACACCACTGGAAACATTTCTCATTTAAAAAAAAAAAAGTGTTCGTTTCAAAGGCCAGTGTTGATATTTCAACCCACAGTTAACTCTAGTCCGAGCGATAAAATAAGCAGGCTGTGCCTCGAACTGTATTAGTCAAAAAAGCTAAATGAGTCCCATTACAGGCCTGTGGTGCCCAGAGGGTTCCAGGAAGCTAAGGTTCCCAAATTACGTGACAATGCCCAACCGTATTAGTCAGCTGGGAAAAAAATGTGTAGTTGCTGTGTGTTGATGTATAAATCAGGGTTTGGGGGGGGGGGGGGGTGGGGGGGGAAGTGCATCCATTTTGGCAACAAAAAGAAACCCTGACCTTCAAGTGTCTAGAAGCTTAGCAGAACATGGGTATATCTAATAGGAGTGAACAAAATTGCTCCAAACTTCCACACACTGTTTGTGACATTTTTATAGGTTGTTCGGCAGTTTAAAGGGCTCACTGCAGGATGCTTTTATAAGTTGTTCAGTGGCAGAGGGTTAAAGAGATTTTAAAAGTTGCTTGGAAATTCACTTTTTTATCGATAACCCACTTTATTTTTCTCACTGTTCGGTAAATACAGCTTCACTGAAGAAACTGGCATATTTAGCAGACATTTTTAAGGGACTTAATGAACTAAATCTATCATGTCAAGGAGAGAGAATGTCAATATTCATCAGCAATAGAACAGCACACCCTTTAAAATTTTGTGTTGAGACTGACTTCAAAGTGGCAGGATCATGCAAACACAAGCCCCATCTCAAGAAATTTCCAGACTAGCAGAGTAACTTTCAGTTTCTCAACAACTCTAATCCAGGGACTTAGTAATATCTTCAGGTATTAAATACAAACTAACACAATATTTTAATGATCAATAAGTGTACTGCTTACAACAGATAACAGCTGTGTGTTCATCTCCACAAGCAACTTCCAAAACAGGATCATTTCGAATATACAAATAGCTTGGTATGTTGTCAGCAATTTGGCTATGTCCAAATGTGAATATAGCTCCTGTTTCTGAAACAGACAGTAAAAGAATTCAGCTAACTGTTATTTTGCTTATAAATAACGATGAAATTAGTTTCTTATACTCATATATGAAATTCCACAGACTGCACATTATACTACTCATATGCCAGTAATCAAAGCTAAAATGAAGTATAATAATGTGACATACCAAAAGCAAGATAGATAGTTAAAAAACAGTGAAATTCTTCCTGTATATGCCATACAGGCATGTAAGAGAAGCAGGGATATAGCTCAATTCAATCTAAACCTTGACATTTCACTGAGGTGGGTGGTCAGCCTCACACGAGGACTTTACCCCTGGAGAAAAAGCCCTATATACCCCTTGCAACGAAGGCTGGGCAGGTTCCAGCACCGTTCTGGACCTTTGGGAAAGATAAAATCTCTTGTCCCTGCTGAGATTTCAACCCCGGATATCCATCCCACAACCCGGTCACTGTACTGAATGTGGGACAACACAGTGCCTGCACATAAATGACCATGGATTACCTGTGAGGAGCAACGAGTTGCAGGATGGGAAGATGTCAATGTTTGTTGTTCAACAGCAGGAAGTCACATGGCGCCAGCAGAGTCATTGTGGGATGGTAGGTAGCTCCAATCCCTGTTCGAGACAATGTGGATAAATTTTGTGAATTCATCTACGTTTTCGGCTCTACAACTTGCTGTGAACATGTACTGGGCAAGATCATAAATGTAGTCTTTCTTCTTGGTGTATCTGTTTAAGTATGCTTTCACATGGCACCATGTGCTTTGTATGGTGTTAATATGAGCGCCCGTCTGCTGATCGACGAAACCGATGGTACGGCATACTGTCTCGTGGGTGTACCCGTATGCCTCGAGCCCGCGGTATGCCACCGAGCAATCGCTGATAACTGTAGTGCCCGGTTCGATCCAGTCACTGATAACAGCCATCAGGGTGTCAGCTGTTCTATCCTGAACAGGAACGAGAAAGGTTTTGCCCGACTCCCGCTCCACACCGCCAAACACCCACTGCTCACCCTTACCATGTTTGCGCCGACCGAACTTGCTCTCATCGATTTCGACGGTCTTGTTAGGACCGCCAATCCTCTGAGAGCTGCCCTTCACGTATTCCAACATGACCTCTTTGCAGTATTGGCCCCAGTCAGCGATAGTTGAGGAGCTGAACTGATGTTCTCGTTGGATAGCGTTGGCAGACACACGGCGAACGATGTCGTATGTCAGGAACATAACCTCCGCCAAAGTGAGGTTACTGTGCTGAAACCAGGAACCGTGCCTGATCGACATGGAAACAGAGCATCCGGAAGCAGATGTCCTCCTGCGACATCGATATCTGTAACCATCCTTGCGGTTAAGGTCAGCGCACCAGGACATATCATGTCCGCACGTAGGACACTTCAATTTCGCGGGAAGGAGACCTACGTCTTTCAGAAACTGCAAACTCAACGCCTTGTCACTGAACAGTAAAGTCAAGAAGAATTTTGTAGCAATACCGTTGCGACCGTGCGACGAGCGCCCGTACGACGTCGCGGGAACGTACGGCATGTCCATGATGCGACACTGGTAGCTCGCTATAATTTCAGAAATCCGATCGGTCATGACGTAGCGAATAGCACTACACACAAGACTACGCTTTCGTTTAAAGTAGCACACCAACTGTAATCAAAGTACACTGAACAGAAGGGATGTCACAATGGAGAATATCAGAAAAACCTCCGTCTTTCCTGTCGCACACACGGCACACCAACCGCAGTTCATGTAGTTGACAGCAACTAAACGCTAAAACGTACACAACTCAAGCCTAACGCCAGCCCCTTTCGAAATGGGATAGTATAAAGCTGGGGCGGGAAAAACGCAAAGCATTGAAGGGGAAAGGCTGGGTAAAGGAACCACGTGTTAAAACAGACAAAAAAAACACAAAAAAAGCAAGTGGCCAACAATTGCCCCTAACAACCAAACGCGAGTTCGTTACGCCGAGCAGCATACATGCACAGCAATTGACAAGAGAAAACGACGGGGTAACACACATGCGCCCACCTACGGAAGACGGAAGAAACAGTCGCCGCCATGTTGCCCCTGATTTACAATTCAAAACCGATCCGAAATTGCGTTGTAAGAAACACGTTTGTTGGACAAGTTATACAAAGTCGGGGGACAAGAAGTTACTTACATAATGGGGGTGAAGTGGTCTTAATCGTGCATTAACACACAATATTGAAAACAGACATTACCACACGAATAACACTACAAAATTTTAATACCTGGCATGTTAATATCGACATTCCCTGCCATATTGACACAACTGTACAGAACTTGCCGTCAAAAAACTCCCAAGAAAAGTACAACTGTGCAGCTGTATAATGTCTCTTTCTTTCACCTTGGAATCTTACAACATTCAAAAGTAACAGAATCACCATTACCATTCCTTGTAGTCTGTATACTCTTCTTAGAAGGAACGGTAATTGAGGAGTGAGAAAATACATATGTTGGCCATACGGCGGTGCCATCGGTCGTTCTGCTTGACGCATGTATGCAGAATGTTTAATAAACGCCCGTTAAACATTGTGTGTTGCGGTAGTACTTGTTGGCGATTCACAAAAACGGCAATTTATGTGACGATTTGGTATGATATTCGAAAAATTCCTATGCCTAGAACCACGGAAATAAATTACGCAGTATCGATACCGGAACGTGGGGGAAAGAAAAATAAATACAGGTTGCTTCTAATACTAGAAAAAACGAAAAGGTAACGAACATGCGTATAGGTGTGCAGAAGTATAGTCGATTAATTCTGTGTGCATCGAATCTGAATTTCAACCAAACTCCCCGGAAAGCAAGCACTTGTTGATCCTTGACCCTTGTGCAAAGAATGTTCTGTCGCGCAATGTACGCCATGGCCCACATACAGTACTTTTTTTTTCATTTCCGTTTTCGAAGTGTATTGCTCTCAATGTTTCCTGGCTGTCGCACAAAGTCGCTGATCCAAATCAGTTTTGAACTGGAATTTCATGGCATTAAATGAAAATGAAAACTAGGTTCGGAAATATGTACAAATCCCACCATAATTTGCTATTCAGTGGACACGTCAGCCTTTAATTTGCTGCTAAATATTGATTGAACTTATATATTTTTTTAATTCTAACCATAATTTTTAAAGCGCGTCAGACTAATATAGTGTTATTACGGCACATCTTCAATTGCACCGACCTGAGAACACGAGTCATTCAACTGTCATAAAATGCTCTGCATTTTATGGAACCTGCTTTATTGCAGTCACCACTAAGACATCATCCAGAGCCAGCTGACTCTAGCTTACACCTCAACCATACATTCTACAGGTTCTACCAATTTCATCTTCAAAACTCTTCTTCTTACTCATTATCTTCACCCTACATGCCAATTTCCTGTCTTCCCTCCCCCCCCAATCATCCTAAATTCCCCCCTACTTTCTTTCACCTATTTTCCAATTTATATACTTCCTTTAACCCCCTTGACAAAGCAGCCTCTCTAGGGCAGTAGCTACAATTTGACCCCTTACAACTCCAGTCAAAAATGTCCCTTCTCTACATTACATACTGCTTTCCCAACCCATATCACTTGTCATACTCAGAAAGTGGAAGCACTCATCTACCAGTCAACATGAAGTCATAATTAAGAACTGGTTGTTTCAGCATTTGTGTAGATCAGGGTTCTACTGCCAGACATATACAGTGGCTGTTACTTCATTTCCTTGGTAGGAACCCTATTAATCAGTTGCATATCACCACTATATAAACTGCACAATAATTCATACTGCGTAACATGGTCATAACAGAGTTTTAAGAAATGCAACAATTATTACATCACAATATAAAGAAAAACAATAACAACTGTATGACTGGTGTTGACAGTGGTTCATGCTGAACCTCTTCCTGGGGTGAATGAAACATGTATGATCTCAGCCAGACTGGCCTGCAAGTTCTCCTCTAGAATAGTCCCTTTACATGCCATGAACACATACTGGGGGAGTGTAGGAACAGCTGTACTCAACCTTAACCTTGCCACCAGATGGAGGAGAACGATCAGGTTAATGCCTCAGCTGGTTGGCTCCATAACTGGTCTCAACACAATGAAATAAAGACAATCTCCTTCCCTGTCAGAGTGTAATGATTCCTCAAGCTGTGCAGCCAACAGCCTAGTCTCTATACTGATTATGCTATCCCAGTCTCTTTAGGTCCCCTCACATGATCAACACACTTGCAATTGTGGGATCTCTGCTCAGTTTCCCTTGATTAATATCCACATCAGAAACAAAGGACTAAAGACTCTAAAGAATGTCTGTTTTTTAATGATGTATGTAAAAATGGAAGGAAAAAAAATCCACAGACATTTATTGAAACCTGGAGCAACATTAGAGCATGCCAAACAGAAATGGACTTCCAAAAGTGTTTAGCATCTTCCCTTCAATGCACATGCAAGAGGGGGGAGTGTGTGGGGGAAGTAAAACAAACAAAAAAAATCCAGTACACAGTACTTACTGCTGCACAATACACACATAGAAAGATCACGTAGGACATCATCATCATCAGATGCAATGGTCCACTTTAAGGTAACATTCCAGTGTTTATTTAACAAATAAACCCAACAGAGCAGGGCACTTCTTGTGAAATTGGTAACTACTTAGCTGATCAAGGAAATCCTGTCTTTTATGGAAATGAAAGGTTTATTATTCAAATCAGGCAGCAATAAATCCTATCCTAGTCACTAAGTTCTTGGTGCCTAAAGACAACTTTAGTTACCATGCAGTGTGATCCTGAGGAAACCAAAGGCCACCTATGTCTTTAGTCAAAAACATGCATAGCCATTTGAATCTCCACTCTTTCGCAGAAATGGGCACTAAATTCCAGTGCCCAAGGGTAAACCCAGTCTGCTCCTGAAAAAAAGTAAAGGTAAAGCTGTTCTGATATAAGGGTGTGGAGGTGGAACTTTTTAACTTCAACATTAGGTGTAAAGTGTCAACTTCGCATCCTGGCCACTATGCTACTGGTGAAAAAGAACATCCAGTACCCATTAAATAGGATGCCTGATGGGACCCAGAACTAGTCTCAATATTCAGTATAGTAAAGTATATTGCTGCTACCTAGTCACTATATAAACCAACCTAACATGACTCTGTCAACTTGTTAATACCCTAATATTCAATTTACATGTTAATGTTATACCATTCATGACAAGTCTTGCAAGTGGTGTCTTCCCTTGAGATTTTCTGACTAAACATTTGTATGCATGCTCATATTCCCCATTCTATTTCGGCCTCCCAACCATTTGATACCAGTAAAATTTGTAGAAGAGTACAACTTATTCATTTGTAAAAGGTAGAGGTAAAGTGATCTTGTTACAGGCCTGGTGTGGCCCAGAGGTTGGGTAGAGGTATAGCTCTACTCTTCCATGACCGAGGCACTAGAAGGAGGTGAGCGGTCAGCAGCACACCCCGGTTGCATTTTACCCCCAGGTAAGACCAGGTACCCATTTTACAGGAGGTTGGGTGGGCCCCAGGGCCAGTCTGGATGGGCGGAAAATCCCATCCCCACTGGGATTCAATCCCAGACTGTACAGACCATAGTCAGTCACTATACCAACTGAGCTACCCAGCCCACAAATTATTCATTTGTACCTTTCATAAATGAAAGTATACAAAAAAGTGCGTGTTCCTAGAACAGCGTTTGTTTGTATTGTTACTGTAAAATGAATCTCAGGAGAGTGATTTTAGTTATGCGGTAGGTATAAATCCAAAAACTATTACGAGGGGGGGACCCACAAAATAACGAGAATTTTTTTTTAAATCGTATATTTCTCTGAACATTTTTAAAATTCAATCACCCTCAAAATACTCTCTTTGTGAATCAATACACTTATCCCACCACTTTTTCCATTGTTCAAAACAGTTCTGGAACTCTTGCAAAGTGATAGCCTTCAGTGCCTCTGTCATTTTCTCCCTCACCTCCTCTACATTCTGAAAACACTTTCCTTTAAGGTTCCTCTTCATTCTTGGAAACAGGAAAAAAATTGCAGGGTGCCAGGTCCGGGGAGTAGGAGGGTGCGAAGCCGTTGTCATCCCATTTTTCGTAAGAAACTGCAGCACACTCAATGCTGTGTGGGCGGGAACAATGTCATGATGCAGAAGCCACTCACCTGACCGCCACAATTTGGGGTGTTTTCTTCGCACAGCATCACGCAATCGCTTGAGCACTTCAAGGTAAAAAACTTCTGGTTAACAGTCTGACCTTGTGGTACGAATTCAAAGTGGACAAGCCCTTCGATGTCAAAGAATCAGATCAACATGGTTTTCACATTTTATTTGACTTGCCTCGCCTTTTTGGTCTCAGAGATGATGCACTTTTCCATTAACTTGATTGTTGCTTTGTCTCTGGGTCGTACCCGCAACACCATGATTCATCTCCTGTGATCATTTTGGACAAAAAGTCTGGATTAGTTTTCAGTTGATCTTTCTTTTCACGGCACACATCCAAACAACTTGCTCTCGGATCCTCCGAGAGCAAGCAAGGAACAAATTTCGCAGCAACTCGTTTCATGTGAAGTTCTTCTGTTAAAATTCGTTGACATGAGCTCCATGAAATTCCAGCCAATGCTTCCAACTCGTCGATTGTTCGATGACGATCAAACATTACTGCATCACGATCTTTTTGAATGTTTTCGTCAGTTCTGCTTGTTGAAGGACGACCAGATCGTGGTTGGTCTTCAAGGGACATGTCACCACGTTTGAACCGAGAAAACCATTTGTAAACCCTTGCCTGGCTCAAAGCTTCTTCTTTAAAAGCCTCTTGAAGCATTGTGACAGTTTCTGCTGCTGTTTACCCCAAAAGGAAACAAAACTGGATGCAAACACGCTGTTCTTTTAAGTCTGCCATCGAAAAATCAACAAAAACAATGACAGAGGCTCAAGAAAAAATCACACGGACCCTATAGACCTTTCAAGGACGCCGCTTGGCCAACTGATGCGGAGGGCAGTCATGTACACACACCAAGCGGGAGCAGACAGAAGTACCGCCCCTCTCCCCTCCATTAAAAAATTCTCATTATTTTTGGCCCCCCCCTCGTACATAATGTACATACCCTTTACATTAAAGTGAAGAATATAAATAAAACTTCCAGGTTTGGTACCTTCTTTTCTGTAAAGAAGTGCATATGAAAATTAAAGGAATCAACAAGCTTTTAAGCATCACAGATCTTAAGAGAAAGGTTTATACAAAGCTGTCCACTAAGTTTTGTTGTAATGTCAGTTGTAGCCAATTACCCATTTTCCACCATCCTGTTACCACAGCCATTCCCATCATATTCATTTCCGTCAACTTCTACATCATCACTCTTTGCTGCACAACTACCACTTTCTACTACAATGTTACTGCTGCACTTAGCACTGATGTCTTCTGACTTGTCCACTTCAAATTCACACTTTACCTCCATAAGTGTGTCAACATTATCTTCATTTCTCTTTTCAGCCAACTCAAAATCTGTATCTGTACTCAAAACACTGCCATTCCTTGCATTATCTGCACTTGTTACATTTCCTTCTATAATAGCAACTTTCCCTTTATTTTCTTCTGCTGTACATCCAGCTGCAACTTCTCCTTATTCTAGGAATTTATTCCACCTTTTTAACACTGCTGGGCTTCAGCAACAAATGCATAAACACAGTGTGGCAGATACTGGAATAGTGCAGTGGCTCAATGCAAAACTGGGAAAGAAGAAAACTGGTATTAAGACAGGCCTGCAAAAAAGTTTCAGTTACAAACTGGGGCTGCATTTTGCTATGATGTGACACTGTGTTACTGACATGCCACAAGACTTGAATCATGAGGAAAAACTGCTGTGGCGAACCTCAAATATTGCACTGTACACATAGTGTATGTCAAGTGTGCAGATTTCAAAGTTTTTTTAGATAAGGAATCGAAGGTTTTTCTGATATGTTGATACTGAATCTACCCATCAAATTGCACGATGTCACATCCCAGGGAAATTCAATTGCAAAATTGTTAAACTTCACCATACGATTCTCGAGAATAGAGAATCAGTATAAAATAAATTCTGCTTATAACAGTAACTTTTGGGACCTGAACAGTTTTCTCTTCTTGACAAGTACTCTTTTCTTAAGGTATTTACTCGAGATCAAAATATTTCATGGTATAAAGCTGATGTATACAATCTAACTCACAATTCAGTTATCAGCACAGTTCCACTCAACCACACTCTTGTAGTACAGTGAATTATATAACACACTTTTCTCCTTTCCAGTCAAACTTGTCGCTTCTGTTTCCAAACTGTGACATGAACATACATTTTGCATAAAATTCCAGGAAGCAGAAAGTATAATATGAAACACACTTCTTCTTCTTC
>Ga0131853_10026369_pt1 | contig 10453 bp, 10 predicted proteins | sample TergutLab28metaG_FD_92764 | JGI IMG/M metagenome (GOLD analysis project Ga0131853, IMG submission 92764) | Labiotermes labralis P1 segment gut microbial communities from Petit-Saut dam, French Guiana - Lab288 P1 (version 2) (version 2) | ecosystem: Host-associated > Arthropoda: Insects >... | reverse complement strand
CGTAAATTCTCAAAGTAAATGCAACAGTGTACCCTACACTTGCGTTTAGTGTGAGAAATGGCACAAAAAGAGGATTCGTTTAGTCTGATAAAATTAGCAGACGAAGCCAAAAGTCGAGAAAAACAAGGTTACAATCATGCCGAACCCCTAAAAAAAAGCAAGGCAAACAAGCCTGATGGCAAGCCTTATCAGACTTAACGCAACCGTAGATGCACTTAGATTGAGAAATATCCTGTATGTTTTGGTTTAGATTTTTGTTATAGTACGGGGTATGTTGGGTCGGTATAACGAGCCAACGCAAGTTCATTGTTTAGCAAGATGTCCACCAAGCGTGATGCATCAAGCTGGCAATGGAACAAGAGGTTTTCTACATCATCGTGAAGGCAATCGGATTTCATTGCCCTAACAGGGTAGCGAGTTAGTGAAAATTCCTTGCGTATTGATTCGTTGATGAGATTGTTTTCACGCATGAAAAACACCCCCTATGAGTACGAACCGGGTTCATCGGTTCGGTTGCTTGTTGGGGGTACTTTTTTAAGCGTCTTTAGCAGCCGCTTGTCTTGAACAACATCGACAGCGGGGATATGGCGAATACCCAAAAGGGAAGCTAGTTCTTCATTAAAGAAGTAAACAAAGGCATCATAAGGGCTTTTTCCGTTTAGGGATTTGCGCTTGATTCCATTAACATGGGAGAAAATCGTGTTGACCGTCTCCTGTGTAAAATGGTCAAAGGATTCACCTTTTGGCACAATATCTCTAAAAATTGTATGGTTCTTTTCAACTCTCGGCTTTTGAGATGAGCAGTATGGGTCGCAAAAATATAGCCGTGTTTCAGGCAAGCCCTCGGTATCATCAGTAAAGGCCGCAACATTGGCAAACTCGCCGCCGTTATCGGTAAGGAGCAAGGGGAAAACATCACCAAAACGATAATCCTCCAAGCGCAACTTTTTCTTTAGTGCGCGGATTTTTGTAGCGGCTTCTGCGGAGGTTTTATCATTCACAAGCAAGCCGAGCATGAAATTCATCTGCGTAAAGTGGAAAGTTATAATAACTTTGCCGCCAATACGCCCGATTACCGTGTCCATCTCTACCCAATGTTGTATTTCGTGTTCATCGGTATATGCCAGAAAATCAGCAAAGGTTCTGCCGACTTTCAACCCCTTGGGTATGCCGAGTGTCCGGTTTTGCTTGCGAGGCTTGAACTTTACAACCCTTGGCATATCCGTTTTTTCAATGGATAGATAATCTTTGTGGAGATACCGATACGCTGTCGGCATCGAAATATCGACATCATAGGTTTGCATGATGTGATACAACCGCTGCCCCTTTTTTATTGCGTTGCTGATAATCTCATCCGCATCGTGAAACTCCTGCTTGTTAAGCGGTATCCCCTCCCGAGAGTCAACTAATGTAAATGCGTATTCCTCATGTGCCTTTTTGGCGCGGTAAAACTGTTTGCGGTATGGACAACGATTATAATTCCTCTTTTCGCAAGCATTGCACACGAACGGGGCTTTCATTAAATCCGGGCATTGCTTGTTTGGCAGGGGTGTTCCATCTCCCTTTGTGTGAACTACCGGTGCTTCTTTATAGATAAGATGCTTCTTTACCTCTCTTGATATGGTTGTTGGCGATTTTCCTACTCGGCGGGCTATATCCTTGAAGGATATACCTCCCATATCTAGGCATCTTTCTATTTCTTGCCTCGCTTCCGGGGTCAGATGCTTCTCTTTTGGCAACTTGTAGTCTGACATTTTCCTCGTCCTTTCAACTCAGGAAATTTCTCAGACTTAATGCTACCAATTTTTCCTTCTCACTCTAAACGCCTCTCGACACGCCACTGGTGCATTTACTTTGAGAATTTACTGATGAAATCTGATGTAAATCCGACCAAAATACTACTTGCCATATGATTGCAATTATGATATTATGTTTTTTGTTGGCGCGGAGTGGAGCAGTTCGGTAGCTCGTCGGGCTCATAACCCGAAGGTCGTAGGTTCAAATCCTGCCTCCGCAATATAAGAATTATTAGTCAAAGGGGTAAGCTAGGGATTTTCTAGCTTACTCTTTTTTCTTTGCTAGAAAGGTTTTCAAAGCGATAGGTGATCTTTATATCCTGTTGAGGCTCACCATCAACCTCGTAAACATCGGATATCTCTATGCTGTCTATGAGTTCAACCACAAGTTCGTGGGTTAATGTTTCAATTGACAGACATTTTTTTATTTGGTATATCCATGAGGCTATGTCGTTCTCACTTCGCTTTTGACTTTCCATTTCATTTCTAAGCACTTTTATTTCATCGGCAAGGGTAACATATTCATCATCGTATTTTTTAGCCATGCGCTTAAAAATATTTTCTGGTACCGTACCGCTAACCTTATCTTCAAAAAGCGACTGCATAAGCAAGTCAATTTCCGCTAACCGGCGCTCCTTCTTATTAAGAAGATTCTCTTGTTGCTTAATCAACTTATCGGAGTGCTTCATATTATCATCAGTGATACGGCTAACCAGTTGGCTCTCATCGCTGAAAGCAAGTTTGGCGAATCCCCGAATGTCATCTATAACAGAAGAATAGATTACGCCTTCCAGTATTGTATGCGGTTGGCAAGCGGTTCTCCATTTGTTGGTGTAACGTCCGCAGCGGTAATATTCTTTGGTGTAATCTTTGTATACCTTGCGGTTAAAGGTCATCTTTGCGCCACAGTCCCCACATTTGGCTACACCGGAGAACATCGCCACTTTACCGCTACCACCCCGGCGTACACCCACATGGTTCTTGGCTATAATCTTCTGGACTTCATCCCATACTTGGGAACTGATTATAGCTTCGTGTGCATCTTCAACCACGATCCAAATATCAGGTGGGTTTTTAACCATCTTCTTGTTTTTGAAAGACGTAACCCTGCGCTTGCCACTAACTAACTCGCCTTTATAAACCGGGTTTTTGAGGATAGAAAGAATCGTACCACTACCCCATTGGCTATTTGATAATGCAGGTTTATTCATTGAGATGTAATAGTAAACGCCGGGGGAGGGTATGCCTTCACGGTTAAAAATGTCCGCTATCAAACTAACAGTTATTACAAGACCACAGGATAACTATGCAGAAAAATATCGCGGAAGAATAGATGTCTGCATGAATATGTTAAACAATTGTGGAATCACGGTAAAAACAAAAGACCGAATTCACCAAAAATTTGCGGTTATCGACCAAAGGCTTGTATGGTATGGAAGCGTCAATCTACTCAGTTACGGTACTTCCGAAGAAAGCGTAATGCGTATTGAGAGTGTGGATATAGCCGGGGAATTGCTAATCGGTATCGGGTTATAACTTTCGTTTGCCACAGGAACTAGCCATTGTCTCGCCTGTTTAGATAAAATTTTTAGAGACATTGATGGAGTAAGGCGTATGCAGTAAAATAAATAATACATCAACTTGTCTCCCTTAGTGAAAATAATTGAATGAAGGTGTAACTGTGGGCGTTGATGTACTAATAGATAAATTGACACCCTGTTTGGAGGAAATCTCAACAGGCGAGATTTTTCAGACAACATTCTCTGTTGCAAACAACGATGAAGTTATTGGATTACAAGATAAAGGTTGGAATTTCAACTGGGCTGACAATGAATTAAGCCGTTCTAATATCTATAAACTACAGCTAAAAGACGATGATGAAATACAAGGGTTGGTATCAGCAGAAGTAGTTCGTGGTGCTGTTTATATACGTTTGATTGAAAGTGCGCCACACAACTTAGGGCGAGATAAAAGATTCGATGGCGTAGGAGGACATTTATTTGCTATAGCAATCAAACTCTCCTTCGCTATGGGCTTCAATGGATATATATTTTTTGAGACTAAAAACATAGGTTTGGCGGAACACTACTCGGAGAAGTTTGGTGCAAATCTTATTCCAACAAGAATTCATGAATATCGAATGGAAATAAACGAGGACAATGCAAAAAAACTACTTGAGAATTATAGCCTGGAGGGCGATCTAAATGTTCGATGATAGATATAAAGGATTGACATTAGATGAAGCCGCTGAAAAAGCTGGCGGATATGTTGACTATGAACCGGGGCGTCCGCTAATTGTTGATGCTGACTATCGAGCCATGTCAAAATATTGTTCAGAAAAAGGTATCAAGCCAATGGATATGACTGAGGAAGAGCGTAAAATATTTTTATACGATGAGCCTCTGGTGTATGCGTAATAAACTGCAAAGACGATATTAGGATTAGCATTGGATAAAGCCACAGCAAGGGCTGGAGATTATGCGAGTTATGCTCCGGGGCAATCACAAGAGCGTTACAAAGGACGCATGTTTTTGCGTCCTTTGTACAAGTGTTTTAGGCTATTGCGCCGTTTAATCAAATTTTATGCTGCTGGAATTAATTGGCTAACAATTCTACTCCTGCCTCCGCAATACATGATATACGCCTATATTCATGGCAAAGAGCCGTTGATGTGGGCGTATATTTTTTTTACAAAAACCAAACCTCATGCCTTTTTAGTGTATCTATATAATATAGAGGGCAAAATTTATGTAAGGAAGGAGCTAAATAAAATGGAGCCCGAACGTCTAGTAAAGTTAGTTCATGAGGCAAAACAAGGCAACATGTCTACACTTGAAGAGTTATGTATGGATGCCTTCGGTAATGTTTACCGCCTCGCATTGCGGATATTAAAGAACCCAGAAGATGCAGAGGATATAACTCAAGAAGTGTTTAATCAAATACAGCAAAAAATATCCGACTTGCGTGACCCTGCCGCTTTTTATGCGTGGGCTAACAAAATCACAGCCAACAAGTGCAACAGGTTTTTTGGCAGACATAAAGGATTGATTAGTTTAGACGATGAAGAAGAACTATTGTCAATCCCAGATGATGACCCAGAGAACATGCCCGACAGAGCTCTTGATGATGAAGCCAGCCGAAAAATCATCATGACCGTTATAGATAACCTCCCTGACAAGCAGCGCATTTGCATACTACTTTTTTATTATGGACAGCTTACAGTTATGGACATAGCGGTAGCGCTTGAAACAAACGAAAACACAGTAAAAACCCGCTTATCTATGGCAAGGGCAAAGATACGGACAGCGTTGGAAGAAAAAGCTGAAAAAGAGGGCATCAAACTTTGGGGACTCCCCATTGTACTTGCCCCGATTATTCGCGAAGCTATGGAAAGAATGATTGCCCCGCTAGAAGTACAAGCCCAAGTGCGGAATAACATAACCGACGACACAGCGGAATATTCACGCGCATCCCCTGGCGACACAGCAGCAAATGGTACGGCGCTAAGTACAAGTGCAATCGTGCTTATAATCTGCGGCGCTGTGCTTGCTGCGGCAATTGCAGCAACAGCCATATTCTGGCCGCAAGAAGGCGAAATATTTCCACAGGATGGCTATGCGGTTTATCCGGGTATCCATCCACAACATGCCATTGCAGCTGGAAACAGCCATTCTTTGGTTATAGATTCTGGCGGGAGCCTGCGGGCATGGGGCAACAATTTACATGGGCAACTTGGCGATAACACAATAGAACGCCGCCTTGTACCTGCTATTGTTACAGATGATTTTATGGCAATATCTGCAGGGGGTACCCATTCCCTTGCTATATGCGCAGATGGCGGCTTATGGGCATGGGACAGTAATAATGTTGGGCAGTTGGGTGATGGTACGGCTCAGGGCAGTGATACTCCAATAAAAATTATGGATGATGTTGTATATATTTCGGCATCGCGTCGAATACAGAACACACATTCATTAGCTGTAACCGCTGATGGCGGCTTATGGGCATGGGGTAGCAATACCCAGGGCCGACTTGGCACTGGTGGCGGTGGAGGAAGCCGTTATCCTGTCAGGGTTATGGATGATATAGTCGCTGTTTCGGCAGGAGATTTTCACTCTTTGGCGCTGGGCGCTGACGGTGGTTTGTGGGCATGGGGAAGTGGACGCAGTGGGCGCATAGGAGACGGCACAGCCGGAGGGACTCGTGTGTCCCCTGTCCGAATTAAGGATGATATTGTCGCCATTTCGGCAGGGAACCACCACTCTTTGGCTGTGACTTCTGACGGCGGCCTATGGGTTTGGGGGTATAACCGTGACGGCAGACTTGGTGACGGAACAACAGAAAACCGTTATTACCCAGTGCGTATTTTGGATTTAGCGGCGAATTAATAATATACTTTGGAGGTTTTTCTTATGAAAAAATTACTAGCTATGATATTGATAATATTTGTGCTACTTGCTTTAGCTGCTTGCGATAACAACAGCGACACAGCAGGCACGGAGGAAGAGGTGCAGGGAACACAACAGCCTAGCGATACGCACACCACAGAGGCCGATAATGGCGAAGAAGCATATATATCTGACGATGTAGCGGGTTATGATAACGGCGAAGACGAGCAAACAACGCCACCAGAGCCGCCCGTAGCTACAAACGCATTTGAAGCAGAAAGCCGCGGCGAATTTATTGCGGCACAGGGGCTTTTTGACAACACTCTTACGGGGCATTTGCCTGTGCAAAGAAATCGTGCTGATATTGGCTTTGCCATTGGCTCGATGAACGTTCATTTGCGCATTATTTGCGAAGATGACATTTTGTGGGGCATGGGCACTACAGATGCAGGTAATTTTGGCATGGGTAATGGAATTATGCAATTCCATGAGCCCATAGAAATACTTGAAAATATTGCTTTTGTTGAAGGGCAATTCGCTATCACCAATGGCGGGGTGCTGTGGCATCTTGGGATTGGGGAGGCTAGCCGTCGCACTTTAAGTGCCCATGACGTATCGGTTCCGTGGAATCTCGCAGGCTATCCTATACGCCTTATGGACAATGTTGTTAGTGTAAGTTCTTCAGGCGGACATGTACTTGTTCTTACATCAAATGGGCAAGTGTGGGGCTGGGGCAACAATAACCGAGGGCAGGTGGTTTATCCCCCCTTAAATGACCATGTACCGTTAACCTTTATTATGGAAAATATTAAATATACACATGCATCATCTTTTGCCCAGCATCAAGTTTCTTTTGCTATTAGCGCCACTGGCGAGACATATGTGTGGGGTCGGCTTTCTTCCGGCGCAGGTGCCTATAAGGATATACCTGTGCCTGTGCGCATTGAAGGCATAGGAGAGCTTGCGAACATCGAATACGGCGGAGGCATTATAAGCGGTATCAGAACCGATGGCTCTGTTGCAACAGTTGAATGGAGGCATATACTCTCCATTGACGATGAAACCCTTACCGTAGACCCAATGATTTGGGATTGGGATGACAGAAGTGCTATTAGGTCTGCTGTTGTAGGCAATTTACCGTCAACAAGGATTGTTTTAACCGATAATGGCTATTTGCGGGGCATGGGGGGCAATACATTTTCAATTGTAAACCTTGAAAGTTCGTCAAGGCAAGATGGCTGGCAGACTATCAGGGATGACATAACATATTTTGTTGCCTTAGATAGAAACATTATCGCAATAGACTTTGAAGGACAAATATGGGGTTGGGGCAATAATGCCTCTGGACAACTAGGGCAGGGCTTTGAGTCCACAATTGAAGGCTTTACTTTGATAAACGTTGGTAGATAGCCCTAGGTCGTTGGGTGATAGTTTCAAAAAACGTAAACAAGGGGCATTCCATGCCTCCCGGCCTAATAATATCAAGGCTTGTAGCGATTCTGCTACGGGCCTTTTTTCTTGTAAATATATTTACATATCTATCGGTATAAATCTTAACAAGGGGAACACCCTTTGTATAATCATTATGGGCGATTGCATTTATCATAGCTTCGCGCAAGGCAATACTGTGTACACGTTCTTCTGTTTAATGATGTGACTATAAATGTCTTATGTAGTACTTACCTTTGCATGGCCCAGACGCTTAGATATGGTGATACTATCCAGGACGATTTACAAGTACTGCCGCGGCGCATGTGATACATATGGCTATATCTGTATGTGCTATTCGAAAAAAGCTCCTCATATGCACAGATGAAGGGCTTTTTCTCATGAGTATTTTAGACATTTTGCCCCTTTACAAGTATTTTTTCGATATGCTAAGCTAAGGAAATAAATTTTTCTGGGATATTATGAATGCCCGGAGTACATCTCGTATAAGGAGGTACTTAGTATGATGAAGAAAAATGTAATCAGAGTGTTGGCAATTATGGTGGCTGCTATGTTTTTTACCGCCTTTGTGGGGTGTAGCAGCGATGAAGGCAATGTAGGCAATTATACCGTAGCAATCCTGCAAATACGGGAGCATCCCGCCTTAAATGCAGCGCGGGAAGGGTTTGTAAATGGCCTAGCCGATGAGGGATTTATCGAAGGTGAGAATGTCGAATTTAACGTGCTTAACCCCCATGGGGACATATCCGTTGCCAACCAGATGGCCCAGCAGATTGTGGATCAAAACCCAGACTTAATCCTGAGTATTGCAACTCCTTCATCTCAGGCGCTAAGGGCTGCAACCCGGGAGCTGGCAAATCCACCGCCAGTGGTAATAACTGCTGTAACAGATCCATATGCGGCAGGCTTGATAGACAGTTTTGAAAGACCAAACACCAATTTTACCGGTACATCAGACCTAACTCCTGTAGAAAATCAATTTATGTTAATGCAGCGTCTGCTTCCGGATGTCCAAACTGTAGGTATTATGTATAATGCCGGTGAAGTCAACTCTGTAATCCAGGCAGATATGGCAGCAGAAGCGGCTCGCGGCTTGGGTCTAGCATATATAAGAGCCACAGTTACCGGCACCGTGGATGTTGCCCAAGTGGCAGAGTCTTTGGTAGGGCAAGTTGATGTTGTGTACACGCCTACATGTAATACAATGGCGGAGGCTATGTCCTTGTTAGTAATGATTGCATCAGAATCTGCTAATATCCCGGTTATTGCGGGGGAAAGAGGCGGCGTTACATTGGGTGCCTTGGCAACCGAGGGTATAGACTATTACCAACTTGGCAGGCAGTCGGCAGTTATGGCGGCTCAAATTTTAAGAGGTGAAGCCCAGCCGCAAGATATGCCTATACAGTGGCAGGACATGGCCCGTACAAACACAGTTATTAACCTAACCACCGCTGAGCGGTTAGGCATTACCATCCCAGATGATATATTGGCAGATGCCGATACAGTCGAATAGATAGCTTGTTTTAAGCGCATTCCAAATCTAAGCACTTATACAAAGGGGCCATTAGTCCTATGATAAGCTTACCCATGTTAATGCAGTCCCTAAGCTTGGGGATGTTGTGGGGCATAATGGCCCTGGGTATTTTCATTACTTTTAGATTTTTAAATTTTGCTGACCTTACAGTAGAGGGCAGTTTTGTACTGGGGGCGGCTGTGGCGGCACGCCTTATCACAGCGGGGTATGACCCTCTGGTAAGCACCCTTGCCGCTATGACCGCCGGGGTTTTGGCGGGGCTGGTAACAGGTTTTTTGCATACGGTTATGAAAATACCCCCGTTGTTGTCTGGTATTTTAACCATGACGGGGCTTTATTCTATTAACCTGCGGGTGATGGGCAGGGCCAATATATCCCTTACATGGGGCGCAGATACCCTTATGACCCGGATGGCAGGGTTTTTGGGACGGTTTATGACCCGGATACATGGCTGGTTTGGCTCAGAATCTGTTATAACGGTTACCACTAGAGATGCATCTATATTTGTGGGCGTTGTATTTGTAACTATTGTGTTGGTTATACTTCGGCTATTTTTTAATACCGAAATTGGATGTGTGCTTAGAGCCACCGGCGAAAATGAGGCCATGGCAAAAGCCCAGGGCGTTAATACCGACAGGATGAAAATACTAGGCCTGATGATAGGCAATGCTTGTGTAGCGCTTTCTGGCGCGCTTGTCTTCCAGCAGCAACAATTTGCGGACATTGGCATGGGTATTGGCACAATTGTTATTGGGTTGGCTTCGGTTATTATTGGCGAGGTTATATTTAGTGATAAAAACAGCCACTGGGTGCTATTTTCTGTTGTTTTAGGCTCGGTGTTGTACCGTATTATCATTGCCTTTGTTTTACAATTGGGTATAAACCCCAACGACTTCCGCCTGTTTACCGCAATAATGATTGCTATGGCTTTGTCTCTCCCTACGTTTAGGGCAAAGTTGAACATACACATAAGGAAGCTGTTTTGGGGAAATAAAGATGCTGCATAGGGGGATAAGCTTATGCTGACTTGTGAAAATGTTAGTAAGACCTTTGACATAGGCATGGCAACCGAGAAAAAGGTGCTTCACGCCATCAGCTTTGAACTAAAAGAGAACGATTTCGTTACCATGATAGGTGGTAACGGCGCTGGTAAGTCTACCATTTTAAATGCCGTGGCGGGAGTATTTGCCGTAGACGGCGGTAGTATCCGCATAGATAGCAATGAAGTTACCAAATTGCCAGAGCATAGGCGTGCTTTGCATATAGGCCGCGTATTCCAAGACCCG
>Ga0131853_10026368_pt1 | contig 10453 bp, 15 predicted proteins | sample TergutLab28metaG_FD_92764 | JGI IMG/M metagenome (GOLD analysis project Ga0131853, IMG submission 92764) | Labiotermes labralis P1 segment gut microbial communities from Petit-Saut dam, French Guiana - Lab288 P1 (version 2) (version 2) | ecosystem: Host-associated > Arthropoda: Insects >... | reverse complement strand
CCAAATAAAACCCTTGCCCAAAATCTGTGCGGTGGCGGCCTTTGGTTAGGTCTATTTCGCATATGATTTGTGTTGTGCCGTGATATAGTTCCATGCTATGCAACCTGCGCCTTTGCCAGTTCAGTGGTTAGCAGTTCAGCCATGTACTCAAACCCTTGTGTATGAAATGAATCGTAGCCAGCTAAAACCTTTTCCACAAAGCCGTACTGCTCCAACAGTCGCGCTGTTTCTGTCACGGTTTTTTGTAATTCATCAGCCGTGTATTGAATCACATGTACCAACCATACCGCTCTGTCTGCTTCTGTGTGCATTTGCCATTCCTCCTAACGTGATTATGTCATTTTTTCACCGGAGGTGCGCACTTATACACCGTCAAAGACGGTGCTGTGCGCCCTGCGGGGCTTCCGTGCCTATCGGTACGAAAATGTGGCTTAAATTGTGTTGCGTATATTATCAATTAATTGCCGCACTTGTTTGCGCGATTTTAGGTGGTATATCGGTTTTCCGCTTGCGTAAATCATTTCTATTAAACGCGGTCGACTTCGCCTTGAATAATCCAGTAAAATCCATGTTAAAAACTTTTTATCTATTTTGTCGACACAGCTTTTTGGCAGTTCGGGGCGTGGTTTGCTACGGATTTGTATGCGCCGCTTTACCGCATAATAAAGACAAAAAAACCTACTGAAGTCTAAAAATATGATTGTATCACAGCGTTCGAGACGTAGCGGTAGTGTGCTTGTACTGCAACCCTCGAAAATCCACTCATCGGCAGCAATAGCGTCGATTATTTTTGCCCTAAATTCTTCCCTTGGTCTCTCTAGCCAACATTCATTTTCAATGAATCGCAAGGTGTCAATATGAATGACCGGAATTTTGAAAATTTCACCTATTTGCCGTGCAAGGGTTGATTTGCCACTACCCGAATTGCCAATTATCACTATTCGCCGCATAAATGCCTCACAATAATATTCATAAATTTGCTCGCCTGTTGTTATTGTGATTATAACATGGCATAACCACTCTCAAAATAATTGATTTTCGCAAACCACTTGACAGAGGTACAACCACCTTAACACCCAGTGGTCAAAAGAACATAATTTATATTAGAAATGGAGATAAACAAAATGCCGGAAGAAAAAAAGCTAACCAGCTTACAACAATTTATAAAAGATAAACCTATACCCGAAGATATTATATTAAAATATTGTGTTGATGAAAAGAGAGTAAATGCGCTCGATTTCGTCGCATGGCTTCGAGAAAATAAATTAACCCCGCAAGTTAGCCGTAGTTCTCCTTATTTATATGAAAGACGAATTGCATGAACTCATCTGTCTTGACTACTATACCCTTCAATATTGTCAAGTTTGAATTTCCAAAATTCCATCAATATCTTAATTTTTTTCAATGCTTCGATATCAGGATTATAAAACATGACTTCGGATGAACAAAGGTTATCATATTCTTTTCCGAAAACCATTTTTGTCGCTCCACGTTCTTTGTGGTCGCAACCGCAAATGTCACCTTTGCATTTTTGGATATTCGCTTGCGTAAAACTTTTTACGCTTTCATCTATGTGGAATCCGTCGTGTTCATAGATAGGGCAATCACAAATAAACCACGCACCAGACGGATGTTTTTCATCTTTGAAGGTTATGATAATGCACATCAACTCGTCTTTGTAACAGAAGCGTGCGCCATCGTCGGCTGTCATTCCCATGTTTTTCATGAATGTTACAAAATCCAGTGCATTTGTTAATACATCACCGCTAAGGTTTTCTTTGAGATTGCTTTCGATTGTTTTTTTGTCAGACATGATTCTTCTCCTTTATTTTTTATTTTATTTCATTAAGCAACTGTTGTATTTCATGGATTGTTTCCTTATCAGGATTCCAAAATTCAAGGGCAAAGCAGCAGAGTCTTTCAACCTCTACGCCACAAACTTTGCGAATGCCTTGCGGCAAGCAACCGCCCTCGCAGTGCTTACATACATTTGCATTTGTACGTACCAGTTCTTTTAATTGGGCATTAAGGGTTAGTTCTTTATCATCCATACCAAAGCCAACTATCCATGAACCCATGTGAAGGCCGTCATATTTTACTTTAATGGAGCAAATGTTTTTCACTTTCCATATCTTACTGTAAGAAGATACGGTAGTACGCACCCATGTTGGCGGCAGTTTACATGCTTTGAGCCATGAAGAAAAATTGAGTAAGTTTTGCAGCCGTTCGCCCTGCACAAATTGAGCGGCATCTTCGATTTTAAGTCGTTCATCTTTCTGCTTGGGTATATTGGATTTATCTGCTTTTTCAACGCTTTCCTTTTGCTCGCTTCTTAATTTTTGCTCTAACGCTAACAACCGCTTGATGCCCTTTACCGCTGTGCGGGTTGGATTCCAAATTCGTATAAATTTGCTTGTGCTGCTTGAGCAAATTCCGTTGATTTCCCTAGATAAAATGATTCTATTTTCCCCCAAAGCACAAGGCTTGTTCGGGCTGCAACCTATGCCCGATTGCCCTTCACCAAATACACAATAAACCAAATTATCCATGATGACATGCTCCAAGCCTTCACGTTGAATTAGGTCAGCGTACTCTTGGATATGATTAAGACGGAGGGTAACAGCCCACGGGGTTTTATCTCCGGGGAAGGAAATTTGCACAACGCAAATCTCGCCTTTATAATTCACGCGCCATGTGTGATAACTGGTTTCCACGGTGCGCATTTTGCTTTCGCGCAAAAATGAAAGCAAGTCAAGCACAGCTTCCTTCGCATCATCTTTAAGGCATTGTTGGATTACATCATCCAACATTTTTTTTGGGTCTGCCATTATACAACCTCCTCATTCTCATTTTGTTTTTAAATACTTGCTTCTCTTGCCTGTTGCTCTAATTCCAACAACCTTTTTATGCCCTCGATTGCCGCTTGGTCAGGATTACGAAACCAAAAGAACTGGCGGTTAATGTTACAGCAAATGTTTGTCAATTCCTTGTCGCAAACGGTTATATTCTTTCCCGGATTGCAATTCCCGTGATTATTACAAGGGATTTGCCCGGCATAATTTCTTAATTCTTCCGGTGGGAGAGAATCCGCCGGTTTATACACACAGAAAAATACATTTTCCCAAAGAAGATGCTGCAAATTTTCGCTAATTATGGCTTCTTCATAGCTTTTCAAATGCCTAAGGTAGGCTGTAACAACCCACTTTGTATCTTCTCTTGGAGGACTCCACCAGGTGTTCAAAGATATTCTACATATAATTTTGCCTTTACAAAGTGCTTTCCATTGATTGGTAAGGTACCAAGTGGGTTTCATTTTTTTAGTGCGTAAATGCGCAGTAAAATCCAGTGCGAGATTTTTCATATCGTTATCAAACCAGCCGGGGATGAAGTCCTCGATTAATGGTTTAGCCACCTTTTGTTCTTGATATAAGGAGATTCGCTTTTTCTCAGCCATATTATTTCTCCTTATTAATATTTAACCTTCTCATTTCTACCCACTTTTTTACATGCTCTAATGCTCTTGCGTTGGGGTTTAGAAATGCCAATGAGCAGTGGCAAAGTTTTTCAATAACATTGCCAAAAAGATTTCTTGTCACATTCATGTTGCCGCCGCATGGGCAGTTGTTGCATTTGTTTACGTTATCCAAACAAAACTGTTTAAAATCTTCGTCTGCGTGGATATCCTCGTGTTCGTATATTTCATAATCGCCCGACATTACAGTCCATTGTTCGGGATGCTGTTCGGTGTTTGTAAGCACTATAACACATACATGCTCATCTTTGTAATAAGCGTGCCATACACTGACACTGCCATCCACCCAGGATTCAGTTGCCGGACAATCACTCATGTTTAAATAATCAATAAAATCCAGCGCGTTCTTTAACCTTTCGCCCTTCAAGAATTTTTTCACATCGTTTTCGATTGTTTTTATTTCCGGCGGTTTACTCGTCTGCATTAAGAACTCGGCACATTCGTTGTTTTGCTGCGCAAGCAACACCTTCTCCAAATATTCCATGGCTTTTTCGTAATAATCCGCCGCTGCCTTTAAAATTGGCGCAAGGTGCTTACTCCTGTTCTCATCTATGCCCCAGGGGGAATCCCATGAAAGATATGGCCGCGCCCTTTCAAGCTCGTCCACTTCACGCTGGAAACTCGCCGCAGCATATTCGAAATTATCACGGGTACTATAATATTTTACCGCAAGCTCCCGCAAATATTTTACGGCAGCTTTCCGTACCGACAAATACGTATCATAACAGTAAGCGTCAGCCACACCACGCTCCCGGCCTTCCTTTGTATAGCCCTCCGCCCATTGGTGGTAAAATTCAATTCCCTCTGCTTCAAAATATTGCTGACCCTCCGCAAGCTTTTTCCGGCTATGGGCGACTGCATTTTTTAATGAATTAAGTTCCGCTTCCATTTCGTCCATTTCCGTAATTTTATTATACACCAGTATAGCTCCAAAACCGTGTACATTGCTGGTTTTAGCTCTGTCCCAAGACTCGCGGTGGTAATCGTCCAGACCTTTGTGAGTACCCCTGCCGATAAATTGTTTCGCCTCGTTATCATAACCGCACACTACATCCCATTCCTCCGGTGTGAAGGCGTGCCAAACCAGCGCAGGCTTGCCGCTGTCGATATGCTTCTTTACGGCTTCTATCATTTCGTCTGTTTTATCGTTGCCGTCTTCGTCAACGCAAGGATATTCCCGTACTTCATAGCCCAAATATCTGAAAAAATCCGGCGGCCAAAAGTCGCAAACACAGGTAGGTCTGCTGGGGCAGCCACCCGCTATTTTAAACACCGAGCCGGAAATCCCCAGCAGATACTCCGGGGAATACCTTTCACCCAAATAGGACAGGATGATACGCACACCTTCAAACAACGGGTCATAATAACGGTACTTGTCGATATTTACTAAAATCATGTCTGCATCTCCTTTTATATGAGTTACTGTCAACGTAAAGTAAATTCGGTCGTATCGCTTTAACGGCGTTTTTTTAGCCAATGAGGGCGTAATGCCATACAAACGCTTAAACGCCACGCCAAAAGCATCAGGTGACTCGTACCGATAACGCATGGCGATATCCAGCACCTTCGTACCCGGCTTTTGCAAATCTTCTGCGGCACGTGAAAGCCTTCGTCTGCGAATATATTCTGACACACTAATTCCCGTTGCCAGGACAAAAAACCGTTGAAACAATGAAACCGGGCATACGGTTATTCTGCTTATTTCGTTGTAATCAATGTCCTCGGTCAGGTTTTTTTCGATATAGTTTACTGCTTGGTTTAAGTTTTCAATCCAGTCCATACAATCACCCTTTCAATTTATTTATAACACACTTACATAAAAAAAACCCGTTAGGTATACAACGGGTTTTGTAGGAAATTCAACACTCACGCTTCCGGCGTTAACTTCAACAGATTAGATCACTTTCTGCATATTTAACAACGCCAACCAATAAAAAACTACTGCTGTAACCACCAACACCATAATGCTAACAAAAGGGGTAATTTCAAAATCACCAATATAATATACAATTCCTGCAAATTCTCTAAATTAGTCTATCATTTCCGCCGGCGCACCCTCAAATGTTCTTTGCATCGGGGCTTCTGTAATCACTCGGCGTAATAGCATTGCCCCATGAGAAGGCGGGAAAAACTTTATAGCGTTTTCTGAAGCTCCGCCCATTCCACCGGGGAAGTATATACCGGTAAGAAAACCAACAAGCGTGGCAAGTATCATACTTACTGTAGTAAATACTGCATGGCTTTTTATCAAGGTTGCGATAAAACCCATCATAGCCGTACCGGAAAGGCTTGCAAGTAAAACGATACCGAAAACTTGAAGATATGCGATTGGTGTTAACAATTCACCACCCAACACGCTAATAAAAACTGTCATAACAGCAGCCATAATAATAGCCGCAATGATACTGGCAACAAATGCGCTAAACATATAGCCGTTGGTAATATGGCTTCGTTTTAAAGGGGAAACATAAAAGCCTTTGCTTATTTTTTTCACCCTGTCGTTTACAATTACAATAAAAACACCCATAGGCGTTGTAACGGTAGCAATAGCTAAAATTCCAGCCATAAGCCAACTATACCGCAAAATATTCACTTCGGGCAGGGCTCGCATTGCAGGAAAGCCCCAGCCACTACCCAAAAATAACTCGTACAAAACAATTACAATAAAAATAGCCAGCAAAGACAGCGGGAAGTTAATTTTGTCTCGAAAAAACAATTTAAGATTGCGCTTTAACAGTGGTCTCATTACCTAATTTCCCTCCCCACTATGCCAATAAATGCTTCGTCCATTGTTCCTTGAGTCACTTGATAACTGGCAATATAGGGCTTGCATTTTTCTAAAATTGGAAATGAATCGATTGTATGCGCCAGCTTAATGCGGAATTCATTACCTATCGTTGTGTAATCAATCTTCATGGATGCAAGCTGTGATTCCAAGCATTCTGTGTTGTTTGGAATCATTCGCAACATATCAGACGCAAACTGCGTTTTTAATTCTGCTGCGGTACCTTTTGCGGCAATTTCACCATGGTCTATAACGATAATATAATCAGATTCGGCGGCTTCCTCCATATAATGAGTCGTTAAAAAAACTGTCATTCCCGATTCTGCCTGTAATTTTTTTATGGTTTCCCATATAATCACTCTTGTTTGAGGGTCAAGCCCTGTTGTTGGCTCATCAAGAAACAAAATCTTTGGCTTATGCAAAAGTGCGCTGGCTATATCCGTTCTGCGGCGCTGTCCTCCTGATAATTTTCCGTAGGGTCGGTTAAAAAATTTAGAAAGTCCGGCAACTTTAGCCGCTTCATCAACCATATTTTTTATGGTGTTTTTATTTTTGGAATAAAACTCCGCCCTTATAAACAAGTTTTCTTTAACGGTCAACTGGTCATCAAGCACGCCGTCTTGAAACACCACGCCAATGCGCGGCCTAATCGACTGTGCATCTTGGCGTAAATCATACCCATCAATGATAATATTTCCACTGTCAAAATCCATCAATGTACATAGCGCATCTATTGTTGTAGATTTGCCGGCACCATTCGGTCCAAGAAAGGAAAATAATTTACCTTCTTCAACATAAAAGCTAATACCTTTTACAGCCTTAACATTGCCGTAACTCTTTGCAAAATCGTGTACTTCTATTATTTTTTTCATCGACGTGCTCCTGTTAACTTTAACAAATTAATTTCATTAAACGAGCCTAGCCTCATGCGGGCAATAATACCGCCTACCCCGCTAGAAACAAACACTTGCGTATTTTCATGCCGATATAAACCACCGTAAAACGGAAACATTAATTTAGCAAAAATTGAAAACGGGAATATCTGCCCTTTGTGCGTATGCCCCGACACCATTAAATCGACGCCGGCGGCAGCGGCGTATTTTACCCCTGTGGGGTTATGGCTTATGAGTACAGCCGGCATATCTTTTAACTGGATTTCGGCCAACACCGATTTTACCGTGTGCTTATTTTCCAACGAGTGCATCTCAAATGTTTCATCATCTGCTTTTAGGTAATCGAGTCCGATTAACTGTATGCCGTGGGTTTCTATAACCTCGTTATGCAGTACTCGGACATTTTGTTTGCCCATTATTTTTATCACATTTTCGATACCGGTATAATTGTCGTGGTTGCCTTCTACAAAAAATGTGGGCGCATTTAACTTTGCAAGCGAATCTAATGTGCCTTCTTTTAGTGCAGCTTCTGTTTCCGTTAAGTCCCCGGTGATAACAACAAAATCGGGGGCTTTGCTGTTTGTCGCTGCTACAATTTTTGATAGATACTTCTGCCCGTAAAGCAGCCCGATATGCGCATCGGTAATTTGCATGATGGTTAATTCGCTTGTAAGCCGTGGAATTTTGATTTCCGTCTCACGTACAATAAACATATTGCCGAGTATAGCCCCGGCTAAGACGATTAAAAAGGCAACAGCTACTGCCACCATTCCACTTAAAAGTAAAGAGATATCGAATACAAGCAACGCAACATGAATGAGCGCAAACAAAACGCCCGAATAAGCCAAGAACATGACTACATAACCGGCGGTGATATACAGCGTTCTAACAAACACGTTTGGAAACTTGGCAGTAATAGCAAACATGGCAATAGAGCCGATGAAGATGATAACCACGGCAATTTGATACACCCAAAATGACATTGCCCCAAAGTGGGTGTACAGCCTAAAAGCCGTATACCATATCGCTAATATGAAAATGCCGAGCATGGCTAGGGGTATTGCTTTGGTTAGTGCTTTCCGCATTGTGTGCCTCCTTTGCAAATGTTATACTACAGGAAACTAATCAAAAGGAGAAGACCTATGGTATCAATAGATGACATAACAAGAGTAATTGCACCAATAATTGAGCCAAGCCCTGTTAGGCGTGTAATCCTATTTGGGTCGTATGCCAAGGGAACAAACACTTTTGACAGTGATATCGATATGGTTATTGATAGTAATGGACAATTGAAAGGTATCGACTTTTTTATTTTAACTTCAAAATTAGCAAAAGCACTGCCAATCGAATCCGACATATATGAGCAGCGTGAAATCAAACCCAATTCGCCTATGTACAAGGCAATAATGCAAGAGGGAGTTGTAATTTATGCAAGATAGAGACTATGCATTATTGTCACGAATGTTAGAATTTTCTAAACGTATTAAACGACGCACATCAGGAATTTCTATTAATGATTTTCTTGAAGACGACGATTTACAAGACATGATTTTATATGCAATTGGACAAGTTGGAGAAAATGCCAATGCTGTAAGCGACGATGTTCGTGATGCTTATCCGGATGTATTGTGGAATGCAGTAATCGGAATACGTAATCGAGTGTTTCATTCCTATGGTGATATTGATATGACGATTGTGTACGAAGCGGTAATAGATCACACGCCTTTATTGATAACGCAATTGGAAGATATATTAGAAAAATGATTAAAATTGGTTATCAATCCAATCGAAAACGGAATCTATTTCTTTTTCATAATTTTCATTAATTTCAAAATATTTTGCGCCATATTTTGCGCAAATTTCCTTTTGCTTTCTGTTTTCCGTAATACAAAATTCTATCGTATCGTCGCATTCGTATCCTCTTGCTTCAATAACGGAGCGATATTTTTGAACGTTAGAATGAAAATATTTTTGGATATATGAATCGGAGAATCCTAAATAAAAGGATACGATTTCGCTTAGGTATTCTTTTTCCAGTTCATTAATTTTTTGAGGGAATAGATAGCACCCCTCGATGATTAAGTTTTGCTTGTTTTCGATACAAGTCATAATTATGCCCTTTAGGATAGGCCAAAGTTTGTCGCTAATTTGCTCTGCGCTATCGGTGGGGGTAAATCCGCATCCGATATCGGCACGGTATAATCCCATTTTTAAGTGGTCGATAGATAGGTAAGGATATTTGTATTTTTCTAGCAGCCGTTGAGCCATAAATGTTTTACCGGCATACCCTACTCCGCCAATTAATATAACCATGGGTTGCGCTCCTTCGGGAAAATGTGATGCATATAAGGAATTATAGCATATGTGCAAATATGCTATAATTGGCGTGGTAATAAATTTTTGCAGAGAGGAAAAACTTTATGCAAAATGAGGATGTTATTAAACAGGTTTTAGAGGATATCAACTTTGTTGAAAGCGCGCATTTTAATATTGTAAAGGACAACCCCGCTTTTATTGTAAAGTTAATCGATATTTTAAACAAGCATCCCCTTAGCCAGCGTCAACTAAAAAAATTGCGCAGCTCATTTGGCTTACAAAAAGGTTGGCAAGTACATAGAATGCATGGAGAACTTTACGATGCGCTTATATTGCTTGATAAGACACTTGCCAAAAGAAAAAAAGAGGAGATAGCTCATACCATTAAGGGAATGGTTGCGCTAATAATTGTGATAATATCTATAATTGTTGGAACAGCCCATTTTTTTGGACTTATTTAAAACCTATACTAAAACGGAGCTACCCCGCAAGGCAGCTCCGTTTTTTATTGCGCTTGTTCTGATTCTTTTGCCGATTGCAGGATAATTACATTGTCGTCTGTGAGGTATACTGCAACTCTGTCGCCGTGTTCCAAGCCTAGCATCTTTCGGATTTCTCTCGGCAGTAGAATTCTGCCAAGCTCGTCGATGGCAGGGGTGCTGATTTGCTTCATTTTCGTTTCCTCCTTAGATTTTAAAATGCCTACCCGGCAAACAAGAACAAGGAAAAGAAAAAAGCATGTAGAGACGGCGGAAAACCCGCCAACACCTACATGCCGAAGTATGTAAATACAAGTAACGCAAACAAAACAGCCGTGCGAGCCGTAGTACAACAAGCCCAAGACTTCTTCGTGCGGTTGAAGAAGTTGGGGGAATGGTGTAAAATGGGCGGGCAGTGGCAGGCTTTGCCTGTGCCTTGTAGGTGATG
>Ga0131853_10026367_pt1 | contig 10453 bp, 8 predicted proteins | sample TergutLab28metaG_FD_92764 | JGI IMG/M metagenome (GOLD analysis project Ga0131853, IMG submission 92764) | Labiotermes labralis P1 segment gut microbial communities from Petit-Saut dam, French Guiana - Lab288 P1 (version 2) (version 2) | ecosystem: Host-associated > Arthropoda: Insects >... | reverse complement strand
TTGTTGTTGTTATTGTTGTTGTTAATACCGTTGTTGCTGTTGTCTTCATTGGGAACCCCTAAGGTAATTAATTCTAATAAATATCGATTCTGCACCCTAATATCATTTAATATATATATTCGACTGCTGTTCAAAACATAAAGAACATATTTATTAGGATAACTTCGATTTATAAGTAGATATAACACTGAATCCGATTATTTTCCATAAATGCGATAACAAATAAAGTTATACATTTCATTGTTAGTTTGGACACGTCAAATAAAATTCCTGCTTCACGAAATGGTTATGGTTGGGTTGTTCCTGTGCGTCATTAAACGCCGCATTATTAAGGTATGTGGAAGAGCGACGTACGGCTCCTCGCAGTCTTATGTTTGAAACAAGCTGGAGACGAGAGGTCAGATCTGCGCCCGGTTACTTCGTCTCCCTGAAACAATTCCCTGGTACCAACTGAAAGGGCTTGGTGGATCTCAGACCCGGTCTGGACGCGACCGCGAGAGGAATAATCGCAACCTATGTCGGGAACCGAACCCGTAGCCAGTCATTACAGTAACCGAATACGTCGGCTTACATTGTGAAAAGGTAAAGTCGTTCCGTTGCGCGCCATGAAGGCTGATAGGGAGCTGATGTGTAGCTCCACTCATGCTTTACTTGGACACCGGTTAGTGAGGTCAGCCACACAGCCGACCGCTTTCTTGGCCGGGGAAAGCGCTAAGGAGGCTAGGTAGGCTTCATATATTGCCTGGACTTAGCCTTTAGGGGTAAGAATGGGCTGTTGCTTCTACCAGGCAACGAAATACAGTCCCTCGTTTCAGATTTCAACTGTGATTGTGCACGATAAGTTTTCATATCCACCCATAAAAATGCTGTTATGACTTACCACCAGCGGTCTTCGCACGCAGTTTTCCTTTCTGTTTGTTGCTGTGGGTCATAACACCGCAAGATACTCTGTTTCTCGGGAGACATCGCACATGTGTGTGTGTGTGTATGGCGGTTAGCATTGATAATCCATCACGTCTGTACGTGCCCTATCATGGGAGCCTGTGGAAACTTGCCTGTGAGCCACAGCTAATTACATCTGACAGCCTTTAATTAGCAGCATCATGCTGACGTATCCTGTTCACGTTCTGTGGCGCGTTCGCAAAGTTTCTAAGAGCGACTATTAGCTTTGCCAAGTCTGTCCGTCCATCCGTCCGCATAGAACAACTCTGTTCCCACTGGACGGGTTTTTGATGAAATCTGGTATTTGAATATTTTTCCAAAATCTGCCCGTAAAGTTCAATGTCCATTAATATGTGACCAAAATAACAGATACTTTATATGAAGATCTATGTACCTTTATGATAATATCTAGCAGAATTATTCTTAGAATGAGAAGTGTTTGAGAAAGAGTTGTAGAAAAAATCAAATGCTCATTTTAGGTTCATTAATTTTTCCTCGAAAATCATGCTATTTATGAGATAATGCTGAAAAATATTGTATAGCCGCACAGGCCACAGAAGACAATATGAGGCGGCTCATGCTTTTTGTATCCTGGGTAATAAGGCTACAGGCATATACTCAGCCTTACTGTTTTACCACGACGACAGTGGTTATACGAAGGCGCCTCAGGGTTACGTTATACGCACATTCCCTGTCTTGTTATAGTCTGCGCCGTTACGAACACGAAAATCGCGTGTGTCAAGGGCGTAGCTTATCCCATGCCCACACGAATAAGATGAAAGTTTTTTCTTAAATAATTCTTGTGTCGTTCATCCCACGCTGTTGCTATGTCAGCCTATATGACGCCGATGGTAGGATGACTGATAAATTAAGTTTTAGAAAGGATATGGAAGGAATCGGTTGTTGTCTCTTCGTTGTAGTATCCCAAAATGTGCTTAGAGAGACAGAAGGATGCCACCGAACTCCTCAGCCATTGTAGATGGTGTTCGGCCAAGAATCGAACCCGGCATTTACCGAATAATCATACGTATCTGTAATCTTACCCCCACACCAGCCTGTTTGGTTGGATAGGGCCATTACTTTATCTGACTACCCTCATTTTTCACTTCCCGTCGTTTTTCCAGTGCGCTTGTCGGAGGGCCCCCCAGCGGCTATGGTTTTTATGAGAAGGAAAATGATGTCTCTGTATTATTTTCAAGACGACAGTAAGAATAGCTGGTGTCTAGATGTGTTCTGAAACTTACCTCATCGAGTGCTCAGCTTAGAACCTTGTTTTTGCGTTATGTCTTCGATCTGCACAAATAAATAAAATCTTTGTTTTGTTGGACAGAGTTATGTACGCATTTCTTAATAACATTCAGGAAAAAATGCACACTTTGGGTGGCATTATGAACGTGCTTTTCGTTCACGTCTGATGTCTGCCTCTTTATCTAGTTGTGTGCAATGCGTTGAAAATAGAGCGGGCACGAACTGTAGGGCAGAACATAACAGGAAATGGGACACATTGTCCGTTACTACTTGTGTGGTTTTAAGAAAATAACATTTACACAAGTATTATATAAAATATATGTTATGTTATGTTGTGTTATGTTATATTATGTTTTTTTCTCTGAAAAATTATTCGCGATGTATCACACAGATTGTAATACAGCTATACGTTTTACGTGCTATGTGTTTAGACCCGTGAGTACTCGGGGCCTCGAAGCAATTAAAAATAATTAAGCTCGCACGTGGTAACACATTTTGTAAAAAATCAAAATAACTTACGGCTCAAAATGCAGGGCTTAAACCTGTATTAAAAACTTCCGCAGCACCGTAATTTAGATTATTCTAATGAAGGTAAGCTTGGATATGAAGTCCCTGTAGCCACCATGAAGGTTTATAGGGAGGGTGGGTTTGTAATTCTTCTTATTCTTAACCTAGACAGTACATGTTGGTAAACGGTCAATTTCACAACCCGGCCGCTTTACCCCTGGTAGAGACCTTCCGGTGCCCACTGAACAGGAGACTGTGTAGGCCATGGAGCTAGTCCAGACCCTGTGGAGAATAGAAACTTTTCATGCCCTTTGGAGCATCGGTTGTCCAGCACGTAGTGTAGTCACTGTATCAACTACACTGTTCCGGCCGCAATAAAAGTTAATCCTAAATCAAAATGGAAAAAGGTCTTAGGCTACCTGACTGAGCTTTATCGCAACTGATCACACCATTTGGGCTCTGCGACCTACAAACAGACTGCTGGACTTGAAACTAATACAGGAGGTGATATTTAAAATTTACTTACAGAAAAGGGTTAAGAATATGAATGTAATGTAATTATTATTATTATTATTATTATTTTGGGCCGGGTAGCTCAGTCGGTATAGCGACTGACTACGGGCCGGACGGTCCGGGATCGAATCCCGGTGAGGACGAGATTTTCCGCCCGTCCAGACCGGCCCTGGGGCCCACCGGGCCTCCTGTAAAATGGGTACTGGGTCTTTCCCGGGGGTAATGTGCGGCAGGGGCATGCTGCTGACCCCTCACCCCCTTCTAGTGCCGCGGTCATGGAAAAGTAGAGCTATACCTCTACCCACCCTCTGGGCCACACCGGGCCTGTAACGGGATCACTTTACCTTTACCTTTATTATAATTATAGTAATTATTATTATTATTATTCCAAGTATTTGTATGTGTCTTGTTTGATATCTAGACTTCGAAGTATGGGATTAGTCCAGGACATAAGAATCTGGTTTTCTTTCAGTCTGCTGAATTACAACGTGATAGAGCTGGTGCAGAATCACGCCTTCAGCGACGCGGAGATTGCCAGGCTGTAAGTGTGACATTTACTGTATATCATGACAATTCATTAAAATTTTCTTTTGCCTTAAGACAGTAGTCTCCAGAAGAATGAATAAAAAATTAAAAGTTTCTTCTTCCGGGATAGGCGTCCCTTAACTTTTAAGTTGGTTCTAGATTATTCTTGAACTGCTCAGAAGACGGAGACAGAAAATTTATGTTGGTAACGATATACCAACTACGTGACGTTTTATCCTAAGTGACAGAAGACGTATAAAGCAGCTAATTATTTCACAACAAAACAGTCACTCCCTGTATAGACACTTGCTGTGTAACCTCCGATCTCTTGTAAAGCAGTAACTGACTGCATGTCAGACAGATATATAGGAACTAATTATGACACAACCACACCGACACACCATGTATATCCATGGTTGCTTGTTCTGTGGCCGTGCAACCGCAGGTTTCCTGTGAAGTCATTGACGAACTGTACGCCAGACAGGCACAAAGTTGGGGTTATGCAATGGATCTCTCATCAGTGTCATTTCTTGGTAATTATTTTGCTACTGTCTACAAGCCCAGGCTCTTAAGTTTTAAACGAACGCTGTCAGAGTGAAAGGAACTGTAGACATGTTATGACGAATGTAGGAAGTGTTATTGTTAAAAAAATATTTGCTTACAGCTTCCACCACTGCTGTCGTGACTCTTTTCTGAACTGGCTCGTCATAAATATACGTATGTTGCTTACATTTCTTTTGAAGTCTCCGTGGCCTTTATTTGAAACACTTCAGTTACCTTTAGGCCATTCTACTTGTGCAGTCTGTTAATATGCGTACATCCAGTTTATACGGCGTGGATAACCAAGGCTTAAATCGCAGCGGGGGCAGAGCGTTTGATCGCCACCGACGCTTTGTGCAGCCCTCAAACCAGTGAGTACTGTAACCTCTCCTCTCACTGTAACCTCTCCTCTCTTGTCTAAGACGGTTTTTCAGCTGATTCTTTTATTAGGATTACTTGCAAGGTATATAATGAATGGAAATATACCTCCATGCCCTCTCTAAACCCTAAAAATGAGGTCCCTTTCATGTGAATACCTTCACCATTTAGCTTTTAACTTTATTTGGAATGTACGGGTCAGTGGCGAATGCCGATCCCGAAGTCAGATCATGCGCGGGGGTAGAGAATGCTTTCCTTTTCACACCTACCTCCCTTAAAAATGAAGGTACAGTTATCCAATTCTGTCCGGGGTAACGAGAACAACAGTAAATAATAATAATAGCCGATCCCGGTGGCTCTGCGGTCTAAGGCGTAGGTCTGAAACCTCTCGATTGCTGGGATCGCGGGTTTGAGTACGCTGGGGGCATGAATGTTCGTCGCTTGCTTTCATTGTATGTTGTGTAGGTAGCGACCTATGCGACGAGCTGATCACTCATTCAGAGGAGTTATACCGGGCATGTGTGAGTGTATGAGTATATATTTGTGTGTGTGTGTGTGTGTGTGTGAGAGAGAGAGAGAGATAGAAACTTCAAGAACGAGGCGGCCTAGGCCCGAGCTGGGCTGTTGCGTCACAAATAAAATAATAATAATAATAATAATAAACGAAAGTGTCGGTGTGATCACACAGAACATTTTCATTATCGGTGAAAAAGAGAAACCTAAAATTCTTGCCTGATATATTCTGCTGATTTAAAATGAAGTTCCCCTCTCCTGTTGTTCTTTTGAATGCTCTTTAGATAAGGTCAAGGGCGGAGGAGTCGTCCCTTTTTTATTACGTTAAGTTTTTCTGCTGTACTTCTTCAAGAGAATGGCATCTCTCTTCAATATACAATCGCAATTTTAGCAGCCTTGCACGCTTCCATTCTTCAGAGTAAGTGCTATTAACGAATGAAATCTTTTAAAATCAGGTGTTTCCATCTCACTACTGCGGTCTTATCAACCCTTACAACACAAGACAGACTTCACTGTGTAATTCAGTGATCACTGTGAAAAGAGCTGAGATTGTGCGTTACTTTGGTGACAACCTTCATTTTGTAAAATTTTAATTTGTAAACGATGGGATGATTTAGGACCATAAACATGAATTTATTCGGCAGAAATGTAAATTAGCAATATTAACCCTTTAAACGCCGAATTAAATCTCATCTGCCATTTGCTGGCATTATTAGGAACTCACCATATTCTCCACGTTAGCAGGATAAGGGTTAATACATAACGATACCGTCTTCCGAGTGGGACGGGGTGCGGACCGCCAGACCACGATCCTGCTGTAAAAACACCCGTATTCATAGAATCCTTGGTACCAACATTTAATGCTGAGATATATTCCCATTTCCCTTCAATTTTTTAAAAATATATTATGTATTCTTAGAGATCAAGGTCCAGTTGTTACGAAGACTTTTATATTTTCATTTTTTCTTAGATTTATCGTGCACTCCATAAATGAGGCAAATACAATAATCAGAAATTAATATATTTCTAACAATATAAAAGCATTTATTTGAGGGTTCTACCGCGTGACTGTTGAGGAACTACTGTTCTGGTCCTTGCGCCGGGTGGTTGGTTAATTGCTTCCGGACGTTTCAAACGAACGTACCGCCTTCGTCTTTAGGGTTATGAATCAATTCATGGACTCGGCCCTGAAGATGAAAGCGGTGCTTTCCTTCGAAACGTCAGGAAGCAATTACCCAATCGCATGGTACCGCAACCTAGCAGAAATTGTTCCTCAGTACAAAAACAGGTTTGCAACTAGTAATGTCTTTGAGTTTTGTGTCGTTTCCACTGGGTAAGTGTGCTTGACTAGGCTACGGAAAAGACATTTCTCCTGCCTCGTCTTCCCTGTCTTTCTCACTTGTTACACAAGCGATGAGGAAGTATGGCTGTAAAAAGGTATAGCAGTCCCGTTACAGGCCCGGAGGGGCCAGAGGGTTCCAGGAAGTTAAGATTCCCATATTTCGTGACAACGGCACAGGATGGTAGTAGGTTGTCAGCCTTACGCACCGGCCGCCTTTACCTCCAGGAAATACTCCTGGTACTCATTTCCGTTAGAGGCTGAGTCGACCCCAGGGCCATAGTGAGATCGAAAGGATTTTATATCAATGAAAAATCCACTGACACCAGCTGGGATCGAACCAGCGACCTTCTGATTTGTAGCACAGCACCTTAACCACTGTGCTACCGCGGTCAAGTGTGGCTGTAAAGCGGCAAAATATGGCGGGAAATGCTCCGCATCCCTAGCTTCGGAGTAAGTGCGCTGTACGTATTTCGTATAACACAAAGTGACACTTTTCCGGGGAAAATTTACAAATTTCCTCTTTCTTTTAATAGCGAAAGGAAGTAATTTGTTCCATTTCAGTGGTGCCGGCCAATTCGACACTGGTGTGAGTCTATCTAACGACAGGCGAAGAATAAAAACTGTTTATCATTGCCTAATATGTCGGTCGAATTGCGTGAGTAAGAATGAAATTTAAATGTTCCCAGATGATTTTAGTTCAGGATTAGGAATACAACACAAATTTCTACAACTGTGTATTAATAATATCTGCTGACTACTGCAGTAAAATGCACGTTGTAACTTTTTGTTCTCTTTCATGCGGTGTTCTTTGAAAAGGGTTCCGCCACGAGCAAAGCTCCCGAAATTATAGGAACTGGGAACTGTATCGAAACGACTGCGTAAATCGGAAGACTGCATATTGAGTATTTCCGTTATTTTCATGCTTCTTTCATAACCTGAAACATTGAACTCTGAGGGATTACAGAAATGGATGGCAAAGCCATATTAACTTTCACCCTCAACCCACCCAGTCAGCGAGCCCACACAGTACCAGGAATTCTACGGATCTCATTATAAAAATTCCCTGTACGTGGAGTTTCTATAACATTTTCAGTGACGTTACCTTGTGTCTGTCTGTCGCAGGAGTCTGAAAGGGAACCGAGAACTGCGAACCATCGAGCCCAGCGCGTTTGTGGGACTTCACAGTCTCAGAGACCTGTAAGTACAGACCTCTTACTTTGGTAACCCCATCTGTTCATGATTCACAGTCACTTGCAATTGAGCTACTGGCGATTGAGTAACTGAAGTTTATTGTTTGGCATGGAAGCGAAGAGAGTGCCTGCTCCACACGGTTGGCGCTGTGGGACCTGGCTCCACTCGGCAACCTGTTGCCTGTTTTTGGTGCAAATGACTTTGTTACGTGCCCCACTTCGTGTACCGGCTTCTGTTGGTGCCAGTGACCTTGTTACGTGCCCCACTTCGTGTAACGGCGCCTGTTGGTGCAAGTGACCTTGTTGCATTACCCACTTCGTGTAAAGGCGCCTGTTGGTACAAACACAAATGCTACGTACCACACGAGTGTCGTTTATGTTTGTTAAGTGGCGCTGTTTTACCATAATCTGAAAGTGGATCCAGAGTCACTGCCTTCACTAGCTGAGCCATAAACATCACGTCTTCCTTACGAGGCTGTGTCAGATACTGCATTTATTTACTTGCGTAATAACCTTACCGTTGTATCGTCCTGAATCGCGAAATGTTACACGCTATTATATGTATGTCTTATTATTACGTAATTCCTCTTTTTTTTTTCTCTTCTGTTGTTTCTCGGTTCGTTTCAGTCTTAAAATCTCCGTTCGACTAATTTTTCTCTTCGACCGCATTGCCAGGAAACGCTTCCTTGCACAGGTAGGCTCGCTACCGGTGTTTGGTGTGACAGGATGGAACATGCGCCAAGATTATGCGTATTTTGAACACAAATTGTCTTTGACCTCCTCGATTGAAGAGGCAGTGGGCTATGATGAAATAACTTTGCCTTTGGGAACGCCTGTTGCTTTATCAAGGTTTGATAGCATTGTAAATGGGTTATCCTGAAGCTGTTGTATTTTTCTGTTAACGTAACACATATATGACCAGAAATACGCAATAGGACGATGTCGCCTAACGTTAGAATTAAATATCTTCACTTTTCTACTTGAATCGTTTCACGGACAGAGAGATAAGATTGAGGCATTGTTAGTGTTCGCAAGATAAGGAATTAACGTAATCATAATTCCAGAAAGTATTACGTAGGACAGCAACGAAATTACACACATTCTTTATTGTCTTTGTTAAAACAGTAATTGGCTAAAAAGCATGTTTCTAGTCTGCAAGTTACCCTTCCATTATTTTGTGTACAGAAACGATTGGTTAGAAATGTATTTGTTACAAGCTGTACACTGCGTATGTAACTGTAATTAGTAATATACTATGGCAGCATATTTCATGTTCGGAGATGGTACAATCTTGTATTACAATTGACGCTTGTTGTCAATACAAGATTCCTTTCCAGGCCAGTTAAACGCTCAGAAACTCCTGTAGACGGCAATACATTCTTTGGATGGCGCTGTAACTTTCTTGTAGGCTAGAACTCACAAAATGGTGGAGAACATAAAGACTCGCCGCTAAGGTTCATTCGTAATTCTCGCCGATTCTACTAATTGGTTGAATGCCTCAAGAAATGGCTGTATATTTGAATACGAACGGGCTGTGTTTTCTGCCGTTGTTCCTGGCATAAGATACGAAACTGAATGAAACAAGTCACTGTAAAGACAGTTGTTTGAGGAGGAGGGAAGACAAAAATTTGGTACACGGCAAAGTGAGGTTTCGTCGTTGCTGATGGCTATGTGCGATAGTCTTATTAGAGTTTTGCTTTTCCTTAGCACATGAAGGCTGTAGTCACGTGTCCCTGTGTTCCAGGGACCTTTCTGAGACCGCCATCTCGCAGATGCCGACCCTGGGACTGAAGGAACTTGAAATACTGCGCTTGCAGGACACGGAGAGCCTCAAGAAATTCCCTTCTATATACAACTTTGAGGTCAGTTGCCATGGTTTGCACAGTAAAACTGCTTGTCACAGGGTTGAGAGCACTTTATAAAATACATAGGTAAATGTAAAGTGGTCCCTTACAGGCCCGGTGTGGCCCAGAGGGTGGGTAGAGGTATAGCTCTACTCTATCATGCCCACGGCACTATAACGGGGTGAGTGGTCAGCAGCACGCTCCGGCCAAAATTTACCCCCGGGAAAGACCCGGTACCCTTTGTACAGGAGGCTGGGTGGGTCCCAGGGACGGTCTGGACGGGCGGAAAAACTCGTCCCCACCGGGATTCGATCCCGGACCGTCCAGCCCGTAGTCAGTCGCTATACCAACTGAGCTACCCGGCCTACACTGTGAAATACGAAGAATATATAAAATATTGCCTCCACCGGGACGGTCCGGGGATCGAATCCCAGTGGAAGCGAGATTTTCCGCCCCTGTCCAGACCGGCGCTGGGGCCCACCCAGCCTCCTATACAGTGGGTATCGGATCTTTTCCGGGGGTAAAGCGGCCGGGGCGTGGTGTTTTCCACCCACCCCCATCTAGCGCCGAGGTTAAAAAACGAGTAGCGCTATACATCTACTCCTCCTCTGCGACTTCGTGGCCTTTTCTAGGGTTAGCTTTACCTATTATATATTTAAAGAAAAGTCGGCTAATCAGACATGACATTTTTGTTTCAGGAGACAGAAGGTATCGTCTTTTTCTTGAATATTTGAAAGATAAAGTAAAGAGATGTTATAGTTACGTAATTCTGATAAAACACGTGTTGCTGCGTAATTTGCGTAATGGATAAGGGAAAGTGACATAAAAAACACACGATGCTTCTGACTTTGTTAAGAGATTTGACTAAATTATTATTTTGTGCTTTACCGACATTAATATTTAACAATGCA
>Ga0131853_10026366_pt1 | contig 10453 bp, 5 predicted proteins | sample TergutLab28metaG_FD_92764 | JGI IMG/M metagenome (GOLD analysis project Ga0131853, IMG submission 92764) | Labiotermes labralis P1 segment gut microbial communities from Petit-Saut dam, French Guiana - Lab288 P1 (version 2) (version 2) | ecosystem: Host-associated > Arthropoda: Insects >... | reverse complement strand
CACCCACAACCACAGCCCCAACACCCCACCCACATACGCACGCGGGCGCAGGCGCACACACACAAACTCGCTCGCACGCACGCACACACACACACACACCACACAGACCCACCCACACACACACACACCCAACCACCCACACAAACACGCACGCACGCACACACACCCTCTGCGCTCTCTCTCTCTCTACAACCATCCACCTATGTATCCTGTTCACAGCACACCCTATGCTTACCCCAGTGAATTGAACTTGCTCCTTTGCACTCTATTGCTGAAATTCACATATATTACACTCCCATCTGTGCTAAGTCTCCATGTGGTATTGTGGTATTTTCGCTTCAGGGATCCTGACCAACATTCTCTTTACAACATCTGTTTTATTTTGCATTTGCATCCTCCTCACCTGGCAGTGGGTGAATGGACACCTTGTGCTGAGTCATGAAATTGGACACCTACCCTTCCAAGCTGACATCACTTCAGTTGTCAAATTTGGGGCAAAAAATCGAGTCACAGTTGCTGTGGACAACATCCTGCTTCAGACATCAGTGCCCCAGGGACATATATCTGAAGTGACAATGTAAGGATTAAGTTGCATATTTTGAGTTCGTTCATCACCTGCATCACACAGGTGTAAAACTTACTTTTCTGAGCATAAATTACTTAGAAGACTATTATGATACGTAACAGTAAAGCAATAATTTATGCTCCATATCTACTAGGGATGCTGTGACTGAATCAAAGCTGAGATGGTTGTACCTTGTAGTATGTACATGCATGAGAAAAACTGGCATACAAAATTTTGGTCACAAAATTTCAAGGAAGGGGAGAAACATGAAAGCTTTTGATGCAGCTAGTAGGATAATATTAGAAGAGGTGTGAATAAGAATAAAATTTCAAGGTTTCAAGTAGTTCAGGATAGAATCAAATTGTACATTTTCTGTTCATTCAGTATTGTGACTTTGTATTTCACAGGGGACAACAAGTTATTTGATCAATGGAGTAAATATTCACTTTCAAGCTCATCTTGGTTCCACATATTTAGTTCCATATTTTCCTAAACTTAACTATGATGATCACTAAGTGAAAATTCTTTGTTGTCAATAAATCAAATAAATTCAAAGAGGTGCCTTGTCTCTGTTGCCTGTTAAATCTGCCAATGGTTAAGAAGATATTTGAATTGTAAGCAAGTGTTTTAAGCTTCTCAGAATTGACTCTATGCTCAGATTGATTAGAGTACTATACAATTTTGTTTCAGTGACAATGGAACCAGGATTACTCAGTCATATACATTTGACTTCTTCAATTATGCTGGGATCCACAGACCTGTGTACCTGTACACTACACCCACCATCTATATTGATGACATAGCCGTGCACACTGGAGTCAGGGGTGACACAGGTAGTGGTTCATCCAGACCAAGCAGATATATATATCTGTAATAATCTAGACACGATATAATATGTACAGAATATATAGATATCTCATATTTTCTGAGACGTTGTCAAGTGTATATAAAAAACTTTTTGGGTCACAGCCTGAAGATGGCGTTATGAAAAAAGCCGAAACATGTCGCTGTTACAATTTTTTAATTGTCGTTTAATTGTATTTACATAATAAAAGTTGTGTTGGACTGTAAAATTGTATATATATATATATTTATATTGATTACTGAAAAAAAACAGGGATGTCTCACCTGAAAATCAAGCTACACTTGCATCAGTAATTACTGCAATGAAATCTCAGTTGTGTTAAGAACTATTTTGACAAAGTTTCTGTGGGTTTTCTGCTGCTACTGGTATGGCATTTTCATATACATTGAACTGCCTCCTTCCCAATCTCTATCTACATATGATCATGTTTACTTCATATTTCATTCAACACTATACAATATTCTTCCTGCTCCACAGGGTCAGTACATAACCTAAGAATCAATCAGTACGCAAACAATGCAGTGTAGTTAATCGCCTGTGACAATGTATGGTAGGGAAATTTTCTTTCCATTTGTTTGCAGCCACTTTTGTTGAGTACAATGGAAGTGTTATAATCTGGAGATCGCCAATTCTCTCTCCATAGTCCCTTTTGCATAAGTGAGCACTTTCTGTATCTCTCTCTCTCTGTCTCCTTTCAAGCAAACATTTTTGTGCATGCAAATCAATGCTTAATCGTTGATAATTATTACACTCATTAATAATTGTATTAGGCACTGTTCCAATGTACTAATTGTTAGCACATGCATTTAGTGTTAAAGGGTCCCTGAAACTGCCAGCAAAAATTTAAAATAGAAAACAATAAAAAGTCTGGTAAAATAAAATAAACCTGATGACAGGAGCACAGAAAACTCCAAAAACAAAGTGTACATTAAACAAAAATAGAAAAATGAACACTATCAAACATATCTCTGGTGTGGTGTATCAACCACTGTCACATCATTTTTTTAGTGAAAAACTAATTATGTCATGTTACTCTAGGTATCATCAAGTACAATGTAACCTATGGAGGTCTTCTACGTGCTACTAGTCAAGGCCCTGCATGCTATGTTGATCTCTTGGATCGAGATGGAAACTATGTTATTCGTGATGCTGGGTCTGGAAGACTTCAAGGCGAGCTTGAGGTTCCTGTAGCAAGGCTGTGGTGGCCATACCTCATGGACCCAGAGCCAGGTTACATGTACACTCTGCAGGTATTCTGGACCTTGAAATTAATATGATAAGCCTTTGGCAAGTCATTAAATGCACTGTATTTTGTGCTATAGCATGCTCAACATTAAGACTGGATTACTTTCAATAGAACCAACTTATGAATCTAGATTTTCCATTCCATTTATCCACACTGCACTACATTCCTTGTGTAAGAAAATAAAGCAATTTGCATTGCACTTATTTGGTTGATAATTTTATAAATGCTTTCGTAACAAAGGAGAATGTTCAGATTATTAGAGTTTTGTCACCAAATATAACACCTTCTCCACTAGCACAGTGCATAGTCCCATAATGTACATGGCCAGTCCAATACATTAACACTGGCCAGACTTTTTGCTAGGTGATGCACAGTACCTGTATATTAAGTGCACAGATTCCTTACTGATAAATTGCAGAGAAGCCAAGAACACTCCAATTGTTGTTTAAAGATAGCAGCTATGTAAGTCATTCTTGGACTAAAACTGTCGGAACAATACAAGATTTAGTTGTTTGCTCTTTAAATGTTAAATATTAAAAAAGTAAATCATATAAAAATCTGAAGATGGACAAAGAGCACCAACTTTCACCTTGCTGCTCGGACCCATGGTCCATTACACTTACAATGATGTTAATTACATGAATTATTAGCTTCTACATGTCCATGTGGTTCTGCACCGGTCAGACATATAAATTACAGTGCATGTATTGTCTGACAAACAAGGACAATGCCTTATGTACATCAGTCTACATTTGCTGTCACAGTAAGAGCAACCATATATTTTAATGCTGGTCTCATTATGACACAATAATTAATTTAAGTAGTCTTTATATGATTATAACTATGACAGGGACAACACATTCCATATTCTATTGCTATTAGTAGGGCCATTTGGTTAAGTTTCATGCCATGCCATGAGATCTACAAGTGTCAATTGTGATCATCCTTCTGGTATTGTACATGAAGGACCCATTGGATTAGAAACTTGGTTAATCCCAGAGCCAGTCCAGATATGGTGATGAGGAGAAAAATCTAAATACATAATGCAGTAATGCTTCACCTAACATGGTTTTGACTCTATGCAATTGAAAATAATTAAATATATGGGGAAAATTTCTACAAACAATGAAAAATTTAAATGCAGTGGATAATAGTATATTGGTGGACAAATAATTCGGCTTCAGACCTCAGTCATTAACTATGGCAGCAGCATTTAACTTAATAAATGAATTTCTTGATGCTTTAAATTCAAAGAAAATTGTCGGTGGTATATTCTGTGACCTGAGGAAGGCCTTTGACAGTGTTGACCATGATATTCTATTATCTAAATTAGAATTCTATGGTGTAAGAGGCAAATTTTATGAGCTGATAAAATCATATCTTACTAACAGGTATCAAAGTGTGTCAATAACAAGTAAAAAATCCAGCCATAGCAGTTTTTCAAGATGGAGAAAGGTCAGATGTGGCGTCCCACAGGGTTCCATACTGGGCCCACTGCTCTTTCTACTGTATATAAACGACTTGAGTACCTTATTTAAAAATAACCAAACACCCGTACTGTTTGCTGGTGACACCAGCCTAATTATTACTCACTCGAACCAAGCAAATTTCAGTAGAGACTTTGCATCTGCATTCAGCAAACTAAACAACTGGTTTGCAGCCAACTTATTATCACTAAATTTAAACAAAACCCAATATGTACAGTTTATAACAAAAAAACACTCCTACAAGAAATATATCTATTAGTTACAATAACACGCCTATCTCAAACACCATAAACACAAAATTTCTTGGCCTGATAATTACAGACTCCCTGTCTTGGAAGGATCACACTGCCCAAATTATACCTAAACTGAGTAAGGCATGCTATGTATTCAGATGCATTATACCATTTATGTCTTTGAAAGCATTGAATAGTGTGTACTACTCTTACTTTCACCCCCTTCTTAGTTATGGAATAATGTTTTGGGGCAACTCCTCATATAGTTTACATATTTTTCGACTCCAGAAGAAAGCAATCAGAACCATTATGGGATTAAGAACAAGAGACTCCTGTAGTAAACCATTTAAACTCTTGAGGATTCTCCCACTACAGTCTCAATACATACTTTCACTTTTGATGTTTGTGGTGGAAAATAAAAGCCTGTTCCAAGTAAATACAGACAGGCACGGTATCAACACTAGACAAAATTTCAATCTCTATCAGCCTCAGGCCAACCTAACCTTGTACAAGAAGGGGGTATACTATTCTGGAGTGAAGGCCTTTAATAATTTCCCCATTAATATAAGAAATTCATTTAATGATGTCAAAAGATTTAAATTGGAACTAGGTAAATACCTCCACCTAAACTCTTATTACTCACTAGAAGAATACTAAAACAGCTGTATATCTTAGTTTATAGAAGGATCATTTTCAACTTATACTTATTTACCTACTCTAGTTTGAGTGTTTAACAATGCATTATGCTAATTCTAAGTTTATAGAAGGAACATTTCAACTTATACCTTATTTGCCTATTTTAATTTGATTGTTTAACAATGTATTACGTATTGTATTATGTATTATGTAGAATGACTATACTTATATACTGCATTGACAAGTTCCACATCCAGTGGTGTCTGTACACAATGATGGATTTATGGAATATAATAAATTATATGATATGATAAGATAAGTGCAGGTAATTACTCTCTCAACTGCTATGGAAAATGGCAGCATAAATTACCCAAGCACTGTGTAAATGTTTAAGGTCTAACATGTATGTATTTTAAGGAATGGTGGGGTTGAGTCCATAAGCACCTGCATTTTGTGAAATGTGGTTCTGCCCACTATGTCACATTCACTCCTGCTAACCCTGGCATTGGACAAGGTTAACTGATTTGTAGTAGGCCACCTTACTGACTGAGCAAAATGAATATAGGATGATTTAATTTTAGAATAAAAATTAATAGATCTCAGATTATCAGTAAGTAGACTAGTTATGGGCTGGGCAACTGGTGTTCAGTTGCAGGCAAGGGAGGTGATTATTCCCTTCATCACTGTGCCCAAACCAGCTCTGGGGTCCAATCTTCTATACAATGGGGACTGAAGAAATCTTCGGAACAAATACAGTGGCTGGATAGCATAGACAACAAATCAGCTCAATTTAGAAACACAGCTGCTTTACTTCCATTTCCCATATACCTTCACTTCATAATGCTAAAATTCTTAAAAAATGCATAACTGTTGAAATATAAAAAAAATAACAAAACAGATGAATTGATTCTGTGGGGTGAGGATATGATGACTTGGGTTTGATGCATAGGTCAGATTGTCTGCACAGCAGTGGGGAATTGAAGACATATATCGGCTGCCAGTAGGGATAAGAACAGTGGAATGGAACAACACAAGTATCCTCATAAACGGTCGGCCCATCTACCTTAGAGGATTCGGTCGACATGAGGATTCTGATGTAAGCAAGTCTGTCATACAAGTTCCCCAATTCCTTGTAATTTCTTAACCTTTCCCAGGTTAAGTGCTATGTGGGAATTGTCATAAAAATGTTATATTATATAAATCAAAATATATATGTCACAGATCACACACATGATAATTCATATATCCTACACATAATCAATAAAATACATATCTTGGCTTTAATGTTAAATTTTAAGTGTAAGTTATGAAACACTAATTTTTTCATCTATATGAGAAAAAGTGTTAAATGTTAATAACAACATACATCTTTAATTGATGAAATTATGCTCAAATGCCTCTCAGGATAACACAATTTTGAATGAAATGCATGGGAAGGTGCAAGTAAAAAAATACAGTTATAAATTATGTTGAGTTGTAACACTGACAGTTTTTAATTTTATAATTCAGAACTTGTTTAGCCTATGAACATAAGGTATAATACATGAAACTTCTCTTCATACAAATTCATTATGAAGAGCCATACACAGTCAACAACTTAGTATAATGGGCCTTAACTTATGCTACATTTTATTTTACAGCTCAGAGGCAAAGGTCTGGACTACACTTTAATTGTGAAGGATAACAATTTGATAAAGTGGGTTGGAGCCAACTCTTATCGCACCTCACACTACCCATATGCAGAAGAGATTATGGATTTTGCTGACAGAGAAGGGATAATCATAATAGACGAGTGTCCCAGCGTAGATACCGAGTAAGTTAATAGTAACAGCCGGATACACTCTAGTAACTACACACCGTTTAGACCACATTATACACGAGTGCATGACATACCAATTGTTTCTTTACACCACACTTGAAACTGTCACAACCATGATGTAGGCAATCCCTCTCATCTCTTTCATGAGAATGCAGGCATGTGCTGTGACATTCTGGTTTATAACAGCATGCATTCTGACAGCAAGTTACCAGTATGTCACCTTCAGGACAGAACACCTAACATGAAGCTGGAGGCACTAGGTTTCTACAAATTATTAAAAGGTAAAACTTTCCCATAACAAGTCACGAAAACTCAGAGGTGGAATGGAATGTTGGGCTTCCATCCTTACTCTGACATTTGGCATGATTTGGACAACAGAGTTGTCAGCTCCACACTTTACTTTGCAAGAAGTTCCTTGTATTCATTTCTGTTAGAGGATGACAGCACCCCAGGACTCGAGAAAATCGGACACAAGGAATAGTTCTCTTGAAAATTTCTGAGAATCCTACCAGTAATCTAACCCAGAACCTCCTTCTTGTGGTGCTATGCCTCAACCAACTGTGCCAGACTACACATTATTACAAACCCTTAACACACAAGCAAAATCTTCAGTGCCATGTAAACCTCCAATTGTGACAAAGTTCTACTGCAACTTTTCTGCCATCTGGTTTGCAAGGTGTTAAATTATGACTCAATATCTTCTAATGTACTTTGTGGTCAGAAAGAAAAACACACAATTCACCCTGTTAGAGAATATAATCAAGACACTGAAAGGAAGGCAGGTTTAATTTTATGTGAGGCATTGGGACAGAAACAGACAAGTATATTATTCAATGACACTGACATTTGCTAAGATCACATAACATTGATGGTAGAATATGGGGTATTGGTGGAATGATACTGAAAATATAAACTGAAGTATGGGACAAATAGTGCCACTATTTTCTCCACAGATCCCACACACACTGACCCCTGATGAAACCCAGACCTCTGTGGTGAAAAGTTTGAGGGACAGTGATTGAGTAAATTATATTGTACCATTGTTCATTTTTGGTTTGATTTAGTTGATAGATAGCTTGAAATTTAAATTCGTAGTACTGTTTCATAACAAATTTCCAGGAAGTGTTGACTTTATATGCACAGTTCACAGTGTCAAATTATACTATTATTAAACTGCCATTTACTGATGTTTGGATTGGTGGTTAAATCAAGTAGGATTTGAAAAAAATTACTGCACTACAAACTTCTAGATAGCACCATGTTTTAACTGTAATTATTTGCATGGGAATTATGAGTCTGTCTTCATCGTCACTTAGAAAAACTGAAATGTAGTTTTAATATTTTTAAAATAATGATCCTAACATACATAGGTAATATGTCATAAATTGTGGATTATGCACTGTTGCTCTTGGATTGATTTTTTTGAACCTTTTAAATTTGTTTTGATACCATTTTATTCACGTTAAAAAATACTGATGTATGGCAAACAAAATGTCGCTAGACCTGACAGTAACCTACAAGTGAGGTAAAAATGTATAGTCTGCTTTGCTGTTAAGTAGAGGAAGTTAGTTGTGTTGATAGGGAACTAGAAGTTTTAATTGACATAATGAGTCGTTATGTGCCAAGCCGAATTTGGATGATATGGTCGATAATTGAAATATTGCATACAGGAAAAACTGAACAGACATTTGGAGACAGAACAGCAAAGAGTAACAGGAAGACCAAAAGGACACTGGAAAGAGGATTTTGATTTTAGCACAGACATTAAATTGCATAATTACTGGAGACAACATGATAATTATGGCTTGTGATTTCAATGAATTGGCTATTTGGAAAAGGGATTATGTGTGAAGGCTGCAAGGTAGACATGTTTGTTCCATACACCTAACCAATTAAATTATCTTTAGTTACTTTAATGTAACATGGGTCCTAGTTTTATTTTTGAGACAGTACGGCACTTCCCATTTCAGAAATTATTCCCCTGCTCTTCTAGAAAAGCACAAGGATTCATTAAGTCAACTCATTCGCCGTGACAAGAACCGTCCAAGTGTCATCTTCTGGTCTATTGCAAATGAAGCCAGAACACATCTGCCAGACGCAGATTCTTATTTCAGGTAATTCATAATTTATTATATGCTATTCTGGGCACAGTGTTTTTGTAAAAGTGTTGATAAATATGAACTGAAACTTAATGTGACATCAGTTTTTGATGATGTTAATTCACTGTACAAACCGTAAATATTACAAAGATTTTCTAGTGAGAAGGTCGGTCTGCAATTAAATACTGAGAAAATTAAGTGTAGGTCTGTGTCTCATCATAGGAATAAAAGACAAAGCATAACATAAATATCATTCAGTCAAAACACAACAATATATTCAATAATGTAAAGTTTGCAAACTTTTCATTATTGAATATATTGTTGTGTTTTGACTGAACAATATTTTAGTTAGTACTACAACACAACGGGATGGTTCCTATAAAAAAAATAACATGAAGATAGGCACATTTTTTTGAAAATGTGCCCAGCTTCACACATTTGGAGGTGACAATAACAAATCAAAACTACATTCAAAAAGAAATTTACAGCACATTAAATGCAATGAATTCTTGTTACCCTTCAAATCAAAATATTTTATCTTCCCTTACATATTATATGAATATGGAAAGATAAAAAAGGCACAACTTGGTGATTTTATGGGGTGAAACTTGCCTGTCACATTAACGGCAGTAGAGAGGCTGGAGGTACCTGACAGCAGGGTGCTGTGTATAATAGTGTATTTGGATTTTGAAAGAGGAAGTAAGGATATTAAAATTGACCTTATAAGACTGGGTCGGGAGAATGTAAACTGGAGTCATGTGGCACACGACAGGGATCAACGGTGGGCTCTGTGAACACAGTAAGGAAACCTTGGATTCAATTAAATGCAGGAAACTGCTGGAGTAGCTTTGGAACTACCAGAAAGTATGAAGTTTGTGGCAGAAAATTTTGATGGGCAAGTTTCCTTGAAGAGTGACCATTCTCTCCACTATTGTAAATGTTTTTATCAACAACACATTAGTTCTGCATACTTACGTACTTACTCCATGGTGCAGAGTCCTTCTTGAGAAGCTAACTGGTTTGCAGCTAGTCAAGAAATTCCCCGCATTTTATGGAACCCAAAGGTTCATTACCACACAAACAAGCGTCCGCCACCTGTCCCTATCCTGGGCCAACCCAATCCAGTCCACATACCCCCATCCCACATCCTGGAGATCCATCCTAATATTATCCACCCATCTACGCCTAGGTCTCCCCAGTGGTCTCTTTCTCTCTGGTTTCCCCACCAAGACCTTATATGCCCCCCTCTCCTCCCCCATATGCGCCACATGCCCAGCCCATCTCATTCTTCTCGATTTTATCACCCGCACAATGTTGGGTGAGGAGTACAGATCACTTATCTCCTTGTTACGCAATCTCCTCCATTCCCCCGTTACCTCATTCCTCCTAGGTCCAAATATTCTCCTCAACACCATATTCTCAAACACCCTCAGCTTCCTTTCCTCCCTCAATGTCAGCGACCAAGCTTCACACCCATACAAAACAACAGGCAAGATTATAGTT
>Ga0131853_10026364_pt1 | contig 10454 bp, 4 predicted proteins | sample TergutLab28metaG_FD_92764 | JGI IMG/M metagenome (GOLD analysis project Ga0131853, IMG submission 92764) | Labiotermes labralis P1 segment gut microbial communities from Petit-Saut dam, French Guiana - Lab288 P1 (version 2) (version 2) | ecosystem: Host-associated > Arthropoda: Insects >... | reverse complement strand
GAGTATATACCATGTTTAAAATATTCAGTACCTATATTTGTTGAATAAATATATAAAATGCAACTTTGGAGGTTAGCGGTGCGGTACGTCAACTATAGTTGACGTTAGGCGTCAAAAGGTTAAGCAGCCAACATGAAAATCTGACACTCGTGAATAAAGAGACTGTGAATTGATTGACTTCTGTTCGGCTCATTTCTTTCTCCAAACAAAAGAATATATGCTTGAGAGACTAACATGCCTTCTGAGAAAAGTCAACGTGTGAAAGCACGTGTACCCTTATCACGGTTTCGAAATAAATTAAATTCGAAATAAATCATAATTCATTGCTAATTTTCAAACGTACTAAATTATGAGGTTGGAAAGGCACCAACAATCTTCTAATTAAACCAAACTTTTCTGACAATTATTCAACTTTCACTGATGCAGTATTTCTGCAAAATGTCCAAGAATATGGTGGTGGTGCAAGAAATTACGTTGGCTTACAATGCATTGACGATAATTAGTAGCATGTGAAATTTTCTATAGCTGTGGATCATAAATCAATCTAAGCTATGTATATGAAAAATATTACGTAAATAAACACGTTACAAAAGTGTGAAATGATAAAAAAAAAAAGGTAAAGTGATCCCGTTACAAGCCCGGTGTGGCCCAGAGGGTGGGTAGAGGTATAGCTCTACTCTTCCATGACCGCGGCACTACAAGAGGGTGAGTGGGCAGCAGCACGCTCCGGCCGCACTTTACCCTCGGCAAAGACCCGGTACTCTTTTTACAGAAGGCTGGGTGGGCCTCAGCGCCGGTCTGGACGGGCGAAAATTCTCGTCCCCACCGGAATTCGATCCCGGACCGTCCAGCCCGTAGTCAGTCGCTATACCGACTGAGCTATCCGGCCCACACTGTGAAATGATATCCAGCGTCGACAGACCTTACGCTTGAAGAATAGGCACCGAACAAACGGGACATATGACAAGAATAATAGCGTTAGTTTTGCACATCGATACATCTGTTGATCAGGAAGCAAGCCTGAAAGTTGTGTTTGTGACTTCGGTTAAACGTTTACCATATATTCACTACTATCCATGCCACGTTGCGCCTGTATCCAATCACAATTTTATTTTAAAGTTTCACAAATTATTGTTTTTTTAATTAAACAATATTAATGACATTTGAATTAAATAATATTAATGACTTTTGAATTAAATAATATTAATGACTTTTGAATCAAACAATATTAATGACTTTTGAATTAAATAATAATAATGACTTTTGAATTAAATAATATTAATGACTTTTGAATTAAACAATATTAATGACATTTGAATTAAATAATATTAATATCTTGGGAATTAACAATATTAATGACACTTGAATTAAATAATATTAATGACTTTTGAATTAAACAATATTAATAACATTTGAATTAAATAATATTAATGACTTTTGAATTAAACAATATTAATAACATTTGAATTAAATAATATTAATGACTTTTGAATTAAATTATATTAATGACTTTTGAATTAAACAATGTTATGACATTTGAATTAAATAATATTAATAACTTTTGAATTAAACAATATTAATGACTTTTGAATTAAATAATAATAATGACTTTTGAATTAAATAATATTAATGACTTTTGAATTAAACAATATTAATAACATTTGAATTAAATAATATTAATATCTTTGGAATTAACAATATTAATGGCACTTGAATTAAATAATATTAATGACTTTTGAATTAAACAATATTAATAGCATTTGAATTAAACAATATTAATGACTTTTGAATTAAATAATATTATTGACATACAAAGAAAAGATGAAAACAACCTAAGCATTTTTGAAAGGCAAATACTAGGGAAGATATTTGGTCCTGTCAATACTGATAACATATGGAGAACAGGAAACAACGTGGAGATTGATAAATTAATAGAAGGTGCAGATATAGTGAGATTCATCAAGGCACAAAGAATCAAATGGCTGGGGCATTTCGAAGAATGGACCAAGCAAGACCAACTAGGAAGCTATTAGATTGGAAACCCATGGGAATTATACCAGTAGGAAGACCAAGACAACGATGGCAAGAGGATGTTATGGAAGATCTAAAAAGCTGAAAGTTAAAAGCTGGAAGGAAACAGCTACGGATAGAAGAATTGGGAGAGACTTGGCTGAGAAGGAGAAACCCCACAAAAGTTGGTAGTGCCAAATGATGAATGACATACAACTGTGGTAGGTAGTGTTAGTAACAAAACCCTGGTACCTGCTTTTCATACTGACACTGTGGACATAAATAATTTTCTTTTGCGCATACGAATTATATATGTCCTTAAGGACTTCATTTATGACATTTCGAAACACTTCAGCCATTATCTTTATAGTTCTTTATCTTTATCGTTGCGTCATTCATTTTGTCGTTTATTTAAGTAACACACCAACAAATGCACATATTTAGTCTTTAATAATCTAAAATTCATATTAAAACACTTAAAACGCTCCTACATGATTCGATCATACGATCATCCTCAGGGAGCATACTTTGTTCCTTGCTAAAGTTACAGTTTAAAACACTCAGTAAATCACTGAGTGCTCCCTGAGGATGATCGTATGATTGAAACATGTAGGAGCGTTTTAAGTATCCACTTTATCATCCAGCTAATGCACAATATTATAATATGTAGATACAATTAAAATTATAAAATATTTAAAAGTGCTCCAACATGTTTCGGATCACAGAGGATCCATCATCAGGGAGCCTTGTACAGTGCTTGGCTAAAATTACAACAACGATTCTATCGTGTCCGTTGACATGGACAAGATGTGGAGTGCCTTTATATACAGTGAACTACACACACGCACAAAGCATCAGAATATACTGCCATAACACCGACCTTGTCCATGTCAACGGACACGATAGAATCATTCTTGTAATTTTTAGCCAAGCACTGTACAAGGCTCCCTGATGATGGATCCTGTGTGGTCCGAAACATGTTGGAGCACTTTTAAATACTTTATAATTTTAATTGTATCTACATATTATATATTGTGCATTAGTTGGATAATAAAGTGTTTAATTATCATTGATTCACGGTGCAAACATGAAGAAAGTTTTAAGTGTTTTAATGTAAATGTTGGGGGACCGCGGTAGCACAGTGGTTAAGGTGCTGTGCTACAAATCGGAAGGTCGCTGGTTCGATCCCAGGTTGTGTCAGTGGATTTTTCATGGACATAAAATTCTTCCGATCGCACTATGGCCCTGGGGTCGACTCAGCCTCTAACAGAAATGATTACCAGGAGTATTTCCTGGTGGTAAATGCGGCCGGTGATTAAGGCTGACAACGTATCACCATCCTGCGCCTTTGTCACGAAATCTGGGAATCTTAACTTCCTGGAACCCTCTGGTCCTGTTCAGGTCTGTAACGGGACTGCTTTGCTTTAATGTAAATGTTAGACTATTACAGACTATATGTGTGCATTTGTTGGTGCTTTACTTATATAAATTACAGTAATCAATTTTCTATAAATTGTGTTTTCTGGACAAAACAATTGAAAGTACTCGAATTCAGTTAGCCTAGGACATCTGTACAGTTCACACTTAGTACCAGTTCGTGTAGTGAGATGAGCCACTCCAACTTTTCAACCGCCGTTCAACATCCCCCTTTTTTGTACCAAATATTGAGAATCTAAATCCAACAGCAGCTCTGAAATTACTTCATGTTCGGGGTTTGTATTCTTGTGCTCTTCTCTAGGCAGTGTTTCTGAATACTCAATCAGCTCTACACTGTGATTTTCGCCCCCCCACTTTCCAGCCGATCCATAGAAAGTTCTAAATTCAAAAACAACCCAAAACTCGAATATTTTTAGATACATCATGCCGCAACAATTCAGTTCGTACTGTAAACTTCTGGGATTTAACACCGTTTATTCTGCACGTGCGTGTCGAAATTCTATATGAACATTCTGCCACCATGTTCAAGTTAAAATGTGTTTAACTTCAACGTGGAGGCGACGACTTCCACCAAAAAGGCATAACAACCTAACAGTCTACACGGTGTCATAACTAACAAGAACATAATATTACCTTGCACCGTAGCCGCACCAGTTCTTGTAATAGTAATAAAGGTAAATCAGTCCCTTACAGGCCTGTACAGGCCCAGAGGTCTCCAGGAAGTTAAGGTTCCCAGACATCGTGACAACGGCAAAGGATGGTGGTAGGTTGTCAGCCTTAAGCACCGGCCGCCTTTACCCCCACTAAATGCTCCTGGTACTCATTTCTGTTAGAGGCTGGTTCGACCCAGGCCATAGCGCGATCGGAAGGATTTTATGTCAATGAAAAATCCACTGACACCAGCTGGGATCGAACCAGCGACCTTCCGATTTGTAGCACAGCGCCTTAACCACTGTCCTACCGCGGTCCCCTTCTTTTAATAGTGGCTTCATTTAAAGTTTTGACGCCTAATGTCAACTACAATGGTCGTACCGCACCGCTAACCTCTAAAGTTGCATTTTATATATTTATTCAACAAATACAGATACTGAATATTTTAAACATGGTACATACTCTCCTTTTTTCTCTCTTCAAAATGCAGTTTGTTTCATAATTCTAACGTATTTGGTTCCTGTATTATTCACATTTTATATACAGGGTGTGTTAACATTTTAAAAAATAATTCCGGCGCCAAAAGGTTAATGTAAGGTTGACGGTAGCGGGTTTCAGTCGCGTAGTGTAAAGTTTTTAGTTTGTTTCCACACACACACACACAGCCTTCGCAATATTCAGGCTAAGTCACAAGGATAAATGTGGTTTGTTTAACCAAAGCAACAATCTTAAATCCCATTTCCTTTGTCGAAACGTTTGTAAATTGTTACAATGTATGACAGAATTAAAATCCGGAATAGTTTAGTGTATTAACAAGAAGAAGTTTTACGAATTCTCAGCATTATTACAGTAGTGCGCAGTGTGATATTTGGTGTATGTCTGCTACTGACTGGAACATGCTCTGAGGGCAATGTAGGGATTGACAAGCGTATCTGAGACAGCCCATGGTGCAGTACCACAGATTAAACATCTGAAAGACACCAGTTGCTGAAAGAAGCCGTACAATTCAGCCCATACACCAAACAAAATATTCTACACTTATAATCAGGAGATCTGATACTGTTTAACCGTTTGTGGCCGGAAATATTCTTTTTAATTTTAGCACACCCTGTATATAAAATGTTAATAATACAGGAACCAAACAAGATAGAATTATGAAACAAACTGCATTTTGAAGAGGAAAAAAACGGAGAGTATACACCATGTTTAATATATTCGGTACTTATATTTGTTGAATAAATATATAAAATGCAACTTTGGAGGTTAGCGGTGCGGTACGTCAACTATAGTTGACGTTAGGCGTCAAAAGGTTAACGAAATACACTGAAAATCAGAGCAATGACACATAGGCTTACATGTGACTAGCCTACGATTACCTTGTCTACAATTTTAATTGTAGTAAAAGCAAAGGTAAAATTCACCCAAGAACAGGCCACGAAGACCCAGAGAGGGAGCAGATGTACAGCTCTACTCTTTCTTTAATCTCGGCACCAGATGGGGTGGTTTGTCAACTCCATACCCTGGTCGGCAAAGGTTAACAATTCGCGGAATGTTGCCTCCTGAAACTCAAAATTTGAATCAGTGCTATTATTAGTTTGTGGGGACTGAAGACTGGGGTTTGTGTGAGAATTTATATAATTTTCTATACTTCAGAAGGCAACATCCGAAAACAACATGATTATGTTTAAACACAAGAGCTGCGTCTTGTGTTTAGAAACATTTGTTGCAGACATAAAGCCAAATCAGAAGCTGGAGGCTGGTACTTTAAAAGTTGTCCATGAAATAAGCCAAGTTAAATCACAGGGCAAAAAGGGAAACCTTGAATTCCTGCTATTGCAGGCTTCCTGCGCGATAAAACTGTAGTCAATTCTGCCGTGTTTATAAACAAGGTAACAGGATTCCTGCAGCTTTTCTTCAATAATATGTTTTATATTTTACTGCTTCTTTATTTCCCCTTATATTTGGTTTTCTGGATAACGGATAAAGCAGACCCTTGGTTATGACAGACGGAACAGCGTGAAACGGTGTACATATATCTTTATTGTTGCACCGTGCACTTCGTAGAGTCACTTTAATTATACCAGCTAATGCACTTGCATAAAATTTCACACTAAGACACTTAAAATCGCTCCAACATGTTTCGATCCTAAAGATCATCTTCAGGGAGCCATACTGTTCCTTGCTAAAGTCACATATTAAAAACACTCACTGATTAATTTCCTTACATTTAGAGGGTGCTGTGGCAACATGTTGCCACAGCACAGCATATGTGACTTTAGCAAGGAACAGTATGGCTCCCTGAAGATGATCTTTAGGATCGAAACATGTTGGAGCGATTTTAAGTGTCTTAGTGTGAAATTTTATATAAGTGCATTAGTTGGTATAATTCAAGTGGGTGTACAATTAATAAGTGATAATACGCCAACGCAATTAGGTCCACCGTCGATATTCCCAGCTTCAAAAGTATTCAGCATGCAAATGACAGGCCCCAGTTTACGCTAATGTCATAATTTGAGGTAGGGCTGACGCTTCAAAAGTATCCTGTTACAGGGGTGCTGATAAGTCCTTAGCCCGACCAGGAATGAAACAAGCTAATATTTCTGTCAGAATGGCGCGAATTTCCTTCGGCGCCTTGTCTTGTAGAAAAAAAAACTTGATTACAGCTCGCGTCTCGATGTTGTTGAAAACGCGCGCGCCCCTGACTGGACGGGCTAAGGACTCATCAGCACCCCGGTATAATTCGTGCTACCTTTTCGTAACTCTGAAAAATTATAATTTCAGTCAGACACAACCCTTTATTAATCTTTGAAACGCTACGTGTTTCGATCATAAGACAATCGTCTTCAGGTGTTTCAATACAAATGTTTGCAAAAAATGTAAAACATTTCAATGGCTTCTGTGAGGTCCCACAAATGATGTAAAGATCGTATTATGATCAATCTGGAATTCTCAGTGTTTTGTCGGATAAATACAAATGTTACGGAGCATTTTTGTTTATGAAACATTTCAGGGTATTAGTTCCTAATTAAGATACGTTAAAATCAATTCAAAGCAAAGTAAAGGTAATCTAGGAAATGTGTCATCCTTGTTGTGTTTGTGAAAATTGGAAATGCTATGTAGTCAAACACAACTATATCACTTAAGGTGTATTTAATGGCTATACTGGACAACTACATGTTTCGGCCTTTACTAGCCATCTTCAGGTTGTCTTCCAGAGAACTTAACTTAAGGTCCTACTATATACATTGAGCGCGCACATGGTGCAGAGATCTCTTACAAACGGCCCTATTGCCTAATGTAATTTCTATTTGTGTTGGTATGCTCTGACTAGAGGCATGGTAGTGCTAGTGGCTAGTGTCAAGTTTGAAGGTTCTGGTCCGCTGGTATTATAAAGAGTCGTGTTGCTTATTAAGAGGAGGGAGGAGGAACACGACCCATCCTACATAACACATGCTTGATCTCGTATGTGTTATGTAGGATGGGTGGCGTGGGTACATGGTTCCACTATATCAACCTACAATAGCGTATAATAGCAGAACCCATATACCCACACCACCAATCCTACATAACAGATGCGAATTCTGGTACCCACTTCACCTCTTACCTCCCCACTGTACACAACCCACATAACTCGAGTATAGCTGCTTACTAAGTTTTTTCCTGTGTATTCTTACGAATTGATTTGTCTCCAGATGGAGAATTATGGAAGACTTTTTTAAATCTAATTTTCACTCTTTGTTTTGGTTTCGAAGATTTCCTATGGTCACACGCCTCTGTATATTCATTATCAAGTATTTCCTCCAAAGATACAGGTAGAGACGAGACAGAGGGAAGTTATGTTGATACAAAGAAGCAGAAAGCGTCCTTTACAATATTCGGCCGGAACACGTTAGTTGTGCCGGTACACATATTTAGTTATTTCACAGCTACATAACCTCCGCAATGTAAAACAATAACCGCTATTCATCTATGAACAGAAACAGAAGAAACTAATCCAGCAAGTGGAGGTAATGTATGTTCAGTTCTTAATTTCCGGCCTGCGGATAGTAGGATAAAATTAACAAAAAGAACTTTAGGAAAGTTCCTAAATAAATTAAGTTATCCCACGACCACTTTGTAATTCAGATCCTTACCAACTAACCATTCAAAGATGGTTGTATAATTGCGTGATACGAAATTGCTCATTTAAGTAGATGTAGAATGAACAGAATGTATTTCACTGACGGTGTGATTTGCACTAATTGGCCCAAGATACAGTTCTCCTTCGGGCTGTTTAGAACTCTGTAATAATCCGCGGGGTTCGCCGGAAAAAGGTCAATTCTTTACGTGTCAGTTAGAATTCAAAGACGGGTAAAAGCGAGGACAAAGGAAAAGATTAGACTAGGAAAAGAGAATCAACAGAAATAGAAAAGCAATTTAGTACTTGTGGAACTCAACTTATCTGATGATAAAAGGACCACCACCCATAAAATAAATAACAACAACACATCAAATTATAATACAGTAAAAATAAAGGTAAAGGTAAATCAGTCCCGTTACAGGACTGGAGTGGCCCAGAGGGTTCCAGGAGGGTTAAGGCTCTCAGATTTCATGACATCGGCACAGGATGGTGGTAGGTTGTCAGCCTTACGCACCGGCCGCCTTTACCCCAATAAATGTTCCTGGTACTCATTTCTGTTAGAGGCTGAGCCGACCCCAGGGCCATATTGCGATCGGAAGGATTTTATGTCAGCGAAAAACCCACTGACACCAGATGGGATCGAATCAGCGACCTTCCGATTTGTAGTACAGCACCTTAACCACTGTGCTACCGCTGTCCCCAATTATAATACAGTGTGTTTTTTTTAATTAAAGTGTAAAGCATTGGAGTTACCGAAGAACCTTAATTACAGTTCTTGTTCTACATATATATTAAACTTATGAACGTTATAAAACAACCTTCATGTCGTGTTACTCAGCTGTGGTTTGAACGTGGATCTACTTGTAAGCGAATGTGCTGCATGGCTCCTTCTAACTCAATTAATATTCTAACTCTTGCACAAAAACTTCTCCTACAAGTTCTCGTAGGAGCACGGAGAAGTGGCAGGGCGCAGAAAGGAACTGTTGTTAACAAAGGCATAAAGTGCAATCTTAAGTCTTGTTACACTTTCTTATATTTTCAAAACTTGGACTTAGAAAGTCTATTGTTTTTCAGGCACTGAACAGTACTAAGGGTCTTAACAGAAGTCACAGGTAGGAATGAGTTTTACTAACTGGACATCAAGACTAATTATTACTCACGACCGTTAATTGTGCAAATAAACAAAATGCAACGTTAGAAACCTATGTTGATGTTCAGACCTCGTTTATGGAAAATCATTCAGTAAATAATATTTAGTGTCAACAGTAAAAGGTCGCGTTATTTGCCCTGAATACCGTTGATTTTCCTTTCGTATCAAAATATACTGCAGCTAACATTTTAAAGAAAGAATAAAACTGAAATTAAGAAATTAGGGTTTATTCGTGCACTTAAATAATATCGTCAATAAATACTTCCATCCCATACAAAGCTACTTCATAGTACTTACACATCGCTTTAACAGCTTAGCTACCGTGTACGTTGTAACAGTAAGGAATAAATTTTGAGGAATTTTTGGTGCCTTTTAGCAGATTCTTCGCCGGAAAGGCAAGATGGAGGGAGAAATTTTAAACTGCAACAGACAGACAGACAGACAGAGAGACAGACAGGACGGACGGACGGACGGACGGATGGACGGATGGATGGATATATAGATAGATATATGACAGATTATAGATAGATAAACACAATTAATTTGGGAAGAGTGCGGGCCGTGCCCCGTCTTTGCGAGTTATACCCTGGCGTTTGCCTTATAACTGAGGAAAAAGCAAGGAAAAACCTCACTTTGAAGAGAACAAGGCCCAAGTTTGGCTGTAGCGCCATACAAGAAGAAGAAGAAGAAGAAGAAGAAAAGAAGAGAAGAAGAGAAGAAGAGGAGAAGAAGAAGGAGGAGAAGAAGAGAAGAAAAGAGAAGAAGAGAAGAAGAGAAGAAGAGGAGAAGAGGAGAAGAAGAGAAGGAGGAGGAGAAGAAGAGAAGAAGAAAAGAAGAGAAGAAGAGAAGAAGGAGGGGAAGAAGAGAAGAAAAGAGAAGAAGAGAAGAAGAGGAGAATAGGAGGAGAAGAAGAAGAGAAGGAGAAGGAGGAGAAGAAGAGAAGAAAAGAGAAGAAGAGGAGAAGAGAAGAAGAGAAGGAGAAGAAGAGAAGAAGAAGAAGAGAAGAAGAGAAGAAGGAGAAGAGAAGAAAAGAGAATAAAAGAGAAGAGGAGAAGAAGAAGAGGAGAAGGAGGAGAAGAAGAGAAG
>Ga0131853_10026361_pt1 | contig 10454 bp, 5 predicted proteins | sample TergutLab28metaG_FD_92764 | JGI IMG/M metagenome (GOLD analysis project Ga0131853, IMG submission 92764) | Labiotermes labralis P1 segment gut microbial communities from Petit-Saut dam, French Guiana - Lab288 P1 (version 2) (version 2) | ecosystem: Host-associated > Arthropoda: Insects >... | reverse complement strand
GCAATATTCAACGTGGGTAAAGAGAAAAGGCATTTTAGTACCTCAAAGTTAACCAAATCACTGTCTTGCAATCACAAACACAAAACGTATATTAGCACCTTAAACGCAATCAACTGATTGTCTCTCACAGCTCACAGCTACTGCAGGGTTAGCGCGTAGAAAGTCTTGTGCATATGACTAATATGACGTCACGGACAGACTACAGTACGCAGACACCAAAGACGTCCACACTTTTCTCTGGCCAATATCTCCGTAACCATTGAACTTTGGATATAGGTGTTTTGGGTTTTATCGGTATAGTTTGACCTAAGGAACACTCTCCCGAAGTTAGGTCCTTTCCTCCTGGGACACCCTGTATATATATATATATATATATATATATATTCTATTGATTTAGTTGGTAATTAATTATTTATATCTGGATGCATATGTGGACATGAAGCGGTCGTCTTCAGGTCTTTCGAAAACTCGTTCGAAACCAAATTAATTTTTTTTGTAAATTTTGGAATGATTTGAAGATGTCTATCCTCTTGACAGTCGAAATGTGTACCCTGATATGCGTAAAGAGTTACCAGAAAATGACAGTAGTTCTGTAAACGCGAATATCGACATACTATGCAGTTACTGTCCTATCTGGGTTAAATTCCGTATTTTTTTAAAGAGATTTATTGCACAGACGGTACAGTACAGTACATACCGCATGTGCGAGGACAAGATACAAAATTATTCCCTTAACCAATCTGAATAAATATTTACACTATGGCACTAAAGATTAGGAGGTGAACATAATCGTAAGTAAAATAATGTCAATGGAAAATTACGAAAGAAAGAAACAACGATAGAAAGAACGAAAGAGAGAAAGAAAGAGAGAAGTAAAGAAAGAAAGAGAGAAAGAAAGAAAGAGAGAAAGAGAGAAAGAAAGAGAGAGAAGGAAGGAAAGAAAGAAAGGAAGGAAGAAAGAACGAGAAAAAGAGAAAGACAGAAAGGAAGAGAGAAAGAAAGAAAGAGAGAAAGAAAGAAAGGAAGAAAGAAAGAGAGAAAAAAGAAAGAAAGAGAGAGAAAAAAGAAAGAAAGAAAAAAGAGAGAAAGAAAGAAAGGGAGAAATAAATAAAGAGAGAAAGAGAGAGAAAGGAAGAAAGGAAGAAATAGAAATAAAGAAAGAGAGATAGAAAGAAAGAGAGAGAGAAAGAAGGAAAGAGAGAAAGAAAGAAATAGTGAAAGAAAAAAGAGAGAGAAAGAAAGAAAGAAAGAACGAGAGAGGGAGAAAGAAAGAGAGAAAGATATAAGGAATGAAAGAAAGAAAGAAAGAAAGAGAGAAAGAAAGGATGAGAGAAAGAAAGGAAGAAAGAGGGAAAGAAAGAAAGAGAGAAAGAAAGAACGAACGAACGAAGGAAGAAAGAAAGAACACTGCGACTTATATTCGGTATAACGATATCTGAACATAAGACTGTTGATCAGTCAGGGAGTTTCGTGTCAAGCGGCGCACAGTATGGCCGTACGTTCCTTGTTATGGGCTTAAAGCGAATGAATTTCACGCGCGCGTATTGGAGTCATAAGAGATTTTAAAGGTAGCATCTCTCAACTGCGTCGTGGAATACGCCATTTGGTTTCGTGGAATACGCCATTTTATATCAGTGTTTGTGTCTTCCTTATACACAGCACGCACCAATAAACTTAGACGTGTTCTGAGATAAAAATCCATCAAATCTTCTGTCCGTATTCAATGATTTTCTTCAGTCTTTTCCAACCAAATTCACACTTCACGAAAGCTTGCTACTCGTTGCTTTCCTGTTCAGCCTACATAAACATCCGCTTGTCCAACATTAAATTATCTCTTCACTTGATACACTGTCGTCACATTACAAGGAATTTAAAAAACCGACATTTAAGAGGGTAGTGTACCGGGGAGTATTTCATCTTTGTGGGAGTTTTGCCGTGTGTGACACCCACATTGTTTGTCAGCAAGCCACTGCTTATGCAACCAGTTATTTTAAGGTACTTGGAACAAGACCTACATTTCTTCTGTCAGAAAGGGGCCTGTTTCGTTGGAGGGGAGTAAGATTTGTTGCTGCTGAGATGACGAAGCTCTCACCTAGCATTCTAGAGGTACCGGGTTCGATACCCTGTGCCTGCTTTCTACTTTTTTTAGTTCTGTCTCCCAGGGTACATACATTGCAAGCAGTTTATGACAAAGTGCTCATGTACATGTGACGAACACTGGAAATTTATACAGCTGAATAAATTGTAGAGTGTAAGTGTAATCCTTATAATAAAACCAACTAGATGCACTAATTTCTCAAACTTGTATGACATATACCATTGCTGTGTGTACAGTGAAAAACTCCTGATGATGGATAGAGGAACTCTCTGAAACATGTAGAGTTTTATTCCAAAAATAAATTTGAGAAATTAGTGCATGTAGCTGGTTTTTTTTAAATAAGAATTTATCACGACTGACGGTCACCTGAAAGTAAAAATATTGTGTACAGTGAAAAACTCCTGGTGATGGGCAGAGGAACTGTCCGAGACATGTAGAGTTTTATTCCAAAAATAAATTTGAGAAATTAGTGCATCTAGTTGGTTTTATTATAAGAATTTATCACTATGCACGGTCACCTGAGCATCAAAAAAATGTAACTCTTGTCTGGTTGGATGTACTGATGTCGTTCGGATGTTGGGAAACATAAATTCGTTCTGATTTCTGAGGGAAATATGGGAGCATAATATTAAAAGGGATTAGAGAAAATTTATAGTAGTAATGTACTATTAGTATAATTCGTAAATAGAAACAATAAAATATATAATGAACCAACATTTATTCATATAATTAAAACTTTAAAGCACCACTGGAGGTACAGCCTTTTATGAAAGTTTTATTAATTCACCAACTGATGCATCAGTGAGTTGTCTGAAAACAATATTAAAACTTTCATTAAAATTTACATTAAAACAGCTCCGACATGTTTCGGTGTTACAATTACACCATCATCAGGGAGCGCATTAATTTGTGCTTACTAAAGTTACAGTCTACTGCCGAACATTGCAACATACAGACACCAATAAGGACCTAATGTATGCAGCCACACCACCACCGTATTAACCACACACCGATGTATTTTAATGGACTATTCTAACAACTGTAACTTTGGTAAGCACAAATTAATGCGCTCCCTGAGGATGGTGTAACTGTAACACCGAAATATGTCGGAGCTGTTTTAATGTAAATTTTAATATTGTTTTTAAGACAACTCACTGGTGCATAAGTTGGTGAATAAATAAAACTTTGATAATATCAAGATGTGCAGTACGAATGTGGGGAGAAAAAATACAGCCTTTTGTGTTACGTATCTCTCATTTTCTATAAGCTGTCGATGTTTTTCTTTTTCTTAGTTAGTTTAACTGTTTCCAAATCATATGGAATTTCACATTTTTCGAAAAATATTCCACGTCTATGCTCAACACAAGTTGGATGAAGCCTTCTGCCATATCGTTACTCAGTATTATACGTTCCTGCCACCATAATATTGCATTTAAGAATTCCTCAGTTTTCTCACTATTTCGATTTGGTTAATTTTTTTAATGCATCAATTTTTTAAATACATAAAATGAAGATTTCCAGAAAGGAGACCTGTCTGCAGTAGCCGTATATTTCCAGCGTCTCCTGTTAACAGAACCTGACAGAGTAGCGTACCGAGGGAGGGTTTGGGGGGTTCAACCCCCCTCCGCCGAAATTCCGATTGTCCTCCAAAATCGTGCCAAACTCAACCCGATAGTGAAAACTGTTAAAAATTGCTGAATTTAGGAAGCCAACACCCCAAGATGTTCAGAAAAAAGGTAGTAAAATTCTAAAACTACCGCCGGTTCGCAATTGTTTTACATTAACAATGAGAAATAAATTGGTTGTCATTATAAATAGTCTTAAATTACCAAAATTTAAGAAAATTTTACTATATGAAATGACATTTCTTGTACCAAATTACAGCTGCCTCCAGAACCCTTGACTAGGGGCTGCCGCCCCCAGATCCCCGTTCTCTCTGTCTCTGTCCTCAACTGCATTTATTGAAACCCCTCCCTCCCGAACAGAATTCCTGGGTACGCCACTGAACCTGACAGTCCCACTGTCATGTTTGGACTGACACAGTTTTCCTAATGACTGAGAATAACTTAGCCTAATTGAGCCACTAGGCTGAATGTCTGTCCATGTTTATGCCTGACGATGGGAACATCCTATAACTGTTATAGTTAAAGTAAAGGGGAGCTGATAAGTCCTTAGCCCGACCAGGAAGGAAACAATCTACTGTTTCTGTCACAATGGCGTGAATTTCCTTCGGCGCCTTGCCTTGCAGGGGGGAAAAAACTTGATGATAGCCCGCGTCTCGATGTTGTTGAAATCGCGCGCTTCCCTGACATGCTTCCGAGCTTGTTTGCTTCCTGGTCGGGCTAAGGACTTATCGGCACCCCGGTATGAAGTGTTAAAATTATACATTGATAGATTAGATGGATTTGCTTAAATTAATAATTTAGTTTGGGTGGAATGTCAAGTGTAACAGATTTGTATAGCAGCTTAGAGGGATAGAGGGTTAGGGAGAGTGAGAGGGTGAGAAAGAGAGAGAGAGGAGAGCAGTAATACACGGGGAGATTACGCTAGTGCGATACGGGAACAGCGCTACGTAAGTGAGCCAATGGAAACAAAGTAGTTCAAATTTGACTGTTGATTCTATTAGGGAGTAAGGTAAAGGTAAAGTGACCCCGTTACAGGCCCGGTGTGGCCCAGAGGGTGGGTAGAGGTATAGCTCTACTCTTCCATGACTGCGGCACTAGAAGAAGGTGAGTGGTCAGCAGCACGCCCTGGCCGCACTTTACCCCGGGGAAAGACCCGGTACCCATTGTACAGGAGGCTGGGTGGGGCCCAGGGCCGGTCTGGACGGGCGGAAAATCTTGTCCCCACCGGAATTCGATCCCGGACAGTTCAGCCCGTAGTCAGTGGCTATACCTGTTAGGGAGTGGTGGGATTTAAACAGTTAACCAATTGGGAAGAATAAGAATATTTAAAGTGGGGGATGGATATGAACTGTGCGAGTTTGAAACCGTAACGCAAGCAAGTAATCTTTTTCCAACCCAGGATGTAATAAGCTGTGTACGTGATATCAAGGCTACTAGTGCATACATTTTCAAAGACGCATCCATAAAAGTGAACATACGTAAACTCTAATAGTGAAATAATACAAATAATATTAATGGTGTTCAGTATTTATAAAATTACTGTTCCGCTACTTAGAACGCTTAGATTCCCTAGGATTAAGATATGTGCCCGACTGATGAGCTGGGTTAGGTTAGGTTAAGTTAGGTTGGGTTGGGTTAGGTTAGGTTAGGTTAAGTTAGGTTGGGTTGATTTAGTTTAGGTTAGGTTAGGTTGGGTTAGGTTATGTTGGGTTAGGTTAGGTTAGGTTAGGTTAGGTTGGGTTGGGTTGGGTTTGGTTAGTTTAGTTTGGGTTAGGTTATGTTATGTTGGGTTGGGTTAGGTTAGGTTAGGTTAAGTTAGATTAGGTAAGGTTGGGTTGGGTTAGGTTAGGTTAGGTTATAATATAACTCTGTTTCCGAAAAATTTTGCGTACTTCTTTTATTTGTCACTTTTGGTGTTATTTGAAATTTAGCCAACGGTTCTGATGATGATCAGTTAATAAATTTAATCTGCTTTATATGCTGAACTGTATCATTCATAATAATAATAAGGCAATTTCTGTTTGCGACTTTATGACATAACGAATTACTGAATGGATATTTAATGTAGACATTTTTAGAAAGCTTGTGTTTCGGTAGTGATGGAACCTTTTTTTTTTATTTCTATTAATTCCTTCTTGAAAACATTTTTTTAACAATAGAATATGTCGAGCGTTAAGAATTGACATAGCTGCTTCAAGCTGAGACAAAATGAAACTCACAGGCTTCATATTATTTCTTTAATTTCCATGGCTTCCGCTTAAGGCAGCACTGTGATTTTCAAACTTTTTTCCCCCGTTTACACATTGCTTCCGCTCGGACGATCTCCTAAAGAAATTACCCAGCATCAAGCATTATGTAAGTACAATTTTCAATGTTTATAAAAATCAATTTGTTCTTATTCTTTGTCGATTGTACATTTTGCTGTTTCTACGTTCGAATTATTCGCACTGGTACAACCACGTAATATGGAATCAACGACACGAAATGCGAAGTTGTTCCTCGGTTTAATTTATCACCGCGCCGTGAAGTCGTATGCAGGCGTGAAGGTGTACCTCCACATATTCCCCCAGATAAAAGACCTAACCCTTCCCTCCCTGTTGGCCTCTGAGTAGACGCTAGATGCCTCCCAGAGTCGTTTTAGATGTTTTGAAGAAGAGACGAATTTCATGTCCTTACCAGAAATCCAACCCCGTTTCCTCAGCCCTCCAGCTCGTGGCATAGTGAATATATTAACTGAGCTACCCCGAAAGTAAAGGGCTGAAATATGCATGTCCAGTTTCTTTACTGACTTTTTAGTGACGCTTCATAAAGCGACGGTATGCAGTTGGTGGTCTTTGAATACCCAGGCGTAGATGGGAGGATAATATTAAGGTGGATATTCAGGGGGCACGGATTGGATCGAACTGGCTTTACATAGGGACGGGTGGCGGGCACGTGTGAATGCGGTAATGAACCTTCGGGTTCCATAAATGCGTGGAATTTCCCGACCAGCTCAGAACCGGCTAGCTTCTCAAGAAAGACCCTATTCCAATGGAAAAATGTTATGTTTTTTGGAACGGGCGTCCTGGTATAATCCTTGTAAATAACCAACTTGACCTGCAAAACAGACGGTCATCTACACAGAGTGACAAAAACCAGGTGTCGCATTGCTACAATAATTCTCCTGATGATGGCCACATGGCTGCCCGAAACATGTAGAGAATAGAAAATATGGAAATGTGTGTTATGTATGTAGATGACCGTCTGTTATGCAGGAGCATATGCTCCTGCATACCAGACGGTTATCTACACTGAGTGGCATAAACCAGGTGTAGCATTGTTACAATAATTCTCCTGATGATGGGCACATGGCTGCCTGAAACATGCAGAGAGTAGAAATAAACATACATGAAACAATTGTGTGTCAAGTTGGTTATTTACAAGGATCCATGGAAAAAGTAAGTAAGTAATGCAGTTTTTGGCAGGACGTCATCGACTGTGGGCTGCAGTGTATGTTAATATGGCGAACGTCTTTACATCGACGCCAAAATCGATCGCCTTCAGCACTGCACTACCTGGAATGCGGCAACGCTCGCTCGCTCGCACGAGATACCTGCTTGGCACACTTAAAGTCTCCCCTCCATTCTGGTCTCTGATAACAGCAATGCAGAGAGCGTGCTGGCCCTGTGTATTGGCTACAGTCCTTCTCTCACCGAAGTACATTAACTTCTCTGCGGAGACTCATAAATATTCAGTAAACAACATACGTGTCTCCATATTTTGCGAACGTACGGGGTGGAAGGCCCGGTTAAGGGGACGGAACCGGCGGTGGGGGGATATTGACGATCCGTGATCGAAACTAACCCTGGATTTTGTGCGTTTATTTTGAGCTCTGAGAAATTCCCTGCGTTGCTCTACGTCTTAATTTATCTTCTTCGTTTTCATCGAGGGACGCCAGAGTTTCGATTGTAATCTAATCGCTGTAATACCAGAAGCTCGATATACTTCGTGTTACATGCGTGTGAATCCATCGGCTAGCCTGTGCTATCTGCCCCGCCGCGCGTCGCTCCCTGTCCGTCTTGCCCTTTTTTTGTTTGTATGTCGACGTATCAACCACTGATCATACATTCAGTCCACGTCATGCACTGGGGTAAATGGAGCGTTCCTACAGATAGTTAACGTAATTGAATACAGTGCCTGAACACAGTTGTGACTGAGAAGTTCTACATTATCGTTGAATTTTACATTCTCACTAAACTGTTTATCAAAATTAAATTTGTTTCAAGGGGCACGCGGTGGCGCAGTTGTTTGAGGCACTGCGCGACAAGCGTGAAGGTCGCGGTTTCGATTCCCGATGGTGTCATTGGAATTTTTCATTGACAGAATCCTTCCGATTGCACTATGGCCCTGGGATCGACACAGCCTCTAACAGAAATGAGTACCGGGAATATTTCCTGGGGTGTAAAGACGGCCGGTGCGTAGGGTGACAACCCTACCACATTCATGTGTCGATTGTCTTGAAATCTGGGAGCCTCAACCTCCAGGAATCCTCGGGGTTTTTCTAGGCCTGTAATGGAACTGCTTTACCTTTTTAAATGTGTTTCAAGAAGCCAGAAGGCCGCAGATTCGATTCCCGATGGAGTCGATGGGATTTTTTTAATTAACTTAATCGTTCTGGCTGCACTATGGCCCTGGGGTCGACTCAACCTCTAACACAAATGAATACTTGTGGCATGTCCTGGGGGGTAAGTCTTGTCACTTTCGTCCGCCTATTGTGTAGATGTTCAGGGAGCCTGCACCTCCTGGAGTTCTTAGGGCCTGTACAGGAATTTCTTAGACCCTGTACAGGAATTTCTTAGGGCCTGTCCAGGCCTGTACAGGAATTTCTTAGGGCATGTCCAGGCCTGTACAGGAATTTCTTTACCTGTACCATATATGTTTCAGCGAAGTTGACGGACCGTAAAGGCAAATATTTACGTATTGTATTCCCTGTTATGGTAAGGAGTGGTGCAGTTTGTTCAGACACTGTGCAACAAAACCGAAGATCGTGGGTTCGATTTTCAGTGGGGTCATTATAATTTTGACTTTATCCTTTCCGAATTAATCCTACGGCCGCAATATGGCCCCTGGGGTCGACTCGTCCTCTTACGGAAGTGAGTAAGACGGCCGAAGCATAACGCTGCCAGCCTTGCCTTCTTCGTGTGGCGTTGGTCTGGAAATTCTGGGATCCTCAACTTCCTGGAGCCCTAAGGGCCTCTCCAGGTCAGGTGTAGGGATTGCTTTAATGCCGTTTATAGGAATGGTAATGAATAAATGAATATTAGACCGCTTCTTGTGGCTGTGCTGTAAGTTAGCACATTATGAAGGTCGAGGAGAGTCAGGGTATGATAATTCTGAAGGCAGTTTGATACAACTCATGAATACTCTATAAAGGTAAATCAATTCCTGTAATTGGCCTGGACAGGCCCTGAGGGTTCCAGGTTGCTGAGGTTCCCAGATATCAAGATAATCGGTTCATGAAGTTGGTAAGTTTGTCAGCCCTACGCACCGGCCGCCTTTACCATCCAGGAAATATTCCTTGTACTCATTTCTGTTAGACTCTGAGTCGACCCCAGGGCCATAGCGCGGGTGGAAGGTTTATGTAAATGAAAAATTTCAATGACACAATCGGGAATCGAACCCGCGACTTTCCTGCTTGTAGTGCAGTGCCTCAGCCGACTGCGCCACCGCGTGCTCCAAGAATATCTAATAACCCCCAAAAAAGCCAAATGAGAATATTTGGGCATGACAGTAACAAATCCTAAATTACAGACACGAAATTTGGATCATATTCAGCTAGGGTAATGATTGCTAGAGTCCAGTTGAAATGTGATGGCACACGGTGACGCACGGGAGGGGAAGTGAAGGGGAAACTGGCGAATGGAGTGGGTAGCCAGTACTCTTCACCCTACCTCGAAACATGGTGTATCCATCAATACTACCGCTGATGCCCACACCTCGGCTGCCAGTAGTCGACTGAACTGACGCCCACCGCCGGTTTAAATGGACTCGTCCATTTGGCCGAAAGACTAAATCTGGTTTCTGCGCGTGTGCCATCACATTTCAAACGCAGTCTAACACTGAGTTCGTAATCTTGTGTATTCATGACAGCGTCCGGTGCAGGAACGCCATTATTAAATTCTCCCGCAGTTTATGAACTGTACTTACTGTACCTAACTGGAATTAGAAATTGTAACGTCATTGGTTGAAATTCCGTTCTGTTTCACCTTCTATTTCAAACACATTTACATTTACATTCTTGAAGGACTACAGCCTATGACGCAAACTGTGGGCTAATTCTCCCCCTTGCAGAATATTTAAGAATAGTGTCTACAACTTAAAGATCAAGATATACAGAACTATAATTTTGCCTTTTGTTTTTTATGGGTGTGAAACTTGGTCGTTGACATTGCGGGAGGAACGTAAGCTGAGGGTGTCTGAGAACATGGTGTTGAGGAGAATACTTGGACTTAGGAGGGACGAGGTAACGGGGGAATGGAGGAGATTGCATAACGAGAAGCTAAATGATTTGTACACCTCACCCAATATTGTGCGGGTGATAAAATTGAGAAGAATGAGATGGGCTGGGAATGTGGCGCGTATGGGTGAGGAGAGGGGGGTGTATAGGGTCTTGGTGGGGAAACCGGAGGGAAGGAGACCACTGGGAAGACCTAGGCGTAGATGGGTGGATAATATTAGGATGGATCTCCAGG
>Ga0131853_10026359_pt1 | contig 10454 bp, 7 predicted proteins | sample TergutLab28metaG_FD_92764 | JGI IMG/M metagenome (GOLD analysis project Ga0131853, IMG submission 92764) | Labiotermes labralis P1 segment gut microbial communities from Petit-Saut dam, French Guiana - Lab288 P1 (version 2) (version 2) | ecosystem: Host-associated > Arthropoda: Insects >... | reverse complement strand
TTTTATTTCACTTCTTCTATGCTCAACATGTTTCGGACATTAATACATCCATCATCAGGAGCCTGCGACTTTTCTATTGTATCACCACATTGGTCGTGTGTTCTTGTTTCGATGTGTGTTGGAATTTCAGTGTGGCTGGTTTGAGGTGGTATCCGTGTAGCAGGCTTCAGCCTGATACACGGATACGGATAAATAGTATCATAAGAAATATAAACATTAGGATGAACAGAACCATTAACAAAACGAAGGCCTTCGTTCTTCTTAGATGTTACGCAGCTTTAATTGGTTGTTATTAACAACTCAGGAGGGAGAAGCCCTGATTTACACCGCGGCAGATGCCGGAAATAAAGCATAATGAAAACAACTGTGTAATTCTTCATGCTTATGATGTGATAATATCGGGTGTTCTTACAGAATGTTGTTGATCATTATAATAAATATAATCACGATGCTCGTTTTATTGATGATTTTGATGATGATGTGACTTGAAGGAAATATTTAACTTCCACCTGGATACCAAAATATTGCTCATGCTGTATTATTCGAAAGGCAAGAATTCCAGCTTGGACAGTCTCTTGAGCATTTTAATAATATTATAACATTTAATGGAGTCAAAATGGTTGACGTTTATTAATAATCTCTCAACCTTCTGAAGCCCAGTGCCAACTAAAAAATACAATCTGTTGGAACATTAATGCAAGCGGTAATTCTACATCGTCGTGAATTCGTCCGATTTTTATAAACTTCATAACAAACAGCAATAATTTTCATGAATAAAAGCAACTGATCTTTCTTTGTAAAATAAATTTAATTTGTTCTCTCTGAAGTAGAAACTAAAATTAACGTCTATAAAAACTCGTATAATTTAAACAGACTTCAATCTTTCAAAGAGTTAAATTTTGTACCAAAATTTACACCCCCCCCCCAAAATGGATCCAGTGAACAATACGAATTTCTCGCGATCTTTAGACCTAGAACTTCAAATTTTTATTAGAAATTCAGAGTGGATTGAAAAGTTTTTCATCGTCTAAAAATGTAAAAATACCCAAACGTGCTTCATAATACGTCGAGCGTACCTTTAGACAGGAGGGCACATCACAGGCTGAATAATTGCTCTTTTGATTATCGGACGTTTTAACAAGACAGTAAGAAGTCTATTTAATGACGCTGTAAATTCCTTAGGATATATAACGTCGGGTCGTAATTGCTAAAGTTCTCATGTGGATGAACAACGATACGGAAAATCTGAATCGAAAGATCCATTCTGCTTAGAAATATTCCTCAAACCCCTTTCCCTACTTAAATTTTGGATTTTTAGAACAATAAAAATTTCGCAGTCATCTGATTTATTTAAGTGGCTTTGGAAGATATTTTGACTTCATATCCACAACAAAATTCCTTGCCTTCTCTCCGGTCAACCAATCTGTCACATTTTAGTGGAGGATGACTGCACTCCTTTTAAACTAGTGTGTTAAAAACTCGGTTGGAATTCTTGAATAATTAATCTGCCCATAGCAGTGTACATGCAACGGGAAGTAAAGGTTATCAACCTTTAGCCATCCTATCTAAAATCTGAAACGTGGAACCCAGTGCTTTTTTCGTTCCAAATAACTTCGCGCATTTAAGTACGCAGGAACTGCAGGCGGCGCAGATTTACTGATCTCTCTCGTGCGCGTTTCCTGTCTCTTTAGATAACCTTGCTCCTGATTGAACAACGCGTTTTTTTTTGGTAAATACACATAGACAGGTTTAGTTCTCATCCCCTCCGGGTTTCTTGTAAGAAATTGAAGCGTTGCTGGACTGAACATCTGTTATAAAAGTAGATACAGACTTAAAGTTACAGGCAAGATACACGCTGGTAAAATTTCACTTGAGATATTTTTCGACATCCGACACAGAGGAAACTGTTTTAATCTGCGATTATTAATAACGACTCCACTGCTACTTGAGTAAATAAAGGAACCTAAAATTAAAGTGTTAGAGTAGATCTTATTTCTTACAAACAATTTTCTCAATTATGCAGATCATAAAATATGGGACCCCATCTAGCATCATTCTCTTTATCACTAAAGCTTACGCTGGTTACAAGCATGTTTGGCGAATTTTGCTATAATGTTTGTTACATAAAATGTTTCTAGCTAAGTATTACAATAGAAAAACATAAAAGTTTAAATGTCTTATCGATTTGACATCGAGATTCTCTTAAGTTTTATCTTGGCTAACAATCCGTCAGCTATTTATTAATTCACATATTTTGATTTTTTTTGTATATTTGGATTGCACATATTTCACTAGCCTTAGTTGCACTTAACGGTTATGCCATTTTTGTTATTTAATCCGAATTGTTTGTAAACTGGTTTACTTTTGTGGAACGTAGTTATGGATTTATGCACTACTGCACAATTTCATGTTTATGATTTCACACTATTTGCATTTTTCTTTTTACATTTTGGAACACAGATATTGACTGTTGCATTTGGTTAAATGTAACTACACCTGATACAAAACAGTAATGGATATTTTGTCCTGATTGTTTAGGATACTTGTAGGTTATGTGTTATTACACAGAGCTGTGTGTTTACACTGTCTTTATTGCTTGTTTTGTCCTTCCTCAATTTTCGACGTCGAGGGTACGCGTGTCTTTTGCTGTTGCTTATTTACTGTGTTTGTCTGATGAAACAGTGTTATATACTTCTAGCAGCAAGTCAAAAAATATTAGCAGCTGAGTTACAATGCGCATTAAAAATTGTGTGATACTCGTCATTTATACGAATAAGAAATCCTTTCTATGTATCTAATATGCATCTCTCTAATGTGTATATAAGGGAGTGTTCACACTACGTCTGTTATTTACCAAACAGTGTCCTATTGGTGCCCAGATTGGAGTATATATATATGTGTAGGTTTGATTTGTCTCTATTTTACGTAACCCCGCTGATATATTCTTTAATCCTTCATACTTGTTATATCTACCTGTTTGCCCTATATATATATATATATTTACATGTCTTGAATGAAGCTCATATACATCACTGTTGATATTTCTGGTTTATTCTCATATTTGAGATTTGCGCAATTTCGATATTCATTTATAAGCTCCTTTAAGTCGATGTTTTTTAAAACCTACATTATTAGATTTATGTTCGTATTTATGTACATACTTTTTCAGCACTCTTTTTTCTATTCGCGAAGAAGCTCTTGGTAAGAAATAATAGGCTCTTGAATATTTTAAACCACACGCTACGAAAATACAATGTTGTAAAATGAAATGATAAAGAACCGTAACTTTATTTTGTCTGTACATTATACACAGCAGAATGTTGGATCTAGAAATGTGATGTGTTCAGTCACATTAAAATAGCTCTCGTTGACTTATTTTTAAATAGTTCGACAAATTTTGTTACTACAAAATTAATCACAAAAATGCGTCAAACAAGACTTCTAAGTGACTGGATACACAATTCATATCGGGATTGAACTGCCGGCAAGAAATAAAATTTATCATCACCCGCAGATCACATTTGGGGCACACCAAAGCTCTTTTCTAGGTAGTATCAAGGTTTTTTTTCCTAGGAATAAGGCAGCTGGATGCCGAAGTTAAGAACTCTTTTCCGTCAGATGTAAATTTAAAAATATATGGATTTGTATCTCCAATTTCCTACGCACTTCAGCTGCACGACTTAATTAAGCACAAAACAACTGTAACTGAGATCATCCTTCTGCCATGGACATTCAAGGACAAGGTCAGAAAGATGAATCTCTCCCCGTCAAGATCGAGATTGTAACATTATACCTGGTCAGGAGTAGGCATGTTCGACAGACGAGGATGCTGTGAAGCTCCAGACGAGAGATGACAACGAATAACAGCCAGAGGTATGGAACGGTTTAATTTATCATACATTCGCCTCACAGTTCTTACTGCACAGCCGTAATAACAAGCAATATTAATGGAGTGCTTGGAATAATGACCGACTGTGTGTGCTCGTGTTTGACCCACGTTAAAGAAATTCCCTGGAATCACTATATAATCAAAAAATTTACTTAATAAAACACAATTCATGACAAGTGTCACACTCCTAAATGTTTCGACATAGAGGAGCCCTTCCCCTCTAGAACAAAGGAAAAGGCTCCCTGAGAATGTCGCCCCGCTGTTAAAAGATGTAGGACTTTTGTAATTGTCAAAAGGTTTTCATAAACTGCATTGTATTAAGTGCAATTTTTGGTTGATGCACTGAGGGTTGTACCAACACGCACGATATTGGCAACTTAATAATTCATTGTAGAACATTTCTCTAGCCGCCCTCTGCTCATATCCGACACCAGTGAAAACCTAAGCGGAAATTTTTATTTTTTTTAAAATTTTTATTGTTACACCGTGCATGTTGTAGATTTACTCAATTATTACATCAACCACTGCACATGTATAAAATTTATAAAATTTACACATTAAAACATTAAAAAAGCTCCGACATGTTTCGGTCCTAAGACCATCATCAGGGAGCTTATATTGAATAAATAATACGCTATATGTTGGCGATTATATTAATATAAGTGTTGAATATTGAATTCCTTTTTCTTCTCTTATTAGGTAGCTATACCAGCTATACTGTTAATTGTACATAAATAAGATCGTATTATTTTTATAATTATCCCTGGATCAGCAATTTCGATCAGTACAGAAATTGATACTGTATCACGCAACGAAGCACAGAATGCGCATCCTTAGCAAGGCACTCTTCGCAACATAACATTACACAAAACGGCATGCTGCCACAATACCCAAACTTGTACAACGAAATTCATCTGCGACTACTTGTAGTGTGACTTTAGCAAGGAATATATAGTTCCCTGATGATGGTCTTAGGGCCGAAACATGCCGGAGCGTTTTTAATGTTTTAATGTGTAAATTTTATAAATTTTATATATGTGCAGTGGTTGGTGTAATAATTGAGTATCTAAGCGGAAATATTTCACGAAATTCGTTGATAATGTATTTTGGAGCCTAAAAGCAAATGAGGGAAAACGCGAAACACGAATGTAGGTTAGCGATCGCGTTTTCGACCCACATATCTGCAGGCACCACTGAAACGGAAAAACTGAGTTTTCTGGACGACAAATCGCATGGCAAACGCTCAAATTAAAATCTGACAAGACAAGCAACGTACGTATAAATTAACAATGAGACGCATTCTTCACAGTCATTGTTGCAGCGGAAAAGCAATAAGAAATACATATCCTCAGCTTGTATTTGTAGCCTTATTCATCGGGCAAGCAATGCGCATGGGCCATATTGTCATCTGCGGTCTGTCCGGCTGTACAATATTTTTAAAATTACCTCATAAACATATAAAGCGTGTATTTTGATTTTCTCCAAAATTTTTGTCTGAAATATTTCTCATTCTAAGAATTGAGTGAGATATAATAAAAAAAAGTGTGCCTGGTCTTCATGTAAAGTGCTTGTTATTGTTGTCTGATTTTAATGAAAGAACTTCAAATACCGAATTTTATGAAAATCCTTCCGGTGGCAGCCGAGTAGTTCCATGCGGACAGAGGGACGGACAGACAAACAGACGGTCAGACAGGACTAAACTAATAGTCGCTTTTCGCAATTTTGCAAACGTACCTAAAATAGAACAAATCTCTCATCCCGCTTTCCAGTTACTTGAAACACTAAACACTTATATCCAAATAATTTTTCATCAGCATGTTGAACTGGAGTGCAGCAGGCTATACGGTATGAGGGGAGAGATTTCAAGTCACCTAAGATGGTTGCACAACCTGATCCATTTACCCTTCCTAATCGCACTCGATATGGTGACTCAGAAACCAGCGGCGTGTATCAGACCTTAGATGATATATTTATAATCCATTCGACCTCAACGAGTCATATTTAACAGAGAAGAGCTGTACTTTCCACTGAGTTTATAAACTGGAAAAACCTTGACCCAGTAAAACTCCAGCGCATCTTCCATCGCCCCACAAATACAATATTGCAACGCAGACTACCACTAAATTAAATTCTGCTGCTGCTGCTGTTTCATTTCAAGAAGTAATGAAGTATCTAAGGGAGCAGCTGTTCTCAGGTATTTTCCTCCAAGAGATTTAAATGAGGAGGGAAAAATGACATGACAGTTTCTCAGCAAGTATTTTTTTTGTATAAATAAGATCATTATGTTTCATTTAGGTAAAGTAAATGCATGTGTCCTTGTAGGGTTTCATATTAAGTTCTCCTCGAAATAGTATGGATATTGGACTGAAGGAAACGTTATAAAAATGATAGAATACGTTCTTTAAAAAAGCATCTCATGTGTGCGCCCGCGCGCGTGCGTATGTGTGTGCGCGCGCGCGTTCGTGTGTGTGTGTGCTTGCGCGTAATTGCGTGCGTGCGTGCTTGCGTATGCGCGTGCGTGCGTGCTTGCGTGCGTGCATGCGTGGTGCGTGCATGCGTGTGCGTGCGTGCACTTGCGCATGCGCGTGTGCGCGTGTGTGTATATGTGTGCGTGCTTGCGTGCTTGCTTGCGTGCGCGCGTGTGCGTTTGCGTGCATGTGCATGTGTGTGCGTGCGTGTCTTTTAAATCCTTGTAGGCAAGATAATTTGAAGGGTGGCTTTGGAGAACGTTACGCCGATCTCAATATTTCAAACTCTGTTCTGATTAGAGTAACAAATATTTTCAGACTGTTTTTTTTTCTCTGGCGCAAGAGCCCAACACGGGCTTAGGACGCGTAGTTGTTGAAGTTTCAAAGTCACACACAATTAGACGCACATCCGGTTGGGTTCCTCTGGACGAGTGATCAGCTCGTCGCATCGGCCTCTACCTACACAAGACATAACGAACGCGAGGGACAAACATCCATCCATTCTAACCCAACAATACAGTATATTCGTTATATTAACCCTTTAAAGCCTAATGTCAACTATAGTGGTAGTACCGCACCGCTAACCTCTAAATTGCATTTTATATATTTATTCAACAAATATAGGTACTGAATATTTTAAACATGGTATATACTCTCAGTTTTTTCTCTTCAAAATGCAGTTTGTTTCATAATTCTAACATATTTGGTTCCTGTATTATTCACATTTTATATACAGGGTGTGCTAAAATTAAAAAAAAATTCCGGCGCCAAAAGGTTAAGGGCTACTAGTTTCAGTCATAACGGCCACCATCAGGCCATTTCACAAAAACGTAACAAAGGTAGGTACATGCAGATTTGTGAAGTGGCCTGATAATGACCATTATGGCCGAAACTAGTAGCCATTAATGTAACAATCACATTGTTGTGTTAGACTGTGTGTATATATAATTTTATTTTCTTATTGTACTTTAAACACAACGGAATGTCCCCAACCAAAAGCAAAAATCCATCCATTCGCTAATCGGGATCCGAAACCGCGATCCCTTCAATCGAACAGCCATAGACCCACGTCTTAGACCTCACGGTTATCGGAATCAGTATTTCAGGACTATTAGGTGTATGTATTTGTTGAAATTTGAATTTATATTTATTCCACGTATTACCGTATATAGAATGATTGCTGAAGCTCAAGCTGTCCGCAAACTGATTGCACGATATCATAATTCTACATGGCTATGTTGTTGGGGTGAATTTATTGCTGGTAGTAGGAAACAGGCCACTGAAATATGCATGGTTTATGCTTCACCGCAGGTAATTGCTAGCTATTGCAAGGTGTTTGTTGTTCTAAGGTAGCAACTTTGAATAGAGCGACATGACCGAATTTCGCACATGTCTATTATTCTCAGGGTGTGGATAATCATGTCATGGTAAAAAATATCCTTATGCAAAACTCATCTCAATCCATTCTTCAATATATGACGCTTTTTAATCCAATTTAATTTTTTACAAAGAAGGATAGGCTTATGATGTCCAGTTGCCGTATCGCCTCACACATTTTCAAATATTTAATAACATTACTTACTTACTCCATGGTACAGAGTCCTTCTTGAGAAGCTAACTGGTTTGCAGCTAGTCAAGAAATTCCCCGCATTTCACGGAACACGAAGGTTCATTACCGCACTCATAAGCGTCCGCCACCTATCTCTATCCTGGGCCAGCCCAATACAGTCCATATACCCACATCCCATCTCCTGGAGATCCATCCTAATGTAATCCACCCATCTACGCCTAGGTTTCCCCAGTGATCTTTTTCCCTCCGGTTTCCCCACCAAGACCTTATACACCCCCTTCTCCTCACCCATACGCGCCACATGCCCAGCCCATCTCATTCTTCTCGATTTTATCACCCTCACAATATTGGGTGAGGAGTACAAATCGTTCAGCTCCTCGTTATGCAATCTCCTCCATTCCCCGGTTACCTCATCCCTCCTAGGTCCAAATATTCTCCTGAACATCATGTTCTCAAACACCCTCAGATTCCTTCCCTACCGCAATGTCAGCGACCAAGTTTCACACCCATACGAAACAACAGGCAAAATTATAGTTCTATATATCTTAATCTTTAAATGTTTGGATAGCAACCTGGAAGACATAAGATTCTGCACCGAATGATAGCAAGCGTTTCCTGACCTCAATCTGCTCTTAATTTCTTCCGCAATAGAATTTTGATTTTTTAACATTGATCTATTTAAATGTCGATCCAACTTCACGCTGCTATTGACTAACCAACCTTTCTGCTACTTTGCGTCATTTCAGGCTTTCGCCCCGAATTAGATTAGAATTGCGCTCTTTTGGGTTAATGAGCAGCGAATTGGCAATTCCTTAACGATGATAATCTATCGGTTCCGTCTTCAAGGATCAATAAACCAAAAAGAATCCAGATCTTGAAATGGATCATTTTTGGATCGTCGGTAAGGAATTACCACTACTCGCTACGTAATAACCCAGAAGAACGCAGTTCCTTGTTGCTGCTTCCTCCTGAAAGTGACATGTACTAAAATTCAGTGTTAATTTGTGTTTGAAGAGTGTAAAGCTAGGAATCTTGTAAGGTATCGTGTTATCTGTTTTGGAAGAGAAACACCAGGAAATTATTAAAACTATGACAGTTATGTTGATACATAATTAACCTAAGACTAAAATGTGAATCAAACCTTCTTTACATTTTAAGCAAATCAAGCAGATGGGATGAATCTTTGAGATCAAAGTAAAGAAATGTAATAGCATGAAAGTTTGTCCTGCTGGATATTAACAAAAGAATAATTAATTATATTTTAAATTATTATTATTATTTTCCCCTTAAAAACTTTATTTTTTAATGGATGAACAGAAAGAAATCAGGCATAATACCTTTTACAGAATATTATATTTCATAGCCATGTAACCCTTACAACAATATATTTACTTATAACAAATCATTCTTGTGAGTGATATAAAGGCATAGGTGGGAATGGAGGCATGGATACAGTCGTTTTCACCATGGTATTAGATGGAGGTAAGAGGGCAACTTGAAGCCCGTTGGTTTTATCCCGAATGGGGGGGCTCCACTATTGATATGCAGAAGGTTGTATTAGTTCCAAGGAGAGGTTGCATGATTTGGAGAAGTGTTAAAATTTTCTCCCTGCCCGAAATCGAACAAGCATTCCTCAGACGCCAAGGCCATATTCTAGTCGCTTTATCGACTGCTGACCTGAATGCCAGTTTACTAATGTACGAGTTTAAAATATATTTCTTTAATTGTGGGTGCTGAAATGGAAGATGAGGAGAAATTACAATGAAATTTAAAAAATTCTAACCCTCTCGTTGCACTGCATTTGTGTTTCCGCTTGTTAACTAGATTTTTCCTATGCAATTATGTTTCCATTATAGGTTATTAAACAAATTGTTCAAGCATAGCAGATTTTGCAAAATTGCGAAAACCAATAATAGAATAATGACGGAAAATATTACAAATTAATATTCATGACAGCAATAACCATCTTGCCCTTTGAACTACAAAACCCACAAGAGACTGCACGACTAACATGTAAATCACGACCGCTTATGAACACGCATCCTGTCTAAATTATTTCATGAAATTAAACTCTTAGCTGCTCTAATTCCCTTGGGATTGATACCGGAGCAACTCATAACATGAAATTACTTGGGTCGGGAACTGAAGTCATGTCGTCCCTCCCAGCAGACTGCTTACTGAGATAACTCGCTCAGATTAAAGCAATTTCTTCCTTCCTCCTGCTTCCCGACGAAGGACCGTTGATTGCTTCTGCTCTGTGGATAGTCTCTAGAGCAAAGTCTGTTTGAAGTCCATGGCACTCAACTGAAAATGTCAGGCTCAGAGATACATATCACGTCATGGCGTGACGTGAAAGTGAACTTTACGCCATTCTACTGGCCCAAAAGTTAGGTTATCTCGTATGTTTTATATATATATATTTTTATTAACTGCAATTGGGTGGTCACCCGGTGGCAGTACACACTTACATACAAGAACAACATAGAACAACACAATTAACCAATGAACAACACAGAAAATAACATCC
>Ga0131853_10026357_pt1 | contig 10455 bp, 7 predicted proteins | sample TergutLab28metaG_FD_92764 | JGI IMG/M metagenome (GOLD analysis project Ga0131853, IMG submission 92764) | Labiotermes labralis P1 segment gut microbial communities from Petit-Saut dam, French Guiana - Lab288 P1 (version 2) (version 2) | ecosystem: Host-associated > Arthropoda: Insects >... | reverse complement strand
TCACTTGCTTTATTATTTCATTATTTAATGCTCAACATGTTTCGGATATTAATACATCCATCCTCAGGAGCTTGCGACTTATTTGTTGAGTTATTTCATGGGTTGTATTGCTCTGGTTCGATGGGTGTTGGTGTTACGGTGTGGTTTGGCTGGGGTGGTGTGGTATCCGGATGCAGGCTGAAGCACTAGTGCTGCATCCGGATACCACACCACCCCAGACAAACCACAACGTAACACCAACACACATCGAACCAGAGCAACACAACCCATGAAATAACTCATCAAATAAGTCGCAAGCTCCTGAGGAAACATGTACTAACATCCAAAACATGTTGAGCAGTAAATAATGAAATAATAAAGCAAGTGACATCAAGTTGGTCTATCTTTATTCAAATACAATTAATCTTAATCAAATAAAAAGCGATCACAAACACACGTAACGTCTTTGTGTAGTTATTACGTTAAAGAGTTGAATTTCAATTTCTCCCCACACTGCATTAAAATTAATTTCACATTACATTAAACAAAACGAAGTTCTCAGCTGTTTTTCAGAAACAAATACGCGGGTCTCAACTTACACGTTCTCTCCTCTGAAACGTAGTGGGATTAGACAGTTAGGACGCTACTGTATGAGAACACAGGCACCTCAGTCTAGATGAAGGACGATATTGTGAGACTTATAGGCAGCGTCTAAATAACTAGGTGTGGTTTTGACCCTGCAGACATCCCCAAACTCAAACACGACGTTTTTCTCATTACGCACAGCTCTTTTAGCAAGTACAGTTCAAATTAAAAGACATGACGTCGTTACAGTAAGAGGGTTAACAGGGAGCCCTAACTTTTTTCAAAAAAAAAAATGCCTGACAGCTTGTTTAAGCACATGAAAAAACTGTGACCGAATTCTTGCGGAAAAGGGCCTCCAATTCGGAGTATCCCTATGCATCTGCGATTATGCGTAAAAATATCCCATGTACCCGAACTTACAAATGAGCGCCGCCTTCCTGAACAAAAATGTTCTTTGCAAAACGAAGGTAATAGACTTGCTCTACAGTGGCAGGAATATCCATCCCCAACTTCATATTCCAGTGTCCGTGTCATATTTGTTTCCTGTTGTCTCCTAAAAAAGCGACAATATTTAATTTAGTAGTTCATTTCAAACACAGGTCCTTTAACTCTTCTCTGATATTCTGCACTGTTAACAAGTATAATTCGCATGTTTCAAATTGCATAAGCACTTTAACGGATTCCTCATTAACATTTAAATATAAATTATTGTACCGTATAGACATGCTTTTCCGGTCCCAGTAGCCGCGCGGTCTAAGGCGTAGGTCTGCGGCCGATCGCCAGCTGAGATTGTGGGTTCGGATCCCACCGGGGACATGGATGTCTGTCTGTTGTGAGTGTTGTGTGTTGTCAGGTAGAAGCCTCTGCGACGAGCTGATCATTCATCCAGAGGAGTTCTACCAAATGTGATCTAGAAACCTCGTGAATGAGGAGGCCTTGGCCCATTGGGGGGTGTTGCACCAAAAACAAACAGATATGCCATGCCTGCATTTCCTAATGAAAGTGCCCGAAACAAGAGGTTATTGAATGGAAAAATTTAAGACACAAGTTTGCAAAAAGGTAACCGGGCGGTAAAAAAAGAGGATTTTCAACTATTTATTTTGTTCGGACCATCTATCATTAAAACAGACGATATAAGTGGTCACCGGTAACCATTAGCATAAAGAATACTTGTGACAGTTGGTTGCAATGTTCGTTCCGTTTCGTTCCCCCAATTCATGGCCTGTTTATTATAACTCTCGAAAATTAAGATTCTACGGTTTGCATCTAACTTCGGGCATACTTATGCAGTAATGTTTAAAGAAACGAGATGTAACAAGGAAGGCAGAGTAAGTGTAACGTAATACTGAGGCGCGTTCGTGTAACTAATGTTGTGGGAAAGCAATGAGTGTCACGTATTGTGAATGTCTGTGTGTGTTTAGCCTTAGGTGTCCCGCATGCAATGCGCATGCGCCATATTGTCACCTGTGGCCTATCCTTATCTGTAGTATTTTCCCACACAATCTCATTACAAGCATGATTTAAAAAAATAAATGTTACTGAATATAAAATATGTGATTCGATTCTCTCTACAACTTTTGTATGAAACATTTCTCATTGTAAGAAGAAGTGAGCGAAATATTATTAAAAAGTACGTTGGTCTGCATGTAACGTACCCGTTATTCTTGACCCATATTGATGAAACTTGAATTTTCACTACAGATTTTCGAAAAATTACTCAAGTATCAATTTTCATTAAAAAAAATCGTCCATTGGGACCCGAGTTGTTCCATGCGGACTAACAGCCGGCCGGCCGGACGGACAGACAGACACGTTAAGCTAATAGTTGCTTTTCGCAATTTTGTTAACGCGCCTAAAACGGGTTTTACTAACAAAGAAAAAATAAAGAAAGAAAAAGGAAGTGCGCATAAAGAAGTGAATTCATGGAAATAAGGACTACTTAATCAATCAAGCGATTTGTTTTAATGTGATACAGTTTACTGATGTTCTAACTAAAAGTCCCAAACAGCTGTCAATGTTCACAAACGAAATTTAATCTGTTTGAGGCAACGAGTGGCACACCCGTCGTCCTAAGACAATACAACGAGCACCTTCTGACAAGACAACTATCTGAAGTGAATATCAAATTGAAAAGCGCATTGCCCAACATATTTTAGGGTCATGCCCTTAGTACAAAAAGTTATACAAAGGTTAGGCTTCCAGGGCTCTTGACGTGATTCTCGATAACCTTACAGACGGACGCTGATGATTGCTGACTGGTCGCTTCCTTGTTCCATAAGCCGATAAACATTCGACACCGTGTGAGTCAAAGTCTGAATCTGATTATCCAGCTTGCACGTTTGCTGTAGAAGTTTGGAAGAAACTTCTTGTGATTACAACTGGAAAAGGGGGGGGGGGAAGTTGGAAGTTCAGATGGAAAAATATTTTGTTTTTAACGACGCTGTTCGTGGAACAAGCTATTGTGTCAAATGGTACGAGAGTAAAGAATAATTAGCGAGGATTAAACGGAACCGGCCGTGCCATAATTTGAGGTAATGTACAAGCATTTATCTGGAGGAAATGTACGCAAGCAAAGAAAAGCCCACTGTCAGGATAATCAATGTCCCTTTCAAGGTTCTTTATACGAGGGCCTTCGGAGTATGAGTCAGAAGCTTTAAAACTTGAGCCAGCTTGTCCTGTCCGGCATATTTACAAATAATGGTGTCGAATAAATCACGTTTCGTGACTTGAATTATCACGACTGGAAGAGACGAAAGACCAAAAAAACCCGAGAGAAAGAGAAAACTTCGAAAACGTGGGTATAGATGGGATGACAACACCTGGTTCATAAATTAACCAGGTGTGAAGATATGAGCTGTAATCATTCGGATCAGCAGGCAATTCTTGTGAATGGTGTAAAAAGCCCTCGAATTCCACCAAACGCAGGTAATATCTTGCATTAGTAAGCCGTTGAGAATTCTGGTCTCCTCAGGTATGACGCGATGTGTTATGTTCAAGAAGACTTCGACTGTTCAGCACTGAGGATTAAGCACCACGTGCCTTCGAAAGGTTGGGAATGGCTTACCCAAAGACAAGGCGTCAGAGCCGACACTACCTGGCGCCTCAGCTACACTGAACCACGCACTAAGTGGGCGACTACTCTGGCCTCAGAAGGAACCCTGTCGTAGACTTGGCAGTAGCTACTTCTGTTTGGTATTCGGGAGATCTCGGGTTCAGACCTCGGTCCGCAGACTAGTTTTCTTCAGAATCTATAGGCAAATTCTTGGATATTACTTCCAATTAGGTCAGGATCCCTTCATGACATTTCCTTTCAATTCCTCATTCGCTATTCGCGCTAACAGTCGACGCTATATATAATATATAAATATATACGATATATCTATACATATTTATAGGATCCGTTGTATTAATGGCGTCATTAAATAATAATAATAATAATAATACTTTAATTCAATTCAATGGGTATCTATCAACGCGCATTCTTAACAGGAGAAGTGACAGTCATTAAGCCAGCACAAATAATAATAACAATAAAAATAATAACAGTAATTGTGCAATTTATTGAAGCCAATCATGTACAGAGACGCTCAATTTTTGTTCGCAATATTTCAATTAAATATAGGCCAATATTCTTTCACTGAAGTGCACTTTTACTATAATAATCGATATCCCTTACCGCAATTGCTGCTTCTTCATCCTGTTCAGACAAAGGGTACAGTCAACTTCATTCCTATGCTGAATTAAGTTCCACGCCATGGAGTCCTAGACTGGACAGGACAGTTGTACTCCACGCACCTTTAACGTTGGCACTAGATGGAAGCCAGTGATCGGCTTTGCGCCCCAGTTACTGAGGAGGGAGACGCTGGTGTTGACTGGTCCCTGTGGTAGTCAAACCCCGATACCCTGTTCGTCCAGATCACTATACTGACTGAATTATCCTGGATCATACCATGAAATTAATTTTGAATTACTGACATAATCCTTCCGGCCGCACTATGGTCCTGGGGTCGAATCAGCCTCTAAAAGAAATGAGTATCAGGGAAATTTCTTGGGGTAAAGGCGGCTGGTGTGTACGGCTGACAACCTTACCACCTTCATGTGCCGACTGCCATGGAATCTGGAAGCTTCAACCTTCTGGAAACCCTCACGGCCTCTCCAGGCCTGTACAGGAATTGCTTTCCATTAAAGGGCTAGGATAGTTCAGCCGGTATAGCGACTCGCTGCGAGGTTAGGCGGGCCGGGGAGCTAATCCCGGTGGAAGCGAGATTTTTCCGCACCCGTTCAGACCAGTCCTGGGGCCTACCCAGCCTCCTATACAACGGGTAACGGTTCTTTCCCGGGGGTAAAGCGGCCGGGGCGTGGCGTTGACCATCCACCCGCATCTAGCGTCGAGGTTCAAGAAAAAGCAGAGCTACACCTCTACTCCCCTTATGGGCCTTCATGATCGGTTCTAAGGAGAAATTTACCTTTTTCACTTGACGTTTCACGACACGCACACGTGCGAAACACGTGCACATTTTCTGGACACATTGCATTGTGCGGCCAGGCCTTCAGCATTGCCTGTACAACATTACGTCAAAACCATCAAGTGCGTACTTTGTTTCGAATCGGAATAAAATGGGGCATTCATATTACAGTACATTTGGTTTTGATATAAACCAAACTGCACTGTGTCACAAAGTAGAAATATGCGATCGAAACATTTGCGAGCCATAAATATACCCGTACACCGAGATGGTGCCTGTTCGAGATCTGTCTGATTTATTGCCTCTCTCTGTCTCATTCACAAATGTTAAAATCCTTAGTATACGATAATTTCACTTTTCTATGTTGGTAAGAACTTAATTATTTTCGCCCCCTAACTCCCTATACTTATGATATTGCACTATGACATTTGTGTATAAAGAAACTACACGTGTGCTTACTGCTAAAAGCATGAATTATCCACGAGACGCATAAAACTGCTTCAGGGACGCTACAAAACACTTTACATCACTTGTCAAATCGTCAGACCTAATGTTGGGACACGCATTTCGCCTATACAGGGGTGCTGATAAGTCCTTAGCCCGACCAAGAAAGAAACAAGGTAATGTTCCTGTCAGAACTGCGTGAATTTCCTTCCGCGTCTTGCCTTGCAAAAAAAAAAACTTGATGCGATCTCGCGTCTCGATGTTGTTGAAATCGCGCGCGTCCCTGACATGCTTCCGAGCTTGTTTCCTTCCTGGTCTGGCTAAGGACTTATCAGCACCCCGGTATTCACAGTACGTTTTAAAAATAATACGGGTTAAGGGACTGAGAAAGAATGTCAAATTACAAGAACATATTTTTAAACAGGCTGCAATCAAATTATCTAACTGAACATTTTAAAAATAACCTTCGCACCGAAAGCAGAAACACGTGAAGCGAAAATCGTGAATGCGACCGAGGGGAAATGTGCGTCTTACGGTCACTTCACCTGGAGGGAAAAGTAAAATTACTGCCACGTTTGCTGCAGTAACATAAATATTCTACTGGCGGTACTTCAAGGAAAAGCAAAAATTGTTTTGAAAGTGATGTGGCCCTTAAAATAACGTTTCTACGTCACAGACTACAGACTAACAACCAAATGACTTCACACAGCAAATGTTACCGCCAACAACAAATGTGTTATTACGAAATTCTGGTGACATGCTTTGTCCAGAGCCTTCTACAGAACTGAGTAAAGGTTCTGCAGCATTATGAAGCCCTGCTAAATTAAATATATTCTTTGTCTTTATTTTGTAAACTGTACTTATTTATATATTATTTAAATACGTACTTCTAGGCCCAAGATCTGCCATGCAACGTTAGGTTGGCTACACACAGCTTCAGTATCATGTTGCTCGTCATCAATAATTAGTATTTTCCAAGCATCCAACCATCACTTTATACCGTCTGAATTTGTCGACTTGAATCTACATTTTACACAATTTTTATCAGCAATTAATAGAAAATTATTCCACAAAATATTCTGCCTCAACATTATTCGCTAGGTCTTCCATCATTTGTGAGCACATGCATCATTTTAGACAGGTAAGAACTGGTAACTAAGGACGGAGTCAAGATAATATTTTGTATAATAAGATTTTGTTATTGTAATGGGTTTAAAATTAATATTAAAACACACATAAATCAATGTCGAGTAAAACTGTCTTTATAATCAAGTAGTCCAGCATTCGATTACTCTAATCGCAATCCCACCCTTCATGACCGGAATGTGTCTCGAACGCAAACTCTGGAATAATCAGTTACAACAACAATTGAACACTTCCTCCAAAACTTCATAGTCAATTTCCTTTGTTTTCCCAGCAGACCCGTAATTAAGGGCCCAGACTCAGTAAAACGCAACCAAATTTAATTTTAATTTTTTATAGCGTAACCCAACTTCCACGTTCCGCATTTTACCATTTTTGCCGCTCTAAAATTTGTGTCGCCACTTCCGAATTCTTTATGTTCCATTTCGTTCTCACCATCGAAACTGCCCCTTGCACTGTCATGCTCCAAACAGGGCTAGTGCTGATATACGACGTATAACGTGACCTCAGGCTAACAGGAGGGACGCAACAGGCTTCAAGCTACCTGAATCAAGTCGTCTGTTTCAGCACTGAAGCCTGCAACTTACAAAATATCTTAATCAGGCGCAAGTTTCACTTCAAAACGAAGTAATTCTTTCATTAACTGCGCACGAACTTTTCACTGTATTACAACGACTGACTACTTACAAAGATATTCGTGAGAATTTCTAATTTTATAAATGAACAGAAACATAATTCCCCATTACTTAACCTTTTGGCGCCGGAATTATTTTTTTAATTTTAGCACACCCTGTATATAAAATGTGAATAATACAGGAACCAAATACGTTAGAATTATGAAACAAACTATATTTTGAAGAGAAAAAAACGGAGAGTATATACCATGTTCAAAATATTCAGTACCTATATTTGTTGAATAAATATATAAAATGCAACTTTAGAGGTTAGCGTTGCGGTACGACCACTATAGTTGACATTAGGCGTCAAAAGGTTAAACTATTTTCAAAGTATGAAATCTAAGTTGAAGGCATTCTGTTTTTATTAACAGTAATTCCAGTATGTATTTAAGACAAGAATTACCCGGCAACGAGGTGTACAGGTGATAGAATACAAGTATGTACCCAAAAGCGGGGAAGAACGACTTAATGGCGTCTCGTACGCATGAATGAGTGTAACTTATCTTCAGTATGTCCTTTGGCTTATCAGGCCACATGATGAAGCCCCTCTGTGTAGATGTATTTTAATTCAATCTTATATTTTAATATTTATAAATATTATTTACTTTGGATTCAAACTGAACATTTACAAAGAATGCCGACCACGTTCCTCATAATCTTCGCCCATTGTTCTTTGTGCATAGGCCCAAGTCTCTAGTCTGCTACTGTCCACAAAATTGTTACAGTGTACAATCTATCAAGTCCACGAATATTGTAAGAAGGTGCCAGCAGAAGTACAGTCGTCCCTGTGCGTAAATAAACACGACTCTGTGAAGACGTAAGGAAATAAGTTAAGGTTCCACGCATTCACGACCTTCGACACAACAGAGGTTGGTGTTGGCTCCACGCCTCGGCTGTTTTCGTCCCTGGCAAGGAGCACCCATTACCCCATAGGGAATGATTAGGTTGGACCGCACATCCAGTGTAGAAGTTCTGAAGTAGGCAACACAACAATACATTTATTACCTTTGCCAGTTATCGAACTCCGACTCTCTGGTCGTCCATCCCGTAGGCTAGCCGCATATCTTCGAGTTCTGTTTTCGAAATACGGTACATAAAGGGCAGAAAAGGGGACTATGTTTTTGAAAATTTGTTTATGTGGTTAGTAGATAACGAATTAGAAATCAGAATACATTGCCTTTGCAAAATAATCACAAAAAGTACACATTAACGAGGTTAAACAATCAACCACTGTTAGAGGCCTGTCATGCGACAGGGGTGGGAGAGTGTCGAGTTTGTGGACTTCACATGGAAGGACGACATGTCACTGTGCTGCAGTAGCAGCGTTCAGTTCCACATAATATCCTTCTAATTGGATACCAGTCCGGCTCCAAGGCCCCGTCCACCTAATCTTTGCGTTTACCGACATTGCAGGGGCTACTGAACGCAAAGGATCTGTGAAAAACAACGTGATCTGACATAGGGCACTGGGTGGCAGTATGACAGCTTAGCAAATCTTCCTCTACAAGTAGACAAACCTGACCTGACGTACGAATAAACAGGCAACAATCATGCGTCTCTTTGTCCAGTCTAGTAATCTCGAACTGCGCGCGACGATTTTTCATTAGGAAACGGGTACACAAACCAGGCGCCAGTTCGCCCGTGCATTAAATTGTGTGCGGCGTCTCCTACCACTTGCCTGTCTTCACTACACAACTTGCATTATTCATCTACCTGGCGCCTAGAAATATGAAATGGCTCCTTGATTTTTGGAAAATTTGTGCATACTCGGGCAACTATATGGTTCATGTCCTCTCTCACCAACATTAACCTGGTCCTAACATATACAAGTCACCAGTCGGGTTAACAATAAAATATCAGCCCATGCTCCTAATTTTACAGCCAGAACAAATTTCAATGAACTCCAAATCCTCCAGAACAATGCATTATGATTTATCACCAACAATTCCCAAGGTTAAAGGTAATTGACTTCATACAAAAAAGACTGACAAGGAAATCGTAAATTCTTGTCAGAAGGCTAATTTGTAAATTATAAATTAAAGTAGCAACAAACAAATAAGATATTTAGGCCAATCTATTTTATAACGAATCAACAATTACTCGCGCCCTGTTGCGGGAGCTACCGCCTAAATGAAAGTGCCGTAGCTTAATAAATCAGCCCCTACACAACGACAACCAGCTAAACACAAAAATTTAAAGTCCTGTCTGAACAGTGGTTGTCATTTCAGTGGGATAATCGTCGGACGGAGTTACGGAGGATGATCCAGGCCACAGCACACCCCAGCGCTAGAAAGAACGGAATGCCACATGGTGCGATGAAGAGGGGCAAGCTAGCGAACCGAGCCTGGGACAAAATGACAACAAACATATAAAAAAATTCACTTTTGTTTGTTGGGCCGTGTAGTTTAAATTGGCACAGCACTGTGTATGATATGGAACTTAAATTGTTTATAAATTAACAGCTCATGCTAATGAAACTTCAGGGATTTTCCGTCTTTAACTTGACAAGCTACGGGATAGAAGTCAGTACGAGGTGGGTCCTGCAACCACCAAACTTGACTCGAGTTTTTAGCGACAATTAGCTTCGTCGTGTCTGGTCGCCTGGCCGTCTCTCCGCTTGGATCAACTCGGCTCCCACTGCGCGGATAATCGTGTAAATCAATATTTCAGTATTTTTTGAAAATCCGCCGAGAAAAATTCAAATTTCATTAAAATCGGACAAGAATAACAGGTACTTTATACGTGAATAGCGCTAGACTTTTTTGATAATATCTCACTTAGTTCTTTTTAGAATGAGAAATGTTTCAGAAAAGTTATACAGAAAATCAAAACACATTTTGTGTTCACAACTTTTTGTTTCAGAAAATTGCGCTGTTCATGAGATAATGTGGAAAAATACGAGGTGTGGCAATAAAGAAACCGGATCATGCTCTAACCCTTTATTTAAAAAAATCAGACAATCGAAATGTTATCCCCTTCAACGTAATCCCCTCCCCGATCCTTACACCGCTCCATGCGAATTTTCCACTGTTGGAAGAAGTGCTGCAGGTCATCTTGTGTTAAGCTGTTCAAGAGTTGCGTCGATTTTGCTTTCACTGCATCCACGGACTCGAACCTGGTTCCTTTGAGCGCAGACTTGATTTTCGGGAAGAGAAAAAAGT
>Ga0131853_10026356_pt1 | contig 10456 bp, 7 predicted proteins | sample TergutLab28metaG_FD_92764 | JGI IMG/M metagenome (GOLD analysis project Ga0131853, IMG submission 92764) | Labiotermes labralis P1 segment gut microbial communities from Petit-Saut dam, French Guiana - Lab288 P1 (version 2) (version 2) | ecosystem: Host-associated > Arthropoda: Insects >... | reverse complement strand
CCCCCCCCCCCCCCCGCCCAGTCAGAAGGGAGGTAGCATAATGTTTTATTGTCCACACACACATGTTCTAGAGATTTTGTGTTTCATTGTTTAAGTAATTTAAAATCTTTTATACATATATCAGTCTACTCTTGATCGCATTTCTTCTTGTTTTGTTTCATGCCATGGACTAGCGGTCGTACGTTCTTTTTACACGCTTGCAACAGGTTTACCGTTTCGCATATTCAGTTATTCTTCTTTCTGGACTCTGATGAAATTTAAAATTCAAAACGTTTATGAAGCTGATCATACTTGACAACTTCTCAGTGTCAACAACTGCAAACTGTTGTAAGGCTGTCGGCAAGGGTACGTAAATTCTTATTAAAAAAAATTAAAAAAGATGCGCCATCTCATTATTGTGCTTGCCGGAAGGGTGACATAAAGCAATTTCCACACCGAGGAGACACAAATATTAGACGCCATGGTGTAAAATTTAGTCGCCCGGGATTTGTGCAACTCAGACTAGTCACCAGGCTTAATTTGGTATTCTGTATAGATCCCAGGTTTTAATAGTGGTCCGTAGTCATGTTATCCTGATTTTTACGAACTGATTATCCTAGTAAAATGCTGGGCTGTACCTTAAATTGTACAGTGTCGACTCTTTTTCTGGCCCTTCTCAGTTCAGAAATCACAAGACGTTTTTAAAGCCCCCAGGAGTCAGTAGGAGCTATAAGCGCTGTAAAATAAACGCTTTATTCCCTACATACAGATTTCGTAAGTACGCTCCGTCAGTTTAATAAAGAGAGTTTGTATACAAAATGCCAAAGAACTGGAGTGTGTGGGTACAAATGTCTGTTCACATACTGAACATTAGCAGTTAAATGTTGCGTTTTCGGCCCATTTCTTGGGCCGATCCTTGCAAGAAGTACATTGCACATCCTTGCATTACAAGTCATGCTTCTGTGAAGGAGCAGAACTTGAGAAATGACGAAGACGTGACCAAAGACACTCTCGGGATCTGTAGGACCTGCATTAAGGAGGAAGAGTGTACATGCATATGTAAGAAGCTCATAAAAAATTCCACGAGTTTACCTTCAAGAACCTCTTGTGCATAGGCCCATTTCTATAGGAAGAGAATATTTGTGGCAAAAAATGCATCATTCATTATGCAGAAGGAGGTTATAAAATATTTTTGGCTGCCGCTGGCTAGGTCTGAGCGAAAAAAGCTGCTTGTGCGCGTAAAATGTGTAGCTTCTTAGTTATCTAATGTGAGCCTGGGAAGAGATCCATGTTTCTGCAGTATGTGGCTATCTGTAAAGCCTGTCAGCGTGTCGTGTCTTTGCATTATCATGCACTTCGCATCTTTATTATATTACTAACAAAATCTCCTTTTGTTGGAACGGGCGATGTTGGTACTTTATTGAATATTACGCCTATTTGTAGTGTACAGATATTTTTTTTTACATATAAATTCATAGAACATGTTGAAGGTTTGTTAAATGAAGTCCCATGAAGGATAAAATGCTGTATTTCGCTATAAGTTCATGTATGTTCCGTACAAAACGTGCCTGTACTGCATTAAAAATATTATTGTATTAGTAATTGCGTGTATTCATTCGAATTTTGCACCGGACAGTGAATAAATGTCCTTTCCTGCTCAGACCAAGTTCTGTGATGGAGGTTTGGGGGGGCACTGCAGTGACCCTCATTTTTAAACTCCCATTGTGACTGATCTAGTGAAGGGATTGCAATCAGTGTTGGACTGCAAGAAACCCTGATATTTTCCATAAAATTAATGTGCTGAAAGTTTTCTTTTTAATTTTCGTCCCCCTCTCTCCCCGCGGCAAGAGCAAAACGAACATCCAAAAAGGTTAACCTAACCTCTACGATTTGGTCATAAAGAATAAACTTTTGCATCACTTTGTTAAGAGTCTGGAATCGAACCCAGTTCACTTATAGAAAGGTCAGAAGCACCGTTGCACGCTGTGGTATTCGCGAATCACCATCTGTCCGCAACAACCATCCCAAAATATGGAAACATTCGAAATCACCGTTCCGTGTTATGCGTTACGTGAAATACCAACTAAAGCCATACGTACATACAACATCGGCTCTTTTATATATAGCAGACAAGAAGCAAGTATAAATTTGGAACGGAGCAGGGCCAACTGCAGTACAGCGTTCCATAAAGGCTGAAGTCAGACCTGAGATGTGTAGCAGGCAGCTCTCCGTTGCGTTGGATTCAGGTTGTTAATGAGGTTGAAGGAAGAGAGTGAGAGATTATACAAGTAGCTGCTTTTTTTGTGAGACAGTTATTGAACAAGGTCTGAAGGGTGTCTCGAAATGGGGTTGAGGCCTTTGATCTTGGAAGATTGGAAATTGGAAGTCTGCCGCCCGAGTCGACTCGGCTGCTTTGGGAATCGATGACGTCGGTCGGCGGACGAGCTACGCCAGTACGGCACCTCTGCATGAGTCACCGCCATCGTCATCAGCCACGCAGAAAGGAAATGCACAAGTGCAAAAGGCTAGAGCCTCTGACCTAATTAAATGAATGAAACACAGCATTTAAGAACAAGAACGTAGGGGATCTTACTGTCCTAAAAATTCATACTGTAGAGAAGAACCTAGAGGAGTATTTAGACCCGAAATCTTAAAGTTCTTACTAAAACACAACTGTGTGCGTAATGTACGCTAGAATATGATAACTTACATCAGAAACAAGTGCATCACTTTATTTATCGCCGTTCATAATTTTCAGCTAACCAAGGAAAATTTTATGAATAATAAGACATGCCAGGCACAGCTATATTTGAGAAATGTTTATTTTGTGTACTGTGCAGCACGTTTCGGCTTTATGTCATCAGGACCCGATAAAAATGCGTAAAGAAAGAACACGTACACACAGGGTATTATTATTATTATTATTATTATTACTATTATTAAACCGATTGAGATTTCAACCTCACAGTGTTTACAGGTGTTTTTATGGACTCAAAGCCGAAACTGTGTAAATTAAACTCAATATATATTAAAATGTATTGCGTAGAACGTTGCCCGGTACTTGTATGTATTTGGTCAGAGCTCTTCTTTTTAATATTCTTACATAACACGAAGTAATATGGAAAACTACGTGGGATGATAAAATCTATTCGAATCTGTGTGTGAATTGTTTATGTTTCTGATGGGGATGTGAACTGATGTAAAAAAGACCTACCATATTTTTTGGTGATTTGGGGGGGGGGGGGGGTTGGCCACTCGCTCAGTCCGTTTGAGCAGTCGTATCGATGTATCATCTCGGTCTGTCCAGTTAGTCCTCTGATTTCGCTTGGCCATTCGCCGCCCATTTCAGTTTGTTCGTCGGTTCCGACGGCCGTGAAATACCCTGGCAGCGAACACTGCAGGTGTTCTCATCTTACTCTTCTCCCCCTCGCCGCCGCCCTCCATACACGTACGCAGCGAATTCGTATCGCTGTGTGTGGGCGCTCAATTCAATACTGGAGCAGGCTGCGCCATCACGTTCCATTGAGACGCTCGGCATTTATTATCGAATTGCTAATGCGAAGATTACACGTAGTTGGGAGAGGGGTAGGTAGAGGAAATATGTTTTCAGTAGCCCACACTCTGAGCTGAGGGGTAGTGCTGCTGTGCGAGCCTTCGGTTTTCGAAGCTGTTTAGTGTACCTCAATATGTTAACTGACACGTTTCATTTTGAATTTTTTTTATTCTACCAAGTGTCATCTCGATTGGACCAATAATTTCGGATGTGGTTATAGTCGTCTGTGAAAGGTAAATATACAGGTAGCCCTATAATATGCCATGAAGGCACAGAGGGGGAGTAGAGGTATAGCTCTTCTCTTTCTTTAACCTCGGCCCTAAGGAGGATTGGGTGGTTAACGCCACGCTCCGGCCGCTTTGCCTCCGGGAAAGACCCGGTACCCATTGTATAGAAGTGGGTCCCAAGGTCGGTCTGGACGGGTGCGGAAAATCTCGACCCCACCGGGATTCCATCCCCGGACCGTCCAGGCCGTAGCGAGTCGCTGTACCAACTGCGCTATCTCGGCCGACCATGCACTCGACTGTAAGCATCTTACGTGGGTAGCACAGAAGTTTTTATTCAAATGCTTCTCTTGAGGATCGCATGTACAGTGGGTTGTGCTACAACGAACAGTTTTTATCAATAAAATCAGGATACTACAACGAATACAGTTGCAACAACGAACGCGGAGGAATATTATCGGCCGACGTAGCACGCGCGTGCGATGACGTGTCGGACCTTCCCGCTTTGATTAGAGCGTCAGTCATAATCTTTGTTATCGTTTTTAATGTTTAGCTATCAGTTCAGTTATCTACTTATTTGTACAGAGTATAAAAGTTAAATAAATTACTTTTACATTATTCTTACACATATTTTTTAGTTTGTATTATATTTTTCCTGTTTAAATGGTTGTGTTAGAGGTAACTTTGCTCTAGGCTGTGGGCCTGGAACGGATTACTCCTAAATACATATATTTCAATGTATGCTAGAACGAACAGATGCTATAACGAACGAGGTTCTAGAACCATTTACGTCCGTTGTAGCCTACCCCACTGTATAAGCTCCCCCCCTCTTCTCCAGAGGTGTTTGCGACAATATAAAAGTATGTTGTATTCCGATGATTTCTAGTTACAAAGGACCCAACATCTGTGCGTATTCGAGAATATTTCTTCTTCAGTTTGTGTTGCCTCTTACATTGTCGAATGAACGTCTTAAAACGTTGAAACCGTTAATACAAATGATAGGACTCCTTGCACGGAAGATCTATTGCAAGACCGACCATGTGGCAGCTGTACGTGACAGCGAGCTACACTTATATGTCTATATAACTGCAAGGGAGAGAGCGCATGTAAGTTTAGCATGCACTGGCGCCGCAGTAGCTGCAGTAGACCTCACTCAGTCAGGGAAATAAATTGACCCCGTGACGTGAGTGCTAGATACATTGCCACCAGCGGTGACGTGAAACCTCACTGTAAGAAAATGGAAACTCTTCTCTCTTCCTTAAAAATAATCCGGTTCCGTTTTTAGGCGCGTTTGCAAAATTGCGAGAAACGGCTATTAGCTTCGTCATGTCTGTCAGCCCGTATAGAACAGCTCGGCTGCCACTGGACGGATTTTCTTGGTATCTGATATTTGAGTATTTTTCGAAAACCGTTGAGAAAATTCAAGATTCATTAAAATATGGTAAGAATAACGGGTGCTTTATATGAAGACCAATATACGTTTGTGACCATATCTCTCTCAGTTCTTCTTGGAATGGAAAATGTTTGAAGCAATGGTTGTAGAAAAAAATCAAAATACACATTTTATGTTCAATAACTTTTCCCCCCCGAAAATCTTGCCGTTTGTGAGATAATGTGGAAAAATATTGTAGAGCCGGAAAAGGTCACAGATGCGCATTGCATGCTGGATAACTAAGGCAATAGATAGCCACTCAGAATATGTAGTACTTACTGCTTTTTCGCTGCACGAACGCGCCTCGTTATAATGTTTTAAACATAAATTGCCTGTCTTGCTTGGTTACGTGCTGACCCAATCTCCCAATGACCAATTACAAACTGAGCAGTAATTGACATATAGCATAAAACAGAACAAAATCTTTCAAACCAAAGTGTACAATTTAAATAAGAAATAACAAATAAGAGTTCAAACAGGAAAACTGTACACTTATCCAACTGGCGCGAAACAAAGCTTCTCAGCAAACTGTACATAAATCAGAGTGTTAAAGTATGAATGGATCAAGAGGAGAAGACTGGAGGAAGAGTTACACAAGGAAGCTCTTGAAGGGTTTGGAGACTTCAAAATAGGACAGTAAAATTCGCTCTGTGAAATATGCGGATGACCATGTGCTGCTAGTTAAGGAAGAGACGGTGCTGCAGGGCATGATTGATAGACTAATTGAAATTGGAAGATGCTGCTGATTGGAAATGAATGTGGGAAACACTACGGTAATGAGAATCTCGAGGCAGTCATCCCGAATACAGATTGTGATAGATCAAAGACGAGTGGGTAATGTGGAATGTTTCAGCTATTTGGATTTTCATGATAAATGATTCAAGATGCACACGTGAAATAAAATCCGAGATTGCCATGGCAAAAGCAGCATTCAACAAGAAGGCTTTTCACAGGCAAATTGGATTGAAGTCTAAGGAAGAAAGTGAAAATGTGCTAGTAAAGTGCTACACTTTGAACATTGCATTGTGTGGTACTGAAACTTGGCACTTCGGAAAGCATAACAGAAATAACTGGAAAGTTTTGAACTCTGGTGGTGGAGAAATATTCAGAATATTTTTTGGACTGAGTGTGTGAAAAATGAAGTATTATATAGAGTCGAGGAAGAAAGGAATATCCTAAAACAATAAAAAGAAGGAAGACTAACTGGATTGGTCATATCTTGCGTAGTAACTGCCTTCTAAGTCACGTCGAAGGAAAGATAGAAGTGGCGGGAAGACGAGGAAGAAGTCGTAAGAAGCTACTGGATGACCTAAAGGAAAAGAGAGGTTACGGGAAATAGATCACTCTCTGTGGAGAACTCGCTTTGGAAGAGCCTACAGACCTGTCTTAAGACAGAGTACAGAATGAACTAATGCAATTTACTGAAGGACGCGTTGTGAAAATTGTCTGCACATTTAATATTGCCATTGTCTAGTGGCTCCCCACCACCTGCGTATAGAAAGAGCGAGCACTTTTACCTCGGATAGCTGTTCAGAAGTCGTAATAATTTATTGTCCGTGTTTTCAGATGGTAATAAGTGTGCGTGACGTGCACAGACCTGAGGGTGGGTAACTGCCTCACATGGATAATTTCCTTCCCAAGGAAATGGGGACAATTTCCGGGACACAATATTGGAATTTCAGTCAAATACCTTGACCATATTTGTCACAAAACGGAAATAGTCCGGATTGACATTTTCCACCTAACATCCCCACGTGGATTACGTACAGGGGGTTGAAGTCTATTAGATTTACTTGTCACATGTCATTGGTTTTCGGAAAATGGCACTGGTCTGGTTATGACATTGTAATAGGGTCAGTATTCTTTTGTATACTGTGCTCAGTGCAAGCAGTTGTTGGTGCTGTCATCTGGCATTAGGTCTTGTCTAAGTTGCTGACAGAGGTGTTCTTTACCAGCTCACGTTTTCTTTGTAAGTCATATGCATTCAGGTGACTTGTAGCAGATTGTTTTTCATTTTATATGTATTTTAGGCAATGTTTTAGAGGGAGAGGTCAGTATTCTTCTATATTTCTGTACACGGTGTTCAGATAACGACAAGAGAATTAAGCGGTGAAAATTTATGTGGCATGTTGTATAGTACTTACAAAATTCACACGCTTGAATTTACCTTTTCTTGGCACTTTGTTAACACTTTTCCAGTTTTGACTAAAATCGGGCCATAATTACGGAAACTGTACAGGAAGATGCATATGCGGTTGTGTGCATTTTATTCAAGTGACAACTGTTTCGAATGTTAGTTGTAGAGGGAAATGAAACATATTTTATGTCGAATACACTTTTTATTATGTGTTACGGTTTTCGAGATATTTAAATAAAACTAGGGACATGCATGTCTTGTATTGATGGCAGCGCTGTGATTTTGTAGGTTCATATTGTGTGTATGAGAAAATGTGCCGTTTCAAAGGGCCAGTACACCAAACATACAGTTTTATCTGCAACTGGTCTATGGCTCCTGTATACTGGAACGCTTGCACAAACCGAAGTGCAGACGCAAGTTTCGCACAGATGCTGGCTTATAATCGCGAATTTACAAATCTCATTGCGTGATTGCCAGCCATTTTAAAACTCCCAGTGGGGCTGTGGTTTGTGTGTCGGTCTGGTTAAAAGTAACTTGCTACTAACACCTAACATGAAATTCAGGTTTAATGTGCCGTAACTTTAAAACTGTAATATTAAGATACGTGAAGCTTAATGTAGATCTAAATATGCATTTTTTTTGTTGTGTTTAACAGAGGCGTAACACAGTTACAGATGGGGTGAGTGGTCAGTGTAAGTAGCCTAGTGTCTGCTTCGAAAGCAAGTCAGGGACAAATGAAATTCACGTTTCCACTTCCGCTCACAACACCAAATTAACGGAACGTAAACAAAACTAAGGTATTGTTCTCAGAATTATTTCGTAATAAATATCTCGATTCAGGTCGGCGAGGTTTTGTTGGGATAGGCTATTGAAGACGTTTTCGATGGCCCCCCCCCCAAATATTAAATCCTGAATGATACCTCGTAAATTTTATGTTTATTGAACCGTGCATCCTGATATACGTAGGTAAGCAGAAACCAACAAGATGCAAACTTTTTTCATTAATGAATTAATTAAATTATATTGTTTTCGACATGTTTCGAACAACTACGTCTTCATCATCAGGAAGTCTGTACAAGCAGCTTTACGGTATTTTGTCATGCATATGAGCAATCTAGTCGCTGACAGGATGTGTGTGAATCAAACAAGCAGCCTATTCGCTGACAGGATGTGTTTGAATCCAACACACCCTGTCAGCGATTACACTGCTTATATGCATGATAAAATACTGTAAAGCTGCTTGTACAGACTTCCTGATTATGAACACGTAGTTGTTCGAAACATGTCGAAAACAATATAACTGAATTATATCAGTAATAAAGAAGTGTGCATTTTGTTGGTCTCTTCCGCATATGGGTATCTCGTAAATGTGTCGCAAGAAATGTAGTGTTTTTGTCGACCGGTGCACGAAGTGACGCTCAGCGAACCAGTCGCGATTCTGGTAGAACGATCGTTTGCGCTTCGCTTCTTTTTATGCTGCGTTCGTGACTTACAGACAGACATGACGCTGACAGTTGTACAGATATCTGGGACAATGTTCGATTTCATTCGGAAGCGCTCGTTCTAGTATGCACCAGCAAACTGAAAGTCGATCCGTTACCGTTCGGTTCGGTTGGGTTCGATGTAGTGTACGCTTGCCTTCTGAAGTTCCGTTGTCTGCCGAATGTGTACTTCGAACGTTACAATAAATGACAGGCTGTTACAGGTGCCAGCTGGTGACAGAGTGTATTTGAGGCCCCCTCGTCCTACTTTGTTGTATGAAACATAGTCAGCAGATATTCAGAAGGTCAACATTTTCGAATTCACCTAGCTTGCCGTTGAATCTTGCTGTTCCAGCCGGAACTTTATTTCCTCCCTTATCGTCTGTTATTATTCCCGTGGTCAGTACAATGCGACTTCGTACACAGTGGGTACAGAGTTCGATACGGTCTTTGTCATCCTGCAATTCTCATTTGAAGGTGAATAAAATTACAACTATTTGAAGTTCTGAAAGGTACTCATACTCGGAAATGTGGAAATAACTGAGCTACCGCATTGCTGACACTTTTCAGAATGAATTCGCTCCTTCGCACAAGTGTGTGTGTGTGTGTGTTTATGGCATTTAGTACCAGGACACTTCGCTTAACTTTCTGTCTCTGACTTGGTATTGTTGTTGGGTGCTGTCACATAATATTGACAGTAGCCACAGGCACTGACAATCATTCCACACTAAAACAAACTTATTCCAGCTAGAAGGTTTAGAACGGCCATTAAGCTTGACATGAACACACCACCTTTTATCGTGCGTTACATTGACCCATACAAAATTGAAGTGAATATCGACTTTATGGCCCTCCATCTAGAAGGCTGTGGGGCTACTGTCGGCAGTATGACTGTAATCTGTGCACGAGATTTTGGGCACATGCCATTACTTTGTTTTGCTGTAGTGGCAGTTCCAGTAGGATAATGACGCAGAGAGGAGACTGGACTGATTACATTGTATGTTTTCGGCTACAGTGATTATAGCGGCGCTCAGTTTCGTCGAGTCGGCTATGGACTATGAAACTGATACGACAAACCGAACGTCTGAGTGGCGTTGTTGGTACTCGTTTCAGACGCACTGGGTACCCGGTTTGGGTCTCGGCCAGGGTCTTACTGTCGTCTTTATTGGATTTCTCAGCCATTACGCATAAGCGCCTGTTTAATACCATACGTTAGACTACTTCATTGCACATAGTAACCAGTCTGGTGTTCAGACTCATACGTTCTTTTTCGACGCTATGTAGTTTGTGCTGTTGACGGGGCGTCGTCACCTAAACGAACAAATGCTTCACTTCCCGGCGTGATTTGGTAATCTTTATCGGTCTTATTTCGCAAGAATGTCGAAGTGGAGTGTGTTTTTATTTTGGTCTGTTCCACTGCGCTAGGAGCCGGAAGGTCGCGTGTTCGATTCAAGATGGTGTCATTAGAATTGTTCATTGACATAATCCTTCTAGCCGCACTATGGGCCTGGGGTCGACTCAGTCTGTAACAAAAATTAGTGCCAGGAATATTTCATTGGAGGGGGGGGGGGGGGATGGGAGTCACGTGGGCAGGCGTATCACCCCGTGCTGCGCTTCTGCACAAGTAGTAACAAAATCGGGGTGTTACTG
>Ga0131853_10026355_pt1 | contig 10456 bp, 7 predicted proteins | sample TergutLab28metaG_FD_92764 | JGI IMG/M metagenome (GOLD analysis project Ga0131853, IMG submission 92764) | Labiotermes labralis P1 segment gut microbial communities from Petit-Saut dam, French Guiana - Lab288 P1 (version 2) (version 2) | ecosystem: Host-associated > Arthropoda: Insects >... | reverse complement strand
CGGAACCCGAAGGTTCATTACCGCACTCACAACCGTCCGCCACCTGTCTCTATCCTGGGCCAGCCCAATCCAGTCCATATACCCACATCCCACCTCCTGCAGATCCATCCTAATATTATCCACTCATCTACGCTTAGGTCTCCCCAGTGGTCTCTTTCCCTCCGGTTTCCCCACCAAGACTCTATACACCCCCCTCTCCTCACCCATGCGTGCCACATGCCCAGCCCATCTCATTCTTCTCGATTTTATCACCCGCACAATATTGGGTGAGCAGTACAAATCATTTAGCTCCTCATTGTGCAATCTCCTCCATTCCCCCGTTACCTCGTCCCTCCTAGGTCCAAATGTAACATAGAGAACGGAAATTAACTCACTGATTATCATACTTCGCGAAATGTTGCTCAATGTGTGGACGTGTGTTTGACTCAGCAGCACACAGGTTAACAAACACTAGTTTATTCCGTGTGTCTCTATGTCTCCTGCTTAACACAGCTTCCGCCTCCCATAAATCCAACCCCTCGTCCGTACCTCGCAGTATCTTAGATTCGTACTCTACTCCAGGGTTTTTCAACCTTTGTGAGACGGCGGCCCGGTAAATTCTTTTTCCATAAGACGAGGGCCCGGTCCCAACAGATTTACTTGTCAGTAACTTTCCAATTTTTTTTTAAGTTCATACACTAAACTGACATAAGTATTCATAATTAATTATGGCATAATCGTAAAGAGTATTAGTACAATCATGTGTACGGTGTGGCATGGTGACAAATATAAAATTACATTTAAATTAGTTATCAATTCCAGGAGAACCTCTCGGGGCCCGGTATAATTCATGCCACGGCCCGGTACCGGGCCGCGGCCTGGCGGTTGAGAAACACTGCCTACTCTACCCTGGGTCACGTGGGAGGCGGTAACATTTGTGGAGTTTTATACCCTGATGAAGGTTGCTACGACACACCCTAACGATGCTCTGGTCTACCCAAGACAAGGTGGAAGGTATCGTGTCGCAGGCTATCCTAACGATACCCTTGTACCCTTGGGGAACCAGGCCACACCCCACTGTATGTAGAACTTCCGCCTGCGTGGGTCTCCATGGACGGGGTAAAGGTAAATCAGTCCCATTACAGGCCTGGACAGGCCCAGAGGGTTCCAGGAAGTTAAGGTTCGCAATTTTCGTGACAACGGGACAGGATGGTGGTAGGATGTCAGCCTTACGCACCGTCCGCCTTTAACCCCAGGAAATACTCCTGGTACTCATTTCTGTTAGAGGCTGATTCGACCCCAAGGCCATAGTGCGATCGGAAGGGTTCTTATGTCAGTGAAAAATCAACTGACACCAGCTGGGATTGAACCAGGGACCTTCAGATTTGTATCACAGCACCTTAACCACTGTGCTACCGTGGCCATGGACGGGGACTGTATGTTTTTCCCCATATGTTAGAGGGCTCCTTTTTAGGGACTCTGACAGACATACATGAATGAATGAAAGAATAAATAGACCAGTGACGGGTGACGTAGTATCCCTGTCCATCGGGAGCCTGTTAGGGAACATTGAGGGGGCTTCCTTACCGGGGACTCCGAGGGAAAGATAAACGAGATATATTAACCTTTAGACGCCTAACGTCAACTATAGTTGACGTACCGCACCGCTGACCTCCAAAGTTGCATTTTGTATATTCATTCAACAAATATAGGTACAGAATATTTTAAACATGGTATATACTCTCCGTTTTTTTTCCCTTCAAAATGCAGTTTGTTTCATAATTCTAACGTATTTGGTTCCTGTATTATTCACATTTTATATACAGGTGTGCTAAAATTTAAAAAATAATTCCGGCGCCAAAAGGTTAAGAGACGTAAAATACTCCGTAAGCAGGTATCTCTCTCCGTAGGGGCCCCGTTGGGGAACCTGGAGGGGATTCGCATGCAGGGACTTTTTGAGTGAGAAGGATGGTATAACTGGGTTCTTTTGTTGGACCCAGAGGTAATTAAGATTTTATATCTGGGGGCCAACTGGAACTTTGGTAAAGGGACGGGGCTCTCCTGAGCTGATATCAGATTATGGGGCAAAATGGGCCATAAAGTTTAGGTGTACCGGGGCCCATAAGTGCTCGACCTCAATACAAATCTATCTAACACGGCGTGTCTCTGTAATTTCAGTATTCAGATCCCGTTGATGTGTAGGTCATTTAAGGGCAACGTATTAACCTTTAGACGCCTAATGTCAACTATAGTGGTCGTACCGCACGGCTAACCTCTAAAGTTGCATTTTATATATTTATTCAACAAATATAGGTGCTGAATATTTTAAACATGGTAAATACTCTCCGTTTTTTTTTTCTCTTCAAAATGCAGTTTGTTTCATAATTCTAACGTACTTGGTCCCTGTATTATTCACATTTTATATACATGGTGTGCTAAAATATAAAAAAAAATAATTCCGGCGCCAAAATGTTAACCGCAGTCAGTTCATGAAGACTTATATGAGGTCTGCAGTCAGCAATGTTGTTGTGAAAGTAAAACAATCCCAGAACAGGCCCTAAGGATTCCAGGAAGTTGAGGCTCCCAGATTTCATGACAATCGGAACATGAAGGCCGCCTTTACCCACCTGGAAATATTCCGACCCCGGAAGGATTACGTCAATGAAAAGTCTGATGACATCAACGGGAATCGAACAAGCGACTTTCCCGTTAGTAGCGCAGTGCCTCAGTCAACTGCGCCATTACCTGCTCTATAATGTATTATTCCAACATTTGAACTGTCAGTTAGTTGACAACAATATTCAATAGACATAGGCTATTGCGTGACGTAAGTTTGTAGCAAAAAGAATTGATTATGTATTTGTACTTCGAAACACGTAGAATGTATGGTCCATTTAAAGTTTCCCATTAGTAACCCATTACAGATACCGCGCTTAATGAAATGATTGAAGTTTGGGGTTACATTTCAAGCAGGAATCCCCCACACTCCCAGCCACAACGTCCATTGCACCCTCTGTAGCGACTGACTACGGACTGGACGGTCCGGGATCGAATGCCGGTGGGGACGAGATTTTCCGCCCGTCCAGGCCGATCCTGGGGCACACCTAGCCTCCTGTAAAATAGGTACCGGGACTTTCCCGAGGGTAAAGTGCGGCCAGGGCGTGCTGCTGACCACTCATCCCCTTCTAGTGCCGCGGTCATGGAAGAATAGTGCTGTACCTCGACCCACGGTTTGGGTCACACCGGGCCTGTAAGAGGATAACTTTACCTTAGGTGTTAACAGTCCCACCGTCCCCGTTCTACAGATATGGCATCAACCAATAAATCAAGACAATCAGTATTTTTTAGTCTCAACGGTTAATAAATGGTAAACGTGATGATATCATGTAATTAAGCACCAGATCCAGACCTTTGTCATGGAACCACAGACGAAATGCGGAGGGAAAGAATTACCTTCGGGCCTCACATATTTCCTGGAATTATTTTGCTCTCTCCAATATTCGTATAAAGCGTTTGTAAATATTTTAAGGTGTATTCATTTACATACATAACTCGTTCTTTTCAGACACGTTTGCGTACAGTACACGCTCCATTCGTTACGCAGTTCGAATTGCGGAAGGATAATTAATTTTGTCACATTGCCTACCCTGGCTGCCCATGTGACGCGATGTGTCTGCCAATGAAAACCAAACAAATAATTCTACATTCAGTGTGGACTTTCTAATCCTTGTCTTCTGCTTATTCGTGACATGGACAGCCGTGACGAGGAAGGAGAATGGTGATATGACAGCACACAAATTTGTGTGATTGATTGGCAAAATGAGTGCAAGCTGGTGTAGTGAGAGGGGTAGAGCTGCAAAAAGTTTAATAATAAATGTTTCGTGTTGCGTGTGGAGTTCTAAAGACGAAATGAATAGATGTACATTGTCTGCCATATTTATATGTGTATCTGTTGTGTCATTGACGTTTCTGCTGGAATATTTCAAAGCACAAGGCGATAACATTAAACAGCATTCAATAACCAGGCCCCAGCAGAAAGTATTTTCACCTTTGCCGGATGCCAGTCAACTGCATATCCCAGATGAAGGAACATTAGGATTGGTATTGCGCAAAACAGACGTTTCTAGCAAACCCGAGAAGAAAAATTCAGGTAAGTTGTATTGAGTAAAAGTAAATAATAAAGTCTTGCTGTTTGAATGTGCAGATTGATATGTTTGTCATGTAAGGTAGCCTGCCCTGACGAAAACTAGTAATCGTCGTATTCTAACCTAACCAACCCACTTAAGCTGTTATGGAATTTTTTGGTGTTATATGCGGTAACTAGCTCAACCACAAACCTTTCCAAGATGGAAAGCAACTTACAGTCGTATTAAAGTACCGAAAAGACGGGCGTCTTTACATTCGCTACAGAAGGTAACAGTGCGGTGGGATCAAGAACAGAATGTTGGTTGTGGGACATGAACTTCTCTTGTTGTCCCTTTGCTTCACCGTGGTATGTGTAATTTTTATGTTTATTCTTCTACCAGTTTCAGAATCAGAAGCTTTGAGTTCACTGTATGCAGCTCTGGAGATGAAGAAGGCTGGAAAGCATGATAAAGCACTGAAATTATTCAAGCATGCCGCTGCTCTTGCTCCCAAGCATCCTGACATTCTCACTCATTATGGAGAATTCCTTGAAGAAACGCAGAATGATATTATTATGGCAGACCAGTTGTACTTTCAAGCTTTGACATATTCTCCTGAACATTCGGGTGCCCTCACGAACCGCCAAAGAACATCACAGATTGTTGAAGATATGGACAGGAGTAATCTGCGCAGGATTGATGATAAACGGGATACGCTGTCCAATATTCCAGACTCAAGTTCATCATTTAGTCGTGCCAAGAAGGAAGTGTACTTTCAAGTATGTTTACTGATATTACGAATACTTTTAACAGAAAGCCCATAAAATTAATCCATAATGAGGATGTCATGTCTGTCTGTGTGTTTTATTTCAAAAATCGCTCATGCTGATATTTATTTGGTATTAAATTTACATTCTCTAAAGATTTATGAAGCAGACGTCTGTCTATTTACAATTTCACACGTACACACACATGTATATATGTAATTAATTTTAACATTGCAGTATTTATCCTAGTGTTTGCCATTCATTATGGTGCTGTTATAATGGGACCAGAAAATGGCAGTAACAGATGGCAGTGAAAGGTGCCAATTGTTCATTTGGTATAGCCATTCCGTTCATTGCATATTTTATCAGACTCTCTTCTCAGAACTTGCCCAAGCTCACTGCAAGCATATTCATGAATAGTGTTATTTCAGAGTGTGCTTAAAATTGTGTAATATAATTTAGAAGAAAAGTGAGGTTATCTGTGCAAAAAATAGCCAGTGATGGGAACTCAAATTTTACAATTTGTCTTTAGAGATGACATCCCATTGTCTTAATGTAACACCGTTGTTCCTAAAGAATATCAGTCAGACACAACAACTTTTGTTATAAAAAACAGTTCCGATTTTACAAAAATTTGTTACATGGTTTGACCAATAAGGTTATCATGAGGCAAAGCTTTTACAAAATTTATCGTTTTGTGCGTCCATCTGTTTATTTTGTAATAACTTCGCTTGATGATATCCTTACTGGTTATAACATATAGCAAATTGTTTATAAAAACAGGATTGTTGCATAATAAAGGTTGTTTTGTTTGAATTATTTTTGGAGTATTTTATTTACCATTCAGTTTTATTGTTGGTGTTGTGCTGATGCAAGAATTGTTGCATAACATAAGGCATGGGTCTCATTAAGGTGGATATACAAATCATAGGTGCCTCGTTATCTTTGTGCCTTTATTGTCTATGTTGGCACCTAATATTTTCAGAGCATTTATTGCAGTTCTTTTCCACCACCACCACCCCCCCACCAACCCATTCATGCAAAAATGTATATCAGTTCATGTGTACCATGCAGAAAGTGCTAGAAAACAATGGGGTTCACATGTTACTCTAGAATCATGTGTCCTCAGTATGGAATTTGCCTCATTGTCACCTTTCTGCTGCCTACAATTTGGGGTTGGCTTCCAGATTTTAGGAAACTTTGTGAACCCCTGTTTAAGGTCTACACTTTTATATTTTGGTATTTATTTATTTTATTTATTTACTGCAGTTGGGTTTCCACCTGGTGGCAGTGGTCAGTAGACTTGTACAAAGTAGGAAAGAGACAGAACCAAAGGAGAAACAATACACAAAACAATACAAAACGGAATACACAAAACAGAAAACAAACATAAAAAGAACATTAAAAAATGTAAGTTGAGTAATCAAAAAATAACGAAAGGAAGCAAATAATGATGAGATAATGTAAAGCACAGACCAGATAACATACTACATGTACTGGTGTGTGTCTACATGTACTGGTGTGTATTTAGTGTAGTATGGGTTAAAACCAAGGGACCGCGGTAGCACAATGGTTAAGGTGCTGTGCTACAAATCGGAAGGTCACTGGTTCGATTCCAGATGTTGTCATTGGAATTTTTCATTGACATAAAATCCTTCCGATCGCACTATGGCCTTGGGGTCGACTGAGCCTCTAAAAGAACTGAGTACGAGGAGCATTTCCTGGGGGTAGAGGTGGCCGGTGCATAAGGCTGACAACCTTACCACCATCCTGTGCCGTTGTCATGTAATCTGGGAACCTTAACTTCCTGGAACCCTCTCCAGGCCACTCCAGACCTGTAACGGAACTGTTTTATCTTTTACAGGTTAAAATCATTTGGCATACTCAGTATAAAATCAATAGTTTAATTAGCTTTGTCAAGAATGTATTATTTTTATCTGTGATAAACAAACAAGAAGACAAGTGAGCCTACAAAGAATTCCTTGGAAAAAGATATATATATATATATACTCCACCGTGGAATAACATCGTCATCACATAGTCTGTATCACAACAAATTCATAGCCTCTTCCAAAGCAAGCTGCCCAGACAGTCTAACCTAACTCTTCCTCCTCACATCTTCCTATGCTTCCTGTTACTTCTGTATATCCTTTTATCTGTAATTCAGTAATTCAAAGATAAGATTAAAGAATACAACTACTCATGAGATAGATAAAATTGTTCATTCGATAAAAATTAAGGACTCTCATGGATATGGTGAAATTTCGACTAGATTATTGAAGATGTGTGCTCCATGCATTGTGTCCCCTCTTACATACATTACTAACAAAATACTGTCAACGGGAATATTCCCTGACAGATTAAAATTTTCAGAAGTAAAACCATTATATAAAGATGGTGATCCTTTAGATTTTTCCAATTACAGACCCATTTCATTATTAACTTACTTTTCTAAGGTGATCGAGAAAATAATATATAAAAGATTATATCATTTTTTGGACCAACAAAAACTAATTGTAAATGAACAACACGGCTTTCGTCAGAAAGCATCTACTGAGACAGCGGCATTTTCCCTTTTAAATACTATACTACTATCCCTTGACAGAAAGAGCTTAGCCGGTGGCTTATTTCTGGATTTAAGGAAAGCTTCCGACTGTGTCGATCATGATATAGTCTTATCTAAACTCAATTATTATGGTATCTCTGGTAAGGCCAATGAGTTAATGAAATCGTACATTACAGACAGGTATCAAAGGGTAGTATTGTATGATATATTTTCTAACAAATTGGTATCTGAATGGAAATGTGTAAAACATGGGGTTCCCCAGGGCTCAGTTTTGGGACCTTTGCTGTTTCTCATCTACATAAATGATCTACCAAGAACCATAGATAATTATGCTAACTCGGTACTATTTGCCGATGATACTAGTATTATCATCACAAATACTGATGCACAAGACTTTAAACAAACTATTGATATACAGGAAACAAATGATTGGTTCCTTAGCAATCTAGTTACAGTGAACTATAATAAAACACAATTTCTCCAATTTTTTGCTAAAAAACGAAACAAAATCCCAATACAAATAATAACATCAAATTCAATATTTAATAACATTAGTAGTATGAAATTTCTTGGTTTTACTCTAGACAGTATGTTGTCATATAAAGAACACACTACAGCCTTAACACTTAAATTAAATAAGGCTTGCTTTGCCATCAGAGCAATAAAGCCCTTCATGACTACAAGAGTGTTGAAAATGGTTTACTACTCTTATTTTCACTCGATTATGTCGTACGGTATTATTTTCTGGGGATCATCTCACTTCAATATTAATATACTTGGATTACAAAAGAGACTAATAAGGATTATGACTAATAGATCTAAGCATGATTCCTGTCATCAACTATATAAACAACTACAAATTTTGACACTTCCAGGACAGTACATATTATCATTACTCTTGTTCATGATTAAATATAGAGAATTTTTTCCATTGAACTCAGACATTCATGACCGAAATACTCGCTATAATGACAATTTGCATCCTCCAACAACTAATTTAAAATTGATACAAAAAGGAGTTTTATATTCTGATATTAAAATTTTTAATCGTTTACCAACGAGCATTAAATCCCTTTCTGAGGATCCTAAGCGTTTTAAAAATAAATTGAAGAACTTTCTCCTTGAACACACATTGTATAGTCTTAGTGAATACTATCAAGTGACTTCCAAATAAATCTATTCATATGTATGCATACAAGACTAATTTATAATACTAGAAAAGGTATTGATAAATTAATCTAACCTATTAAAATTTAAGAGAAAATTGTATGTTCCTAATTAAGGATAAATTTGTAATTGGTACTATGACAAATGCCACGCATACTATGTACATATTGGCTTGCTCTGTATCTACAAAGATTTACTGGAGGAAAATAAATACAATACAATACAATACAGTTGTTTAAAAAGGCAGTTCTTGCACAAGATAGAGCACTCTAGCACAATATAGCTAGACTTCCTTCTGTTTAACGGAATATAATGTAACATATAAACAGCAAGTTATGTCATTCTTTGTGCCCAGAAATGAACATGCTCACAATAGGTGAGGTGATATTATCACCACTGAACAGTAGGTTGGCAGATTAATTGAAAAGATAATGTAATAATCACACAGTTATCGTAGTGTAGCACAGACACTGTTACAAATCTTGAGACGTGTGCATTAAGAACCAGGATTTTTTCTTTACCTGTGTAGACACACAGTGGCTTTGTGATATCCTGTTGTCCTTACATTAGTAGCAGTACATTCTCAAAATTGTATATATAAAATCTAATTTTATGTATGTGTGTGTGTGTGTGTGTGTATGTGTGCATGTAGAAACTTGGACACTAACAAACAGAGATAGAAAGCAATTGAACATTCTTGAATGTAAAGTGTATTGAAGAATTTTAGGCCCAGTATATGACAATGAAAAAGAAAATTGGAGGATATTAACCTTTAGACGCCTAACGTCAACTTTAGTTGACGTACCGCACCACTAACCTCCAAAGTTGCATTTTATGTATTTATTCAACCAATATAGGTACTGAATATTTTAAACATGGTGTATACTCTCCGTTTTTTTATCTCTTCAAAATGCAGTTTCATAATTCTAACGTATTTGGTTCCTGTATTATTCACATTTTATATACAGGGTGTGCTAAAATTAAAAAAATAATTCCGGCGCCAAAAAGTTAACCAATAAATTTGTGCAAGTGTTTAAAAAATCTACTATAATAGAGCCAGTAAGGTTAAATATATTACATTGGTTTGGGCATGTACAGAGAATGGAAGAAAATAGAATTCCCAAAAGGGTATTATATGTGAATTTGGGAACAACAAGATTGAGAGGTAGACAAAGAAATATATGTCAAGATGAAGTGAGAGACAATGGAAGAATAGTTGGTGGAGAAGGGTGGCAGGAAAAAGTACATAACAAAGAGGAATGGAAGAAGCTCCTGAGAACGGCAAGGAATTGTCACATTCTGCACATGCCAGTGGAATGAATGAATGAATGAGTGTGCATGTATCTATGTGTCTTTGGTCCTATAACATCATTTGATAACACACGTACATACTGCCACATCTATGTAAAGCCAGCATTTGGTGTGTGTGTGTGTGTGTGTGTGTGTGTGTGTGTGTGTGTATTTTTGCTCACAGCAGACATGAACGTCAGTAAAAATGAAGTAACACTGTATGTAGCACAGTTGATATTTTTCATTTCTGTTTTCCTATGGTAGCATGCTGTGAGTGGTATTTATTGTATGTAAAGGGTTGAGAACATGGTGTTGAGGAGAATATTTGAACCTAGGAGGGACGAGGTAACGGGGGAATGGAGGAGATTGCATAACGAGGAGCTAAATGGTTTGTACTCCTCACCCAATATTGTACTGGTGATAAAATCTAGAAGAATGATATGGGCTGGGCATGTGGCACGTATGGGTGAGGAGAGGGGGGTGTATAGGGTCTTGGTGGGGAAACAGGAGGGAAAGAGACCACTGGGGAGACCTAGGCGTAGATGGGTGGATAATATTAGGAT
>Ga0131853_10026351_pt1 | contig 10458 bp, 12 predicted proteins | sample TergutLab28metaG_FD_92764 | JGI IMG/M metagenome (GOLD analysis project Ga0131853, IMG submission 92764) | Labiotermes labralis P1 segment gut microbial communities from Petit-Saut dam, French Guiana - Lab288 P1 (version 2) (version 2) | ecosystem: Host-associated > Arthropoda: Insects >... | reverse complement strand
GGAGAAAGTCACGGGCGAGGTAGAAGCCGACAGACACGTATTTGGTCTTGTTTGTATTCAGGAAAAACAGACGCCTCAGCAGCAGTCGCTGGGGATCGAATGCAGGATTGGGTGCCCTGTAGGTACAGATGTCACTGTATCCGGACGATGAGGTGTCCGGCAAAAGCTGCTCCTCCTGGAGATTGGGGAGTTTCGCCTTCCCCTTCCTCCGCTTGGCAGCAGCAGCAGCAACGTCGGTACCCGACCGTTTATTAGCAGTGGACGTCATCGCAGCAACAGGGAGCAGAATGACGTGGGATGTGCTCGATCGGGTTTCTATAGAGCTGCAAGAAATTCGGCAGGAGACGTGTCATGTCTGCAGATAGAACAATAACCAATCGTAGAGAGAATGCGCGGTTTTGGTTGCGCAAGCAAATTTGGGAAACACGTGTCATGGCAATGTACACCAGCGTTTGTGTTTGATGGAGACGGGTGGGGACACGCGAGATCCTCTAGGTTATGGATCGGCCGTCCCGTTAGTCCGGCGAGGAATGTACATTTGGTGACGCCTTAGGCGTAGAGAAGTCCGAAACCGGCCACGGCGTCTGTAAGGACCATGTGTAATGTCTTATATTCTCCATGTCCGTCGGCCCAATTTGGAACGTTCTCTGACGAGCAATGATCCGCCATCTTGTAAGGGCTCTTGAAACGGAACGTCTCGAAAGCGGCGGCGCTAGCCACGCACAATTCCTTGACGATCGTCTCATTCTGCCGCCCCCACAAGGACTCATAATCTATCACGACATGCCTGCCTCCTCCAGCCATGTTAGATTACGAATAATTAGAATCGGCAAAGTACCTACATTTTATACGCAGCTGAGGCAGCATTGACCCCAGCCATCACGTGACATCTGGGTCCCCAATTCGGTAGTGAACAGACGCTCCACCTGCCGATCTGCATTTTTGCAAGCATTAAACAGCAACATGAATTGTTTCGGAGTTTAGCTCCGATCCATGTAGAAGGCGAATAGACAGCAGTACTTTCGGCGGACGTCGGTCGTCAGGCCTTGCAGCTGTCGCCTGTTATAGTCACAGGTCGTGCAGTTGCGTTTAATGAATGCCTGGATGCTGGGTATGAGCGATACGATGCCATATGAATCAAAGTAGTAGGCACTCGAAGATTAGGGTCGGAAGTGCACGGCTAGCCAGTTTGAAACTACCTCTGTCTGGGGATCGGCATTGAGGATGACGGTGGAATTTCGCGTAATCGATTGTGGTAGGAGTTCGTTGGGGAAAACGTCGAGGAATGAGGTGACGTCACGCAGTCTAAACAGTATCTGCACGGTGTCCACTTATTTAAAATTCGGTCGAGAAAGTACTAGCAAAATCTATGGGGACCGAATTGTCGAATTCTAACTACAAGAGGCACATGATCGCCTCGGGCAATGGTTTATTGAATTTAAATTCGACTCTGATATTGCCGGTCTCGGGGTGGGACGTATGACCCTCCGACGCGCCCCTATCAGGTGTGAGATCAAAGAGTAACATGAAATTGTCGTTTATATATATGTCGTGTGTTATCTGCAGTCCAGTGTTCGAGTGATGTATGCCGGGCGCCTCTAAAAGCGTCCTGTAGCCCATGACGGACGTCTTTTCATGATCCATTCCCACAGATAGGCCCTCGTTAGGGAACTGTTTACCGTTCACAAACAGTGAAAAATCGCTGATGTCGTAATGCTGAAATTTGTACGCGTTGCTGTCCAACGAACCGATAAAGTCTGTGTTCTTAACCATGGTGAACTGCAGACGTTGTCTATAGACAAGGATTTTTATCCGCCCGAGGATGTGAATGTTTTGAGTTCGACTGTCGTCTGGTTAAAGCGCGCAAGACTCCCCTTGCTCAATGTCGAATTGTGAGCGAGCAATATGGCGGTGTTCGGCCTGACGCGTCTGATCAGTAATTTGGCGACCAAAAACTTGAAAACGGTTTTTGAATAGTCACTCTAGTTCATCAGATATAAATTCGGTTCAGATTTCGTCAACCTGATCTGCACCCTGACACCCGGCAACACGTATAGTGGCACGTTTCAAATATCGCTATGTAATCGACCAAATAGCTGGATTTCCCTACTCGCGCTAAGTCTGTGCCAATGAGTGATGAAAACCAGGTTCGCCGTGGCGGTCAGATTCTCCGCCGAGGGATCGGTAGGCTGCATGTCACCCGTGTCTAAATACCAGTAGGCGTTTTAAGAGAAGGGAGGCTGCAGCATCTGTGCCGTAGGTCATGAGAGTCTCGACATAGGAGCGGTAATGATATTGCTCAATCGCCTGCGTGATGGTAACGCCATTGAGAGTGACGTTACTTTGACTGAACAGGGAGTGGAGAAAATTATTTTTCAGGCCCGTGAGGTCCGTAAAGTCCACATCCTTTCCCGAGCCCGAAAACAACTTACTTCGGTCGTAGACTTTGATATCTAGATCAATGTACGTGTTGTTATCGGCAGGTATAAAAAATTCCAAGTCATTTTTTTCGACGGGGGCGATGGGTATGTACGCGGTCTCTATTGTCACAAGCACAGATGTCTGAACAGGCCTGTGCGCAAAGATGTCAAACTCGCTAATTACGGACGCTATCTTCGCGGCGGCAGAAATGATGTCGGCTGCTGAAGAGTGACTGAAGTAAAAGTAGGAAAAGATGTAATTTTTATTTTTTCTCTGGGCACACTTGATCTTTTGAGGGTTTGGCCCCCTCATCCTCTTACTTTCCACCACCGCCTCCCTGGTGCGTTTGCGGCCACGACCCCGCAATTTGCTAATAAAATTTTAGACGGTTTCAATCACGTGTTTAAACACGATGTCGCCGGCACTCGCGTCTTCAGTCGACTTGCTTGCCGCGATATCGGTCAGAATTTTGCCAGCGGTACGCAAAGTCTTGAGGCTCACTGCTTTAGCCCCTCTCCACAGAAGTGGGCGGTCCCAGCGGAAGAGAATGCCGAAAAAATTGCCGATCCCGTGGCTTCGCTAAAGGTAGAGGGTGGCGGAGTAGACAGGACCGATCCCCGGGGTGGTAGGTCCACGTCCATCCTGATTTAGGTAGTGCACTTCTAATGGATGCATCGCTGTAAATGTCCAATTCAAAATGGCGACGACCCGTTTTATATAAAATTTTCACCACTTGTAATTTTTCCAAAAATGAAGCACCACTTTTTTGGGCGTCGTGCTGTCCTCGAAGGTGATGTGCAGCTCCTCTGTCGTCAGAAACTCGATCCGAATGTACTGAAAACTTCGCTGCTCGACAGGCACATAATACACGTTTTAAAACCCGTGCTTACACGATGATGATGATGGAAAGACGAATGTCCGGATGCTGCGGACAGTGCTGTCGCCCACAAATTGCAGCGAGATCAGATTACAGTATATGAGGGCGGTGGATTCCTGCTCCCCACGGGAGGTGAGGAAAACGAAATTTCGCACAGCCCCACTTTCCAATTGGAAGTCAGAAATAGGTCGACGGGCTGGGCCATTTTCACCATGAAATCGGAGTGCGCATTCTGTTCCTAGATGTCACGCGAGGCGTTGCTGAACAGAGTTACATAAAAGTGGCTCTGCGTCGCTATACATAGATGTTCTTCACGCTAGATGCAGGCACCCAAGTGTCGAAGTCCCGACTGTAAACTCGCTAGCGGACGATATATTCGCGAATGGCACGTCTGACCCTCTTGTCCAGTAATTTTTTTATTTTATAGGTGGTCCGGTCAGTTATTCTTACGGAGGTCAGTTCTTCGCGAAAAAACTGACTTTCCATTGGATTGCCGTTCAAATCCTCGAGTTGGTAGACGACTCGCGGTCGCCTATCCATTATTTTCGCGACCCTGAAAATCTCGGTTCTGAAATTCTGTTCGGCAGCCTTGGCGGAACTCACCTTCTCTTTGGTGATGCGCACGTGTTGCCCACCCGAAACGTCGCGTTTTGCGCGACGCGAACTCGTCTCCGAGCCGCCTCTATTCTCTTCCATATGGCAAGCACGTTCGAATCGGTTAATCGCTAGGCCGCCCTGCTAGTCGTCGAGGGAGCCGTGTCGTTGTAGGACTTTACAAATTTTTGCAGAAAATCGATATATCTGTAGGTATTTTTATACGTAAAATATTTATAGAGTTAATCGCGAATCGTGCTATGCACGCGTTCCACGACCGCACAATTTAGGTCGGAGTTCCGGCACACCTAAAACTGGTTACCCCGCCCTTGCCTTTTAAAATATACTTAAAACATTTATTTATAAATTCCTTTCCCTTATCGGTGTGCACCCGTATTGGGCGGCGCCGGCTTGTCGAATATTTAGGGTCATAGAATATGGAACGAAACGCCGAGGCGACGGATGGCTCGCTCTTTTTCTTTATGGGGTTCATACGTAGAAATTTCGAGAATGCATCTATTACCGAAAGAATGTATTTATAATTATCATTCTATTTTGCATAGGCTTGTACATCCATCAGATCGCATTCCTACACGTCCATCACGTTAGTCACTGTATAGGTATTACGTGCAAAACGCTTCCTCACAAGTCTATGAAGCGTATACTCATCCTGTTTCTCTAACCAAACTCTGATAGCGGCGTCAGAATTTTTTTTGCCCCAGGCTTTCGATTACCATTCTTCTTCGCTGCCGCCGTGGACGACCGAAACTTTTGCAGTGTCGAGAAGGCCGACGGTCTCGCGGGGTCACAATATAATTTGCTAATAGTAGTAGTTGTCATTAATACTTTACACACTTACGACGTAACGCTGATTCGACACACCATTCTTTCCGTTTCGCGAAGAGGGGCGCAATGACATCGCGAAATATCTTTCTTAGCGTTATATTAATGTTATTTCCAGTCTGATATCTATTCAAACGAGCATTAGTCATTATATATTTTTTATTTGTCTTTAAGTGCCCCTTGCGTATTCACGTTCTTACGTGTCAGTAGTTCCCACAGCCTCTCCGTGCCTCTAAAGACGGTTCCCTTAATTGTGATATTATCATCGGGATCTAAAAACACCGGTGAATCACAAATCATTAATTGCTCGCCAATTCTTAAGCATACCTTATTGTGTATTGAGAAAACGTCTGCTTCTCGTGGGACTAATTACCGTTCCGACATTTCATTCCTTCTCCTCCGTGACGTCATCATATTCACCATATCCTTGTTTAGGGGTCTCATATATTATCTCTTTCGATGTCGAAGGAATGGGTGAGGGAGGGACGTTTATTGGCGTCTCCGCCGCCTCAAATTAATGAAAATCAACTGTTTTGCCAGTTGTGTCTCTGGGGAGGAGGAGGAGTGTAGCGCCCTGTTACAATGTGTTGTAGCCGTGTCGGGCATTACTCGTCTTAGGAAATCAGATATAGCCTTTGTCCGCGTCTTCCGTCTGATATCGGCCTCGCGAATCTTATGGCGCATCTTATAACACTCTTCATGCGGAGGTGTTTTTGTTTAAGTCTACTACGTTTCTTCCGCTCGCGAGGCAAAGAGGGAGTGCGGCGTCGTTTGTCCCCCTAAGGTAGTGATTGGCTGGAAAGAGGTACATCTTACGTAACATTTTTATCGGGCTTAAAGATTAAGCTGGCTATCGTTGGAAGTATGGCGTACATTACGGGCAGTAGAAATCCCCCGCGCTGTACTATGAGTCGCTTCTTCCCCAAGATGGACACGTGTCTGTCGGCGACCTTGCGAACCGCTGAATTGTATTTTTTTTAGCTTGCGCGTTTTACAACACGACAATTTTAAATTGGCGTTTAGCACGTTCAACACACACTCGCTTATACAGTTCGCGAGTTCCTTGTTGCAGTTGATTATTAGGGCTTTACGTAATCTCGGTTCGGCTGTCTTGAGCACGTGAAAGGCGTGGTAATTCGATCTCACACGCTTCATCGCCTATATCTGAGTAGACGACTGGAGGACATTCTTCCTGCAATATGATGGTTCGAAACCGCAGACCGTCATCCGTGTCTTGTGTCAGACATAACTCGAGGTACCCGTGGGATCTTTGTGTCGCCTCCAATTAGGCGTTATACAACCCTAGACTACCTTCGGGATACACTTGATTGACCAACTACGCGAACTGTTTCTTATCGCTGACGTTCTTCAACGCGACCACATAATGGTCATTCAACGATATATCTCTAGAGTAGCGTGCCTGATGAAACAGATTTTGCGTGATCAAAATGATGCAGATATTTCTGAGATGGCTGCCTCTCGTAAACAAGTCACACACTTGCTAGGAATAGACGTCGTTCAGCAGATGGTTTAGGATCACGAGGCTTGTTTTGCCACCATCACCGAAATTCTCCGGTACGCCCTCGTGATATGTAGTGTTTGAGGGCAACTGCTGACGTTTGGGAACAGCATTCTTCTGGCTGTAACATCAGATAATGCCGCCGCCGAATTCTCTTTCGGTGCAGAGTGAGTCGAGGTTCTGTGGCAATACGTAAGTGGAACGAAGGTTTGCCCGAACCGCTAGGTCCGCTCACAATACAGGGGAACGGATGCTTGATTTTCAGATCATCATCACTTATGGATGATCAGGATTATGACACTTATCTCCCCCACCCTCACCGTATTTATACCCAAACGGGACGGACTATTTTCACCTAACCACCGTCTGTTAAAAAATGAGATTCTATATAATTTATCCTCAGGTTCGGTAACAAATCAGACGGTTCCGAATCCTTCCTCTTACGTTTCATCTCTTTCCGTGTGTACATTTACGACGGAGGGTACATTCCCCATGTTCCCTCTCAAAATCATATCCCTGATGACATCAAAATTGACTGATTTCCACGCGTTGTAATTCAAGGTAATGCCCCTCACATTACACACAGTCTTTTCTCGACCGTCCCTGGTCAGCACTCTGTACGCGTACTTTTTGGCCTAACACTTCCAAATTCCTAAACGCTCTCTGGGGGGGCACAACTCGTAGGTCATGTCCTACAATTTGTCCCCTGTTTCGATCAGTGGGGGGTCCTTCCCCTTCGGCAAAATGTATATCACTGAGTCCGTGTCACAATAAATCGCGTTCTCTCGCAGCCGGTCTTGGTAGCGATAAAGATAGATTCTCACCCCCGCGTTGACGTTAGCTCCTATCACCTCGTTCGTATGATGCAGACTAGGCACGTCTTCCTCTTCACCATACTTCCACGACATTCAGACTACGTCATCTCTGGCAAAAGCAGGTTTAATCACTTCGACGCCAGGGGTGGCTAGGAATCCATACAGTTCTTTCGGTTCCGTGATAATTTTGGTCATTGTCATATCGTTCCGCTCCGTCAATTTGCCCCACATGAAGTTGAGACAGAGTTTGGCCAGACCCCGTTTGGCAGCGTTATACCTGATTGCTTCCTTATTTTAGGCGTATAACTTCTGTCTGCCATAACGAGTCCACATATCGGTCCTCGTCTTCGGGACTGTGGACCCAGCCGGGATAACCGGTAACCTCCGCTTTCAGTTGGAAAAACGTGTTTATATAGTCGACGAAAAGTACGCCCTCGCCTGTTTCGTGATTATAATGGGTCACCTGATACTTGTACACCTCATATATCTCGAGTATCCTTAACCCTTTTCAACGGCCAGTCTCACCACTTCCATTACCCACGTACCGCTGAGGGCTCGATCTTAATCTCGGGTATGGACACATTCCTTACTTGAGGAGGAGGTGAGGACGCACGTTCTACGCAGGCAAAACATTTGTTTATTATTAAATATGAAAGGGAGGTCGGGGTGATAAAATCTCTCTGGTGGAACTATCGAACATTTGTTCAGTCCTTCCATACGGAGGCATGCTTCTATATCCTTACACGCATCGCCTACGTGAATGATCGGATGGCCAACGGGGAACTCGAAATACTTACATATGTACGGGTAGAGGCTCATGACCTCGAGATATTGAATGGTCTCATTCTCCCGTGCTTTATGGTGGAGACGCATGGCCTTGGTTCGACCTCGGTACAGGGAATCACGTGTACACAACGGACTCTGTTGAATTATAGCATGAGCGGGCCTCCCTGCATCGTCAAACTCACATTCCCATTGAACCTTGACCAGGTACACCGTTTTCATTTTCTGCTGCAGACGCCACATTGTTCGCTCTTAACGTTCCGCTAGCGTATCGCCTCTCAGGGTCGTGACATCACGGAACGGCTGGCAGGTATGGCCGTGATCGTAGCATCAAAAGAACTCGTAGAATATTCGTGCCTCGTGGCAATATCCATCTACACTGAAGCGGTGCAGTTCGGGGAAACTGTACTGGCGACCGTTGCGACATTGCATCATCTTCACACCGTCCGTCTCTTCCATATGTAACAGCCATATCAATGCCTTCTTACTACAGTTGTTATTGCACGTGTACCACCCAGTACAAATGAGTCCGTTAGTGTGGGGCCGCAGAAAACGTTTACGCAAAAACGTATTGCAATCCGACGCGATCGTTGTGGACTCGAGAAATACATCCATGTTCCTATTTGTATGAATTTGCGTCTGAAAGCTCGGCACGCCTGTCTTAGGACCGTGACTTCAACTTCAAAATATTTTTCAAGCACGCGCCTGCTGTGGAAAAGCTCCTACTTCTGGCTGTCGTACCACGCGAGTAACTCGCTTCTCTCCTCCTCGCCCATCTCATTCACACCGTAGTACGTGACGTCAGAGAAAGGGCCTACGTGGTCTAGCTTTTCCTCTGTATTATAGTAGAGAGGGTACAACGATTTAGAGGTCGACAGACCGTAGGCCTAGGGCAGCTTACACATGGGGCACGGGAGAAACGAAACGCTATCAAAAAACACTAAATGCTCTACCTTCATACACATTATTTTAAGCCCATTCATAATAATATCGGTTTTCCATTTTATTAGGATCGCCCTATTCAGGATGAAATGAAGGTCGAACGCCTTGGCGATGAGCGCTATAGCGACGATCTTATTGGCTCAGAGGCGTGGTTCGGTTAAATATGAAAGCAGCTCCCCCACAGGATCTTGCCAGAACGAGTGCTTCCTCTTACCGCATCGCACGCAATCTTCGTCTTCCGCGTCCTCGCATCGCGCACAGAACTGCTGCACGCAGACGAGGTAAGGTACGTGTAATTAAGCCTCGTCCGTGTACTCGGTATTTTGGGTCTTTCGAAATCGTAGAATACGTAGAGTACCTTATCACTTGAGGGGGCAACGCGTCTTTCAGCGGTCTCATATAGCACAGGTGACTTATTTCTTTGTTCTGATTACAGTTATCGCAGTAGCGTTTATTGCATTCGTGATTTCCGCGCGTCAAGAGTCTTCCACACATCGCGCAACATCGTTTATTTCGCACACGGAACGTTTCTGTTTAATGCTCTGTTTGTGTTTCGCGAAAATCGTGTGACTTCTAAATTACCTGTTGCATTCTGCACAGGGAATTCTATCGCCCGAGAATGCGCACGGGGTGCTGAATAAGCAGTCTCTACACGTCTGGTCGCAGACGTGCGTGACATCACTTGTATTTGCTTTGTTGCACCCTTTACACACGTACTTTCTAGCCGTGGCACGAGTAAGTTTAGCGATCACGTGATAATGCCTTTCGACATCATCCTACAGTATATTAAATATTTTAGTGAAGTCTACCTGTCGTTAAAAAATGATGTTATCACACTTCAGACCGCGGTAGACAACTATCTTATACTACCAAAATGTCCTGGAAAAGAACTAATTCAGGGATCCCCGTCCCTTTGAAGAGATCGATACCGCTAGTCTGGAGTAGGATTTCGACTATTTGACGTATTTTCCTGCCTTTACGAAATGCGTCGTAATTGGTATCTTTATCTACCTTTGCAATCGCTATTACCAAGGCATGTGCTAAGCAGTTCTCTTCTGCTTTCACCTCTACTATAGTTCTCTTGAGGTGCGCCATTACGGAGAGCGATCTGCCCCTGCTATTACGTACATTTTTACCAAAACCGATGGACATCCTGACCGAAAGCACGGTTTACGACTAACGTGTCCAGGGCGTTGAATCTAGAATTCGACTGGGAGATTTTTTCAAAGACGCTCAATGTCATGTCTGCGGATAACTGATCTTTCCGTCTAAAATTAATTCCGGTCGGCTTGTTATTTTGGTTCACCGTATATTGAATTGTAATTCCCATCATATCACTATCATCTACATCGTGTAACGCGGGCTCATTGAGATAGTTCACACTGGCTAGGAAATGTGCTACGGGATTCGTCGTATCTGAAGAGGGTATTAAACGCACAGTAAGCTGCCTTCGTACTGCATTTTACCGCTTGCACTGTCTCGTATTCGCGTTAACAATCTCGCATCTGCGAGCCTTGATTTTGTTGTTCTCTCTACAGAAGATACACTCCTATTTAGGATCGAGAACACCAAAACCTCATCTATCACTTACCCCATTTGTATAGTCAGAATAATACTTACAGCTCCCGAGACCTGCTGTCACGTTCTATTTCTTCAGTAGTCAG
>Ga0131853_10026350_pt1 | contig 10458 bp, 7 predicted proteins | sample TergutLab28metaG_FD_92764 | JGI IMG/M metagenome (GOLD analysis project Ga0131853, IMG submission 92764) | Labiotermes labralis P1 segment gut microbial communities from Petit-Saut dam, French Guiana - Lab288 P1 (version 2) (version 2) | ecosystem: Host-associated > Arthropoda: Insects >... | reverse complement strand
TTAGCGGTTAGCTGCTTTTTCTTTGCCGACCAGAACTTCGAGTCCTTCCAGAGAGCGAATGCGCAGATGCGGCTGGAACAGAAAAAGCCCTTCTGCCCCTCGGTCACGCCGCTCCCGCAGCGCGGGCAGGAGCCGATAACCTCGCCTTGGGGCTTAGTAACAAACAGCGGTATATATTTGGGATCCGGCGCCGGATGCGCCGCCACAAGCTCCCTCGTCATGTTGGCGATGCCGTCCATGAAGATGTTGGCGGCAAGTTCCCCGCGCTCAATTTGACAAAGCTGATGCTCCCAATCCGCTGTGAGCGCCGGGGATTTGATTGTGTCCGGCAGCGCGGCAATCAGGTTGACGCCGCGCTCGGTTGGAACGAGCATCTTGCCCTTGCGCTGCACAAAGCCGGATTTGATTATCCGTTCAATCACGCCCGCGCGCGTGGCCGGTGTGCCAAGTCCGCGCCGCTCGGCATCCTCCGGACGGCGCCCGTCTGTCAGCATATCCTTTGCCCCTGCGCGCTCCATTGCCAAAAGCAATGCGCCTTCCGTAAACCTTGCGGGCGGCGAGGTCTTACCCTCACGGATGGACGCCGAAACAGCTGCAAACTCCTGCCCCTCGGCAAGCTCCGGCAGCGCGGCGGTATCCTCTTCGCCGGAATCCTCATCCGGCTTGTGCTTCAAAGATGCGCGGAATGCCCGGTCGATGGCCTTCCAGCCATCATGCAGAACCGTCCGGCCCTTTGCGGTGAAGTTATGGTCGGCACAATCAATAGTCACAGCCACAGCCTCAAAGGTATGCTTCTCGCCCACGGCACACAAAAGGCGCACGGCAACCAGTGTGAGCAAATCACGCTCTCCCGCGGGAAGCGCGGCAAAATCGGCCTTTGCCATCGATGGCGTCGGGATGATTGCATGGTGGTCGGACACCTGCTTATCATCGACAACCTGACCCGTGTTGATGGCCAGCTCCAGCCCGGACGCAAACGGCAACGCGGCCGCGACAACCCCGATAAGCGCGGGAAGCCCCGCCTCCATGTCGGTGGTCAGGAACTTGCTGTCGGTGCGCGGACTATGCCGAAGAAAATATTATTCCGAAGAACATGATAAAATCGTGGTATTACAGATAAAATTTCAGCAAACATCGGAATAATATTAACTGCTGTTGATATTATTTTGCTAAAGTTATTAGGCGGAGAAATCCGACAAAATAATTGAGGTGAAAACAATGTCAAGCATGGAACTCGAAAATTTGATTGAACAGTCGCTGTTCAATCTCAAAGAAGGCGGGATGACAGCCAATGCTCTCAGGTATTACAACACAACAGGGTTTGGCGCAATCCGCAAGTGTCACGAGGAACTTGGATACGAAACCTTCTCTTTTGAAATTTGCGATGGACTAATCCGAGAATTACGCGGACATTGCGAAAGTGGTAAAATGGCAAAACATCAATGGCGGCTTATCCGTCGATGCGCTGAAGTCTTACGGGCATTTCAAGAAACAGGCTCAACAGAATTGCCAAAATTAGGCAAGTGGGAATGGCTCAATGCTCTGTACAGAGTAAAGCCTACGCCGGAACAATTTGCGGAACAAGACAATATATTCGCTGTTGTTTGGAATGTGGAGCGCGAGCTTGAAAACATGGGAATGGGGGCAGAGAGCGTAAAAAGGTACATCTACGGCGGATTTGACAAAATACTCCAACATTTCATAGCTCTTGGAATAACATCATATGATGAATCATTGCTTAACGATTTCGTTGTCCAATCCCATAGCAAAATCACCGATAGCAAGAAATTCCAGTTGATTAGAAAATCGACGGCACTAATACATGAATATTACCAGAGTGGAAAAATAGAGCCAAGGGTTCTCGAACAGTGGGATAAACAAAAACCTGCTGCATATTTCACGTCGGTTATCGAAAGATTTAAGTTCGAGAACGACCGCCGAAAGAAGTGGGCGCTACGCTCTAAATCATCTGCATACCATGCAATAGCTCAATTTCTTATGACGCTGGAATCAATGGGGCACAATGACTTTCAAAATATCACACTAAAAGATGTAAGCGATTGCGTATCCATCATGGCGAAACGGTATACGAGTGGCTTAAAGCCGACATTATCCTACATTCGCGCATTTCTGCGGTTTGTTGATGAGCATGGAATATCATCAATCGACTTGGTTAAAGCGATTCCCGGCAGCGTTTCACCTAAACGCGCGGTATACAGCGGCTTTACCGCGGAAGAAATTGATAAACTGCTTGCCGCGGTTGACCGTGGCACAACGCAGGGTAAACGAGATTACGCCATGCTCCTGATTGGCGTCAGAACAGGGCTTCGGGCTGTAGACGTTGCAAAATTAAAACGCCGGGATATTGATTGGCGAAATTATGCCGTCAATATCGTTCAAAGCAAGACGAACCGACCTCTCGGAATACCCCTGAGCGCAGAGGTTGGCAACGCCATAGCCGATTACATTCTGAACGGGCGTCCGACATGCGATTCTCCGAATATTTTTATTCGCTCTATACATCCCCGCCGCCAACTGACCCCGGCTGCTTGCGGTTGTATTGTCAGGAAATATTTTAATAAAGCCGGTCTGGCGAAGATTACGAACAGACCCATAGGCTTTCATACTTTGCGGCGTTCATTTGGCGCACATCTATTGAAATCCGGTGTTCCGGTGGACATGATTCAGGAATTGCTGGGACCGAGCGACTTAAATTCGGTGCAGCCATATCTTGCGTCAAACGAGCCGGAACTCAGAGAATGCGCGATAGGACTTATCCCATCAGCGCAAGCAGATGGAGGTGTAAGGTCATGACATACCTCTATGAAAGCCGCTTCGCGGAACGCATCCAAAGTTTCATTACGCAAAAACGCGCTTTGGGCTACAGCTATGACGATTCCGCGAAAACAATGGATAATTTCGATAAATTTTGTATCGAACGATTCCCCTTTGATATATCGCTGTCAAAAGAAATATGCCATGCGTGGGCGTTAGACAGCAAATACAAACCGGGAATACGCGGACGCTTTTCGCCAATTCGGGAATTTGCGAAATATCTGCACAGTATCGGCGAAACTGCATATACCCTTCCGATGGAACTCAAAAATGAGAAACCGCGCCGTCTGCCGCATATCTACACAGAAGCCGAAATTGCCGCACTTTGGAAGATGTTCGATGAAATACCTGCCCGCAAAGGCTTGCTTGTAAAACATCTTGTAGTTCCCGCCATTTTCCGTTTAATATATTGCTGCGGGTTGCGTCCTTGCGAAGCGAGGCGGTTAAAAGTATCCAATGTAAATTTACACAGTGGCAGAATTGACATCCTCGAATCGAAAGGACACAAGAGCCGTATTGTTATCATGGCAGATGATGTAACTGCATATATGAAAGAATACAACCACCAGGTTTCACAAAGCATGACGAACAGAACGGTATTTTTCCCAAGTTCCGACGATACAGTGTATACACGGGTTTGGCTGAACAGAGAATTTAACAGCGCGATAGCAAAAACAAAGATAGCAAAATTCGGCGTCAACATACCGCGCGTTTATGACTTTCGGCATTCCTTTGCGACGCACAGGTTGTACCAATGGATGCGCGACGGAAAAGACTTGGAAGCGATGCTCCCGTATCTCAGCTCATACATGGGGCATGTGAGCATAACATCCACATATTATTACATCCACTTGGTACCGGGTATATTTGCGGAAATGTCCGGCGTGGATTATTCCCGGCTGGAAACTTTAATCCCGGGGGTGGAAGATGATGAATAGCTTCTTCAAAACCGTCCGTGATTTTCTGACGGATTATCTGCCTAATCGACGGGGTCGCAGTCATAATACCGTCCAATCATACCGCGACGCCCTGAAACTGCTGATTGCCTTTCTGCGCGAGGTGAAAGGTTACAGACTGAATCAGATTGATTTCAATATTTTCACAACAGGGCTGATTTTCGAGTTTTTGGACTGGCTGGCGCATGACAGGAAATGTGGCATATCTTCAGTAAATCAGCGCATAACCGCTTTACGCTCGTTCTTTCGTTATGCCGCAGACCAAGACTGCACACTTATCGCGCTCAGTCAAGAGATAGACAAAAAAGTGAAAAGCGCAAAAGCTGAGGGTAAAATCGTGGGATTTCTTTCAGAATCGGCCTTACAGACATTTTTGTCGCAGCCCGATGAAAAAAGCCGCTTAGGATTGCGGAACTTGACATTTTTGGTGCTGCTGTACGATACCGGGGCGCGGTGCAGCGAAATCTTACAACTTAAAGTGCGCGATCTGCGCTTAAAAATTTCTCACCCGGAGATTTTTCTTATGGGTAAAGGCAAACGTCCGCGCCTTACGCCGCTCACACCTAAAACCGTATCGCATTGCGAACGTTACTTGAAACTGTTTCATCCCGACCGCACCGCTGAAGGCGATGAGCTATTATTTTATACTGTGATTCACAGCGAAAGAAATCCGATGTCTGCTGATACCGTTGCTGTTTTCATAAATAAATATGCTAAAATGGCACGGTTATCATGCCCAGAATTTCCATCCAAAATGACCCCGCACATGATGCGCCACACAAGGGCAATGCACTTTTACCGCGAAGGTATGCCTCGTATTATGCTCGCGGAGTATCTCGGTCACGCGGATATGCAAACCACAAAAATATATGCTTCCGCAGATACTGAAATGAAGCGGAAAGCTATGACCAAGGCTGACGCCGCAGGGAAAAACACACCGGAGCCGATAGCGATTTGGGATGGTGACGAAGAAATGATTTTACAACTGTCAGGACTAATTTGATTTATTATTCCGATGATTGTGAGCTAACTTCTTTTTAGCGACAGGTTTTGCCTCGTTTCCTTTACTTGTATACATGTTCTTCGGAATAATATTTTCTTCGGCATAGTCCGCGTACTGATTCCCGCTTTATTACCGATGATATGGCCGCCGGCATACCGGCGCTGGTGCAGGGCATGACCGCTGTGCTGCCCTTTAGCGTGGATGCAGGCAATATCAATGTATCCGGTATCGTTGATAACGCCAAAGTAACCGACCATCACGCCATATTGCCAACCCCCGCTGCTTCTAGTGCCGATTTATCAGCCCTGCCGACCGCCGAGCGCAATATCCTCAACATGATTTGCGCAAGGCTTATTTCCGCTGTGTCGGAGCGGCATGTTTACGCTGAAACGGTGGCAACGCTGGAATGTGCGGGCGAAGTTTTCACGGTTAAGGGCAAAACTGTCATACAAAACGGATGGAAAGCCGTGGAGCAGGCATTTATCAGCAGCACCGGCAAGCCGAAAAAAGATGATGCCAAAACTGAAAACCCCTTGCCCGAACTCTATGAGGGCCAGCGGTTCACCGTCACCGCTTCCGTCCGCGAGGGCTTCACGCAGCCGCCTAAACATTTTACGGAGGACGCTTTGCTCGGCGCTATGGAAACGGCGGGTGCGGAGGACGCGCCCGAAGATGCCGAGCGGAAAGGTTTAGGCACACCGGCAACCAGGGCAAGTATTTTAGAATCTCTCGTAAAATCGGGGCTTCTCACACGCAAGGATAAATTACTGCTTCCGACCGATAAGGGCGTCAACCTCGTAAAAATCCTGCCCGATTCGGTAAAATCCCCCTTGCTTACGGCTGAATGGGAAAACCAGCTTAAACGTATTGAGCGCGGCGAATTATCGCCGGATGATTTTATGAACTCCATCGGCAGCTATGTTGCCGATACTATCAAAACCTTTAACGCCATGCCGGACGAGCATAGGGCTTTATTCGACAGCGAGGGGCGGCGATCCGGCGAAGCCGTCGGCAGATGCCCTCGTTGCGGCAGGGGCGTTTTTGAAAACAATAAAGCCTTTTCATGTGAGGATAAATCATGTGGGTTTGTTCTTTTCAAAGACAGTAAATTTTTTACCGCCAAGAAAAAGAAACTCACAAAAGATATTGCCGGCGCGCTTCTTTCAAAGGGGCGCGTTTTTATGTCCGAACTGTTCAGCGAAAAGACAGGAAAAAGCTACAGCGCCACCATCGTTTTAGATGATAAGGGAACCGGCTACCCCGGCTTTCGGATGGAGTTTGATAAAAAATAAATCTAAAAGTGTAGCAAATATATCATAAAATAAGGAGGATTTTGTATCAGCGATTATAGAAAATATGATGTTGAAGTTACCGAAAGTGACGGCAAAAAGCGGTTTAATGTGACGGATAACTATTTTGACAAGTCTGATTACGCTTTTTATGGGCCGGACGGCGCTTTAACCTCATATTCAGATACCGCATCCGATTTTGTAAAGAGGTGTTTTGAGGGTGTTGAAGATATACTGGAAAAAGCCGAAACCGGGCGCAGTTACGCGATTTTTACAGACGGCGTACACGGCAATGCGCTACGGTATGAGCCGACATTTGGAATTGGCATGAAAACCGTTGTAGCGGTAAACCAAGAACGTGATGAACGCCGCAAAGACCTCTCCGAAAAGCTTGAAAACGGCCTTAAAGAACTTTACGCAAGCGATAAATACGCGCAATATCTCAAAACCATGTCACAATTCCCCAGGTATTCAAGCCGGAATACCATGCTGATTCACATGCAATGCCCCGGCGCTTCCCGCATTGCCGGCGCCGCCAAGTGGAAACGCGATTTTAAGCGCCATCCGAAAAAGGGCGAAAAGGCATTATATATTTATGCCCCTGTCAAAAACGACAAAGAACCCGAAACAAAGATGTTTGAAAAAATCGACCCTCAAACCGGCGCGCCAATGCTGGATAAGGACGGCAAGGTTATTATGGAAGAATTGACGAAGCTTGACACTTCCGGCATGAGTTACAGATTAGTGCCGGTATTTGATGTTTCGCAGACAGACGGCAAGCCATTACCCGAAATCGTCAACCCTCTAAACGGCGATGTTGAGCGTTATGATGCCTTACTGGACGCGCTAAGAGCCGTTTCGCCGCTGCCTATCGAATTTGAGCCGATGCCCGAAGCCCAGGACGGATATTGCGAATTTGGAAAGAAAATCGGCATCCGCGAGGGCATGAGTCAGCGGCAGACCGTGGCGGCGATTGTCCATGAAATCGCACACGCGCGCTTGCATGATAAAGATAATATTCCAGAGGGAGAAAAAGCAAAATCAAGGGCGGTCAAAGAGTTGGAAGCGGAATCCGTGGCGTTCGCAATTTGCGAGAAATATGGCGTAAACAGCGGGGATAACTCTTTCGGTTATTTGGCTGAATACGCCGGCCACGACCCCGAAATGAAGCAGTTGAAAGCATCCCTTGATACTATCCAAAAAGAAGTCGGCAGCCTTTCCCATGAACTTGACGGGCATTATGCCGTGGCGCTAAAAAAGCGCGGGCTGGATGCGGAACAGGCGCCGGAACAGCCGCAAAAACAGCCCGCCGGGATAAAAATAACATCAGATACGCGAAAAATAAACCATTGGGTAAAGGGTTCGGGCGGCGATAACATCACTTTTGTCGCAAAGGTGTTTGATGATGGTTCCGAGTATGGCATCGACAACGGCAGGGTGTCTAAGCTGGAAATCAGAAAAGACAACGAAATAATCATTAGTTACGAACGTGGCTGGGATAATGAGCCTACAAACGCCGAACACAAAAAGATTTATCAGGCGGTTATGAAAAAGCTGAATGGGCTGGACAAGGTTCATACGCAGGAGAAAGCACCGGAACAGACCGCCGCTAAATCTATCTCGCAGGAGCATAAAAACTTTCAGCGATTAGCTGAGTTATTCCCGCAGATAGCAAAGGCGAATTTAATCATCAGCGCATGGAAAGCGGCGGGGGCATGATGCCGTTGTCGATGGAGTGGATTGGCAATAACAAACTATCTATCATGCACACATACAAGCAAAACGGCGATACGATGTATGACCCCATGATGGTATTTGAAGTTGACCGTAAAGCCAAAACCGCCACCGCCGTTGAATTTGAGCAATCAAATCCACCGCTTTATCAGCGCGTGGACGAGGACGGCGTAGGCCATAGCATTGACGGAAACGGCAATGAACGTGTCATTAACAGCTTGCAAGGGCAGCTAGACCGCTTCGCTTCACAGTGGTTTGAGAATATCGGCAATCAGGGCTATATGCCTGTCAGGGCTACAATGCTTGACGCGGGATATGCTGATGCAACCGTGTATTATAACTCCGATAGCAAACCGTTCTGTCTTGCTTTCATGTTTGATAGCGAGGGTACTACGGTGCTGAACAATCTCGATAAAGACAGCGGCGGCAACCTGGTTAAAGTGGCGCATGTGGATTCATACCGGAATATTGAATATCTTGAGCAGAATCTACCGGCCGATGTTGTGCAGATTATTAGTGAAGTAAAGCTTGTGAATGAAAAAAAAGCCCCGGAACATGCTGAAAACAGCCAGGAAAAGCAGTACAGCTTGGGTTTTGGGTATATCGGCAGCGCAAACTCGCCGGATGGTGTAGAGGTTTGGAACTGGCATGATGAGAAGCCGGCGGGCGGGTATAACATTGTTGCCACTATCTCGGCTGAACGCGAAGTGACCTTTATTGATGATAATATGCCCGATTCTATTAAAAATGAAATCATTGATAAAGCAAAAACCGCCGTAATGTCACAAGAAAAGCCCGAAACCCCGCCGCTCGGCGTAGGCGATTATGTTGTCACAAGCGGAAACGCTTTCCTCTTAGGGCATGGCAGGATAGTCGCGCTTGCAGACGAGGATTATCCTGGCAGCACCGAGCATTTCATTGTCGATTTTGGGGATAACGAGATATGCACCGTCCACAAAGATGATATGTCAGCGGAAATCGTGCAAGGGTACAAGATTATGCAGAGGATAGAAATATCCGATACAGAGGGCGCGGTTTTCGCCCACAATCCTAACGCCCCCGACCCTTATGTCACATGGATGTATATTGACCGTGACGGTGAGCGTGATTATTACAGCGGCCAGTACCGCCAAACCGAAGAATCCGCGATTGCTGGGCTTCATCAGCGGGCCGAAGTCGGCAGCCCTAACCTACACCAGCCCCCGCCGGCAGCACCCGCGCCAGCGCCCGAGCCTACCATGTCAACATTCCCGCTCTATAAAGAAAACCTAGCCCACGCGGTTGATTATGACGAAAGGGAAATTTATAATCAAAGCCGGCAATTTAACTTTAAGTGCCGCGATTTTATTGACAACGCAATCGAGAAAAGCCGCAAGGCCATCCCCGGCGCTCCCGCCGGCGCCGCTACCTATGATATGAAATCCGCTGTGTGGGCGGTTATCGGGGAGTGCGGGCGTGAGCGCGCGGAGTGGGTTTTAGCGGCAAACATCAACGCCGCCGTTGCCGTTAATGACGGGCGCATTACTCCCGAAAACAGGGAGTGGGCGAAAAATATAGGCGCGCCGGAAAGGCATGATTATCACATTCAAGCCCACAGAACGGTGCTTGACGGTTTTGCGCGCCGTTTCCGTGAATCCGAAAAGGAAAAACCGCCAATGTCGTTTTTATACGCGCAGGCGCAGCAGCGGAAGGCGGCCGCCGAAGCCGGGAAGTCAAACGGCGCGGTGGAGCAGTCAGCCCAAAAGAAAAATGATGAAAGGTAGGATAGCATAGCGACAGTAGACGAACGGTACAGGGAAATCCTCATAGGTAGGCGCTCCGAATATGAAAGACTGCTGGAAAGCAAAACCCGCACACTTACCCGCAACGCCTATGAGTGGATGGGCTTTCTAAACAATGTTGGCAGGCTTCACAGATATGGCTTTGCAGACCAGGTGCTTATCTACGCGCAGAACCCCGATGTTACCGCCGCCGCCCCCGCCGAGTTATGGCATAAGAGGTTTGACCGGCAAATAAAAATAGCGGAGCCGGGGATTGCTTTGCTTGATGATGATAACGCTATACGGTATGTCTACGATATTTCGCAGACCGAACCGCTGGGCGAAAACTCCAAAGAACCCGATTTGTGGCGGCTTGGCCGTGAGCAGCGCGGGCCGGTGCTAAAGTCGCTGGCGAATACTTTTGATGTACCGGATAATTCAAGCCTTGAAAGTTTTTGTTTTGGCCTTGCGCAATCTCTTTCGGCGCGCTACTATGAGGATAATAAGGATGCCGTCAATGCCCTTTTGGGTAAAAGTACCATTGGTTTAAGGCTGAATGAGCGCCAGCGGGTGCAGTTTTTCATAAAAACCGTTGCCGACAGCGCTTTGTACGCCGTTATGAGCCGGTGCGAGGGCGCAGACAGCCCCAGGGTTGAAGATATTGGCGATAACATTGACCGCATCCGCATTAGCTGGTTTAACACTTCTGAAAGCATAAGTCTTTTGGGCGAAGCCGCAAGCGGCATATCAAACAGTATTAGACCTGTCCGAAAATTTAAACAATGCCTAAATCCATGTTGTGCAAGCCACAAAGAATCGTCATTCTAAGCCCGTGACGCTTGCGTTTGTTTCTATATCTGTCACTCATAATTCTGAACCGT
>Ga0131853_10026349_pt1 | contig 10458 bp, 6 predicted proteins | sample TergutLab28metaG_FD_92764 | JGI IMG/M metagenome (GOLD analysis project Ga0131853, IMG submission 92764) | Labiotermes labralis P1 segment gut microbial communities from Petit-Saut dam, French Guiana - Lab288 P1 (version 2) (version 2) | ecosystem: Host-associated > Arthropoda: Insects >... | reverse complement strand
TCATTCATTCATTCATTCATTCATTCATTTCACATTCCATTAATCTTGTACAGATGTGGAAATAGTCATGTATATAAACATGGTTTCCTGGTTGTCCGGACTGTAGTCTAGTCACTCACTCATTCATTCATTCATTTCACATTCCATTAATCTTATACAGATGTGGGAATAGTCATGCATACATATAGCATAATAACAAGCAAGTGTACATTCAGCATAGACTGTGTCTTATTATAGTGTCATAGTTTAGTTTCGCTAGGAATTATGAGTACTGTAATTAAAAGAGGGGGCCACAGTACCACAGTGGCTAAGGTGCCGTGCTACATATCGGAAGGTCGCTGGTTCGATCCCAGCTGGTGTCATTGGAATTTTTCATTGACATAATCCTTCCGATCGCACTATGGCCCTGGGGTTGACTCAGCCTCTAACAGAAATGAGTACCAGGAGTATTTCCTGGGAGTAAAGGCGGCCGGTGCGTAAGGCTGACAACCTACCACCATCCTGTGCTGTTGTCGCAAAATCTGGGAGCCTTAACTTCTTGGAACCCTCTGGGCCTGTCCAGGCCTGTAATGGGACTGCTTTACCTTTACCTTTTTATAATTAGAATAAGCCTAGGTGATAATGAAATTGAAAGTGATACTGAGGTCAAGAATGTGTGGGTCATTACCACTGTTCCCCTGTATGCTTCTCATGATGGTGCTTAGGCACAGGGTATATGTTATTTTAACCTTTTCCAGAGGCAATGTTTAGGTTTGTGTACTGATACCATATTAGTTGATTATGCTTCTTCACATTAATTATGAAAAAATTCTTATTATTAACTTTCTCTGATTATGTTTTATTTCCGAAGTCTAAAGTTAGAGACTCCGCAATCCTTTGTAAGCTGCCCTTTGGTAAGGGCTTATCTACAGCTTACTGCTGGTAATAAACCATAAATTAGTGACATCTGGTACCAATCTAGTGAATTTTGTGCAAATGAAAGCAGTGAACTAGAACTGAAGCACAGTCCTCATTAGGGGAAAGTTTGTGAAGTGACATGTTTAATGATCATACAGAGATAATATGTACTGACATCTGTTAATGTGTACAATTTTGCATACTTTACAAACATTTGGTGTCTTCATGAGTCTGATCCTGAAGCACTGTCATAGCAGCGAACAGAATCCAACATAAAATTCATACAATAGTGTCATACCTTCAGTGTCAGAACACTGTGGTGCCATCTGTTACACTAACTCTACATGTCCTTCCTATTCACTTTGCTCACAATAGCCCCATTGCCATGCTGATGGTACTGCTGCCAAGGTAAAGTAGCAACTCATTAACGTACCTAAAGAAAAACCATTGCATTTGCTTTCCATTCTTGAGTGATTTTGTGGGTGGAACCCAGTTTGACTTGCAACATAAGTAAAATTCGCTGTGTGTTTGCAGCAGATTGCCATGATCTTATGCACGCCTGTACATGAGTGATTGTTGATGCTGTCACAACCGTGACTGAAGACAACTGTCTCCTGAGATTGTGCAAAATGTAGTGTGGTAGATGTTGGTGATATTACAGAAGAACCTGTTGCCTCCACATGTGACGAACTTATTGCTTCTACTCTTATGATGGAGTCAGCAGGCTACCCTGAAATGCTTACTTGTCATCACCTCTCATTTTTAAACATAAAACTGCTTATTTTATGTGTACTGTATATTGTATAATGGAGGGATATGTTTGTTTTGCTGTGTGTCTGTCAAATAACAACAAGAGCTGAATGAAAGAAGACAGGCTTGAGAACTAATCTCGGGACCCTGTCTGAGCGCCAAGGCTAGGTTTCTGTCCTTTATTAGGACTCAATCCAGGACTGTTACTGGACATAACACCCTGAGGAGACATCTTTACCTACTAGGGCTGCTGGACAGTCAGCTGTTTAGGAGGTGTGGAGCAGAGGAAGAAACCTCGGCCCACATTCTTTATGAATGTGAAGCTTTGGCTTCACTCAGACATGCGTATCTGGGCTCCTTCTTCTTGGAGCCAGAGGACATTAAGAGTATAAGTCTGGGGGCCATCAGGAACTTTAGTAAAGCAACAGGGCTCCCATAAATTGATATAGGGCACAAAGGGCCTGTTAGTTAAGGCCTAGGTTCATTGGTCCCACAAGGGCTCGAACCCAATGCTAATCAATCAAACGTTTACACATTGTTCACAGACATTAGTTACATGTTATCCAACCAACATGTCGCTCATTTGTGACAACAGTGTCACAACTCAATGTTAGATTAGAGGTAAAATGCAAGTATTGTTACTGTGGGAAGGCAATGGGTATTAAACATTATGAATGTGCGTCTGTATCCTTGCCCTACATAGCCAGAATGCAAATCACGTCTTTTCTGTGCGAAATCATATTATCCCTTATGGCCTGTCTGGCTGTACCATGGCTTTCCACATTATCTTATAAATGGCATGATTTCTGGGGGAAAAAAATTGTTGAATGTAAAAGCGTGTTTTGATTTCATCTACAACCTTTAGTCTGAAACATTTCTGATTCCAAGAAGAATTCAGTTAGACATTATTTAAAAGTACATCGTCTTCATGTAAAATACCCATTATTCTTGTCAGATTTTAATCAGATCTTTGAAAGATTTAAAAAAAAAAAACAGCATATATCAAATTTCATGAAAATCTGTCCAATGGGAGCCGAGTTGTTCCATCTGGACAGATGGCCACACATGATGAAGCTAACAGTCACTTTTCAAAATTCTGTGAATGTGCCTAAACAGACATGATTGTTTGGCACTAAAATACATTTGGCTTTGTAGCTGAGTGGGTAGGACTCCTGTTTCAAGTTCTGGTGGTCTCATGCCTCAATTTCAGCCTAGACATTGAATATCCTGACTTCTAGTGGTGTGTCTTAAATTCTTGAGGCAAATGGGAGATAGCATCTGAAACTAGGACATGGCTGAGTCATCCACCTTCTTCCCAGTTTATTATCCACTGACTGACCACCATTCAACAGGTTGTGCCAGGCTGACTGCAGTTGTGCAAACTTGGGCATAGTTAGTGCTTAGATGGGTTATTGCTGGGGAACACTGTGAGCTGTTGGAGGGTCACCATGGTGTGCACCATAATGGACCTTATTGTTAAGTATGCTTAAAGTTGTTGGGTGAATATTATAAAGGAAAACATTTGTGTTTGCATTTGTAATATCAGTGTTGAAATAGTTGTCATGTGACATAAAACAGGCCTGTGTTTAACCTTAATTAAGATCTTTCACTTTAAGCTGCCATTTCTTCAGGTATCATACATGTAAATGTAATACATAAAGAAAGATTCTTTGCAAAGAAAATATTTTAAAGCTGCACCAAAAATTGGAGTAAACTCTCCTTTTTGTGAAGAATAAAAACCAACTAGATGCCACTTATTATTTTATTGTACTTCTTATAGGATCAACATGTTTCGGGCACTACTATGCCCATCATCAGGAGCTCACGACTATGATGTTGATTACCACATTGGTCGTTTCGTTCTTGGTTTGCTGTAGGTTGGAGGTTAGGTGTGGTTTGGCTGGAGTAGTGTCCAGGCTGTAGGCTAAAGTACGACTGGTCTTTTCATGTAGTATAATCGTGCTTTAGCCTGCAGCCCGGACACTACTCCGGCCTAACCGCACCTAACCTCCAACCTACAGCAAACCAAGACTGAAACGACCAATGTGGTAATCAACATTATAGTCGCCAGCTCCTGATGATGGGCATAGTAGTGCACGAAACATGTTGAGCCTGTAAATAGTACAATAAAATAATAAGTGACATCTAGTTGGTTTTTATTCTTTAGTTATCACAATGATGCATGGTCAAACAAACATCAAATTCTCCTATTCGTATTGTTACAAATCCTGATGAGACATCTTTACAAGGAGTTAGATATAGCATTGTCATAACCCTTATAGGTCCAGCATTGAGAGCGTACTCCGTTGTATTGGGTCCAGTATCACGTTGAAATTGGCGAGTATTTTGGGGTTTTATGTTGGTATTTCCTAAGCTCCTACATATAGTTCCTACTGTTTGGAATCTGAAGATAAGGATTTTCTGGAAAATTAATTTGGACCATACTATTCAGATTCACAAAAACCAGGTGGACTGAAAAGTGTTAAGATAGTCAAACTGGGTTCTTTTAGTGTATTGCTATAAAGTAATTGTACACAGCATTATGTACTGTAAGTATTATAAGTTGCACTTATAATAGACTGATTGCAATATAACATGCTGCTTTAAGTTGTAGTGAAGAAGAACTTTATGATGTCCATTATTCTTTTGACAGGTGAACCATTTCACTGCTGAAATCAGAAAACCGCCAATATATGTTGCAGATCTTGACTGACTGGGTCTTTCTTTCTCTGTTTCCATTGACTGTAAACATGACATTACAGGAATCAGTTTACTTCTACATTTATTGAAATATTGCAGAAATTGAAGTACAAATTCATGCCCAAGATGGTGAAAGTAAATAATCGAACTTTGTCGTATCATGTATTTGTTTAGATGCCCTTCTGGGTCATGAACAGTGTTCTGCTGCAGTTGAAGCTGTCGGCATTTGGAAATTCCCTTCTCTCTATATTTTATAACCTTTGAATTTATATGTTTGCTTACAAAGAAGCTGTATGATACATTTTGCTATAGTTCCTAGCGATCTACATGATGTGTTGAGCTGTTTTATTGTTGGCTAAATTACAAATGGATTAGAATGTGACCTTGTATAGGAACCACACTTTTGGGCATGCTTTGTTCTTTTGTAAGTTATTTAGTGATTTCTGCCATTGTGTAGTATACCTGCAGAATATAGTGGGCAGTAAAAAGATTAAAGTGTAAAAAATTCTTTCCAGGAAGTAATATGTTAGGTTATGGGTGCTTAAACAATGTGTAATAGGACACCGTCTGTGCCTTACATGATGTTAAAATTTGTTGTGTGTTTTCTGGACCTTTAGTTCCAAAGTGGATGAAGTCAGATTGTGTTTCTGTTTTATCAAAGTGGACAGTATTTTGGTTACATTTTTTCTGGAAGAAGTGCAATGTTGATGATTGCCTGTTGCTAACAGGCCCAAGTCGGTAGGTTCTTCCTCAATATTCACAGTAGATCGGAAACAGATGCTGTTGTCGAATACCAGAATACAAACTGTCCAGAGGCCTGTAATTGTACATGATTGATGTGTGTTTAACATTTTTGGCTGTTATGTTACTAACTTTGATTGTATTTCTGTTTTGATGCTGAAGTCTTTATTACTAACAATTTGTTTTGCAGTGTTCACAGGTATTTTTTTTTTTTAAGGTAGTCAAATTAATAACTTGGAAGCAATATTTTTCATTCATGCAGTACAGATGGACTTACTTTAGTATACATTCTTTATCCAAGAGGCTGTTGGGTGTTGTCATTTTCACGTGTGACATTATTGTTTGATTAGAGGTGATAAGTGGCTGGAAAATGGTTGCATATAATAACTAAAAATAAAATTATAACCACTCATCTTTCCTTCAACACCACGTTATGAAGGCATATATGTTATGTGCCTCTGTTACCTGTTGGATACGCAGCAGATTGGCCATTGGATCTTGTCTGGACATGGCTGCAAAGAGAGAGAGAGACATATGACCTCACTTGAATATGAATTTGAATAGAACTCTTGCTATTATGCATTCCATGAACACTTCAGTTTTTTCTTTAGGTATTGATTCCTAAAATAAACACTGTTTACATAAAGATCATGTAAATTTAGATATTTGTATAAGAGGAGACCCATCAGTGATTGACCATGTGTACATATGCATATATATATATATATGTACATACATACATACATACATACACATACATACATATGTACATACATACATATATACGTACATACATGTATACATATATACTACATACACACATTCATACATACATACATACATACGTATATACATACATATGTACATATATACTACATACGTACATACATACATACACACATTCATACATACATACATACAATCTGTACAAATGTATGTACCTACTTATGTATGTACACACACACACACATATAAATATATAAATATGCAATGTGTGTGTACATTATGTTACTGTTATAGTGTTTCCCTGGCAACATTCTTTTAATGTGCTTGCATGTGTCAAAATTGTGCCATTTTAGGGATAAGGACATAACCCAGTTCACTGTTTTACCTGTGAAATGAGGGAAGGAAATATAGGTATGGAAGGGATGAAGAAAAGAATGAGGGTGATGGAAGGAGAATGAAAGATGTGATTGCTTTTTGAAAATCACTTGGTCTTTTACATTTGCATAAAGAAAGTTATGATGAACGTGTAATGTGCACTATAATAAAAAAGAAGTTCTGCATCTAAGCAATGTGTAATTTTAATGGTGTTCTTGCAGAACACAAAGTTTAGCATGCAAAACGTCACTAACAATTAACAGGGCTTTTTCCGTTATCACTAAACACAGGCAACGCTCACAACTTTTCGAAAGCAGTCATCTTGGTTCTGAAATGTGAATCTTTGCTTGTGTTTAGTGGTAATGGAAAACGTCCTGTTACATGTTAGTGATGTTTCAGGTGTTAAACCATTATGAAAAGATAACATGATAAAGTTTAGCACTCGATTCTGCACATATGAAATTATACAGACATTTGTCTTAATGTGCTGAAGTTTGTGCAAACAACTTTGTGAGTCTGGGATTAATCTATAGCATTTAGGAGATTACTGGTGTTTCCATCATCACATGCTGCACCATGCCCTGATGATGAAGGCAGTGGTAGTCACCAACATGGAAAGTAATTCCAGGTGTAATACTTTTTCTTCCAAAAAAATGCACTTGATTTTGTTTCAAATATCCAGCCATGATAACACAAGGATCTTTCCTTATAGAACAACAGTTTTTAATTTGTAACACTGTTTCTGTGCCACTTATCATTCTTGTTAATGCCCTCAGGCTGTATCAAAGTTTCTCCAACACTTGTCATTCTTATTTGTGCCTACAGCATCTTATAAAGGGGAAACTTATTACACATTTTGCATCAGTCCCATTACAGGCCCGAGGCACCCAATGGGTTTCAGGAAGTTAAGGTTCCCAGATTACATGACAATGGCCCTGGATGGTGGTAAGGTTGTCAGCCTTACGCACCGGCCGCCTTTACCCCCAGGAAATACTCCTGGCACTCATTTCTGTTAGAGACTGAGTCGACCTCAGGGCCATAATGCGTTGGGAAGGATTGTGTCAATGAAAAATTCCAATGACACCATCTGGAACCGAACCAGCGGCCTACAGATTTGTAGCACAGCACTTTAATCACTGTACTACACACATTTTGTATGTTAAATTTAATTAATAAAATAAGTACCTTTATTTATTTGTTTGCATGATTGTTTATAATAAAGGGTTTTGTTCATGACAACTGGAAGTAACTCTTCGGTCCTGGAGATTGCAGGAGAATTTGTTTCTGGTGTTCTGAAGAGTTACAAGGTGGACAGCACTGACTGGATAGTGACACAGTGATTAGGGACTGATTGTCTGCATAAGTGTTGCTGAATTAGTTCTTATATTTTTTTAGTGTTTTATAAAACTAGTAACATGATATTGCTATTAGGAATGACAAAAAATATGTAACATTTTAACTATGCATTAGTGCTAGTATATATAGAGGTTTGATAATGGAGTAATCAAGGAGCATGGGAGTCTGAAAATTCTGCATCTATGAAATTGAGTGAAATGGAAACCATTTTTCTTTTCAGCAGTATTTTCTCTGTATTTTTGTACTGCTAAGGTTTTCATTTGACTTGCCCTTCTTTGTGTGTGTGTGTGTGTTTATAACAAAGAATTTTTGTGTATTACACATACAGTTGAACACAACTATATTTCACCTAGTAGTACAGTAGGAATACAACTACGTGTTTCGACCCTATATGTGGGCCATCTTCAGGTTGTCATTTAACTTAGAGAGCAGCTATACAAGATGTGTGGGGGTGTTCTTTTAGGGTATTGGGGGTTGGGTGGGGGGAATGAGATCTCATTGTTTCAATAGTGAGTACTATGACCTAGGGCTGTTATAAGTGAATTATCATTAGATTTTTATGTACATATGTCAAAGTAGGTTACTATTCTTATGCTAAGGATATGTTACAAACAGTATCATTAGTAATATTGGTGTCAATGTACTTAAAACTAGCATGCTATAATGTTATAGTTCATAAAACTCCAGCAATAATATTGTAGTGTCACTTCAGTGTCACTCAATATTTTCATGTGTTACTCTACATTAAAACTTCTTTCTACAGGCTAAGCAATATTATAACAGAGCAGTGTTTCCATTGGGTGTGCAGTTTTAGCTGAGGTGGGTTTTTTGGCGGTGGCCCGTGTTCGCGTAGTTAGGCGGAATTGTGGTGTGGACGGGTGCCAATCCGGATGGCCTTCTATATTCTACCGCCTCTTTTTTTAGGTGGGGGTGTCTGTGGATACGGAGGTGTAGGTCCGCTATCTTTGAATATATAGGAGAGGGCAAATGATGAAGTGCGCATAGGCTTCAGTTTTGCAAGTGCACTGAAATATAGTTGTGTTCGACTGTATGTGTAATACATAAAAATTCTTTGTTATTGAACTAACACAACAGGGATGACGCACCTAAAAATTGTGTCTTTGTGTGTGTGTATAGTCCTTGAGCTCTATAAAAGCCTGTTGTGGCTTGAAAGATGTTTTCTCTTTAACTTTTATGTACAAGGGCGGTAGCAAGTATGCAATACGAACATCATTTTTGGCTGCTGTCTGATGTGTTTTAAAATGTAACTCTCTCTGTTTTCCTGGTGTGGACTTACCAGTGAATATCTAAGTAAATTAATTATAAAATTTTCCCCTCCCAATATCCTTAGCATCTATAGCACGTTAAAGCAATGTGCATGCATTGTTGTAACAGTTTTGGATGCAGTGTTAATTCACATGTGATGGAAGATGCCAGGAAGTTGGGGGAGAGAAATTAGAAGAATGCAGCAAGGAATAGGGACAACTGGCAGAAGCTTCTGAAGAAGACCTTGGCTCAAAAGGGGCTGTTGTGCCAATGATGATGATGATGTTAATTCACATTACCAATATTTCTTCTTTTTCAGTGACTTAATAAATTTTAATTTCATAATTTGAGTGTCCTTCCTTCTTTAAAGTTGTAGCTAATATGTGTTGTGATATTGACAAGGAAAGCGAACATATCCCAGGTAAAGAGTGGGTATTTATGCTCACATCAATAATATGCATCAGTTGTCTTTTTTATTGTACTTTGAATTTCAAACAATAATTATTTTTTTTATCTTGTTTAAAGAAATCTTTGCTTCTGTAAGTTAGTGTCAATGAATACTTTAATTTACACATTTGTTTTCCCTTGTTGTGTTATGTCGCAGAAGACGGTGTACCTAACGTCAGATCTATTTGACAGCCATAAAATGTTGCTACTTGTGACATTGATTATGAAATTCATTTTTGGCTGTGTTCAGTTTGTTCACTTTCTTTAACTGTATTACAATCGTTGTAAAGTGAAAGAATGTTTTACAAGAGGCTTGAATTAGAAACAGAAGTTTCAAATAGAAACAGAATTATTTATAAATTCTGAAAGGTTTAATGGCTAAGACTTTTTACAAATTTTATAAAACATGATGTCTTACATATGGTAGGTTAAAAAAGTTGTAGTGGTTATTTGAGGTTGTAATTATTATTGTGTAATTATATTTACGCGTGGAGGGACTTGCAGGTATGCTGATATTTTGAAATGGGGTTGACTTGTGTGTTTGTAGGAAGGAGTTTCAGCAGAGACTTGGTGTTACAATAGCGTTTGTTGCTACACATAGTGGGCTGACCAGATGGCAGGAAATCCCTGGGGAGGAGACTGGAGGACAAGTGTAAGCATGTTTGTTGGTTTGTGTGTGTTGTATGTACAGGGTCCGCCAGTGAAACCTGACGTTTTTTGAACGGCTAGTATATGAAGGCAGAACGTCTAGTTGCCATGGGAGGGGTAGCATTGGAAGCGTAAGGTTTTGCAGTTTCAGTTTCCATGGAGCAGTGGGGCCCACAACACCGCGCGTTCGTCGTGGAGACGTTCTTTTACCTTTTGGCGCCGGTATTATTTGTTTTAATTTTAGCACATCCTGTATATAAAATGTGAATAATACAGGAACCAAATGCGTTATAATTATGAAACAAACTGCATTTTGAAGAGAAAAAAATGGAGAGTATATAACTCCGTGGCCTAAGTCCGCACGCTAACTATACCGACAGAGCGGCCGCCGCCGGTCGGCGAAGTTAGTGCCAACTTTTGCGGATAGAAGGGTGTCACGTGGTCAGCGCAACGGGTCCCCACAGCCGTTAATCTCTGGTTTCTAGACCTGGAGCCGCTACTTTTTTCATTCAAGTAGCTCCTCAATTGACCTCACGAGGCTGAGTGGACCCC
>Ga0131853_10026348_pt1 | contig 10459 bp, 7 predicted proteins | sample TergutLab28metaG_FD_92764 | JGI IMG/M metagenome (GOLD analysis project Ga0131853, IMG submission 92764) | Labiotermes labralis P1 segment gut microbial communities from Petit-Saut dam, French Guiana - Lab288 P1 (version 2) (version 2) | ecosystem: Host-associated > Arthropoda: Insects >... | reverse complement strand
GGCGCATTTAAAGGCGATGGCGGTCATGAAGAGCGCGTAGGGGAGGAATAGGGAGGCGGAGTCCAGACCCCGCAAGGTCTCAGCGGCGACTTCCATGTCCAGAACGCCTGTGAGCAGATAGATATAGCCGACACCAAAGAGATAAAACTGGGTGGCCACGGTGTTGATCATCAGATAGACCATGCCGTCATACATAGAACGCTTATGGCGGCGGAACATGATCAAAACGGCGATGATGACGGTGATGACTTCCAAGAGAACAAAGATGTTGAAGAAGTCCTGCACCAGAAAGAGACCAATGAGTCCGCTTTCCCAGATGAATAGGAAAGACCAAAACATGCGCCCATCTGGCTCGTGGTAGCTATAAATCGCGGCGACTAGAAAGACGCATACCGTGAGCAAGATAAACACGGAGGCCAGGGGGTCTACCCGTAGGGTGATGCCGAGAACGCTCTCGTAATTTCCGATATTCTCAATGATCGGAGCCTGCCGGCTGAGAGAAAAGAGATAGAATGTCGCGGCGACCAAGAGCGCTTGCGCGAAAATCGCGATCATCCGTCCGATTTTTGGGAAGGGGAAGAGGTACAAAAAGATCGCGAGCAGAATGGGGGCAAAGACAAAATAGATCAGCATAGCTTACTCCATGTTTTTCGTTTTTATGGCATCCCAATCAGTGGTTTTATACTGCCGACAGAGGGTGATGAGCATGGTCAAGTTGACAACGGTGACGGCGAGCCCGATGATAATCGCCGTAATCATCAGCGCCTGAGGCAAGGGGTCGGCGACCACATAGTCCAAACTTTGCCCGATGGGGGGCAAGGCACCGGCCCGAAAACCGAGAGAGAGGAAAAACAAAATCACCGCCATCTCCATAAGGGAGACGAAAATAATGGAATTGATGATCTTTCGGCTGGAGATCAGCCCGTAAAAGCTGATGAAAAAGAGGGCGATGGGGGCGATTTCTATGATCTGGAAGGGCATGTCCTACCTCCGTTCGATGGCGACGTATCTGTAAAATAAAACGAGAAACCCGCAGGCCACTTTCCCGCCGATCAGGATATTCATGAGGGTAAGATAGGTGTTTTGGAGCAGCGGCACATGGGCAAGGGGAATCTGCGTGCCGATGCCGATGAAAACCACCAGGGTGGCAGCCAAAACCAGGGCGAAAAAGATATATTTCTTTGCCGTAGCGATGCGCTCTACCGGCAGGTCGTAAATATCATAGATCATGTAGCGGCCCACGAAAAACATGGCCACAGCCACGCCCCCCTGGAAGCCTCCGCCCGGTGTAAAGATTCCATTTAAAATGAGATAGGTGCCAAAGAGAAGAAACAGGGGCGAAAGGGTCCGAATGGGGAAAGCGGCGATTTGATAGCGCTCAATGTCGCTGTGCTTTCCGTCTGAAACGGCGGTTTCGGTATAAAGCGACATGTGGATGACCGCCAGGGCACCGATGAGCAGCACCAGGGCCTCAAAGAGCGTGTCATAGACCCGGTAGCCCAGGTAAATGGCAGTGACGGCGTTGTAGCCGCCCACATCGGGCATGAACCTTGCGACGTAGAGGTCCTGTAGATAGGGGTTAAAGGCATAGCTTGGGACAAAGTATAAAAATAGGCCGAAGAGCAAAGCGGTAAAACCGAGAGGGAGGATATGCGCGCGAAAGCGAGAGGACTCCTTTGCCGCAGCCCCTCTGCTGCCTGTGGGGTCCTCGGTCTGAAAGTCATAAAATTTTTCAAAGCAGATGATCAAAAAGATCGTGGCGAACACATCAATAACACCCTTGGCCATCGCCACATCAGGGGCGGCCAAGAGCAAAAAGCAGGTGGCGGTGATGATAGAAAAAACGCCAAAATAAATAATGACTCGAATGACCTTTTGTGTCGCCGCGATCAAACACGCGCTTGCGAGCATCAAAAGAAGCAATGCTTCCAGCATAGGGTGGAACTCTCCTCTACTTAAGTTGACTGTCCTGTGATTCCTTGCCCTCTAACTCATGTCCGCTGAGATAGGCGGAACGGGCTACAATGTGTGCCATGAGCGGATTGACAATCAAAACAATCCCCATCAGCAAGAAGAGCTTGGCGGAAAAAAAGCTGAGGCCATGCCGCAGGATGAGGCCGATTAGCAGTGTGATCATGCCCATGGTGTCAATCTTGGAGCCCACCAGCATCCGGGGGTAAAAGTTTCTGAACTTGAATATGCCAATGACGCCAAACAGCATGCATATCACGCCGAGGGCAATGAAAATATCTCCAAGGAGTGTCGTTATTGTCATTATTTCTTTCCCCCCTTCTGAGTTTTACGCAAGTAGAGCGCGATAAAAATCGTGCCGATGAACCCGAACAAGAGATAGATAATGGCAAGGTCAAGCAAATAGGCGAGGTCCTGCATAGAAGCGTAGAAGATAATGAGGACAACCAGTTTGGAAGTGATCAGGTTGAGGCCCAAAAGTCGGTCCCAAAGAGAGGGCCCTCGCACTACCAAGACGCTTGTGAAGAGGAGGTAGACCATGGTGACCCAAAATGCAATCGTCAACATTTCTTTGTCTCCTCCTGCACCTTTTGTAGTTTTGCCTCCAAGGGCTCTTTTACCGCCCGGCTGCGCTCTAGTGGGGAGACCGGATCGTGGGTTCCGCTGAGCCAGAGGAAGGTGAGTTTCTGGTCGTTTAACTTGAGCAGAATCGAGCCCGGCGTGAGGGTGATGGAGAGCCCCAGCATCACCTGTAAGAAGTCTGACTGAAAGGCGGTCTCTGTCGCGATGATATCTGCCCGAGCTCCCATGATAATGAGCTTAATCACTTGGAGTCCAGCCAAATAGACCTGTGTGATCAGGAAAAAAGGATACAGGGCAAGCCGGAAAAGATTCAGGCCCCGTATCGGAGGAAAGGGCAGAAACTTGTGACAGAGGTACACCGCAGCACCACTGAAAACAAGACCGAGCCCTAAACTCAAAAGTGAGAAGGACTCGCTCAGGATTAGCCATATACCGGTGAGCAATACAATGGAAAAGAATTTGTTTTTTCGCATCGTCCTATACTCCATTCATCAGAATCCAGAAGTTTGTGGACTGGATATGCCTCATTAGCGAAGTTTTTTAAAACGGGTACAGGGGAAAACTTTATAAAAAAGTCTCCCCCTGGTGAAATTTTGTAGTGCTTTACTCATAAGATACACCCGAACGCGAAATAAGTCAACTATTTTCTTGCAAGGCGAGCGCTTCCCCATGATAGGCGTGTTGCAGAAGGAAATTTCCTGTGTTATGCTAGAGGCGATTTCCCTGCGGAAATCCAGCAGCTTACGCGAAGAAGGGGGAGAAGGCATGAACACGAAACTCAAAACCACCACATGCGTTCTCTTGTTTCTCCCTACTTATTTTTTGCTCTATGCTTTTTTCCACGAGGCGGGACATGCCCTTGTAATCCTCGCCTACGGTGGGACAATTGACGAATTTGTCGTGCTGAGTTTGACCCCCTATGTGAGCGCCATCGGCACAGAACTGACTGTCTTCGGCGCGGCCCTCCTCTATGTCGCCGGATTGCTGCTGCCGACTCTAGTCGGTGCACTGGTCCTCAGCTTCTATAGGCCCAGCGCCCGCTTTGATGGATACCATGCTTGCTTTTTTATCACCCTGCTCAGCCTGCTCAACTCCATACTCCTGTGGGTGAGCTTCCCTGCTCTTTCCCTCTTCATGCCGCTGCCCCGGGGAGAGGACGTGACGAGATTTTTAGATGTGGTGGGCGTTCACCCGCTGTTTGTTTCCCTAGGCGCCCTCTTCCTTGCGGGAGCGCTTCTGCTCCTGGCCTACCAAAAGGGCATATTGGGAAATGTAAATGAAAGATTTACCGCCCTCTTAGAGGGCAGCAGAAGCGATGAAGAGATACAGAGAAGCAGATGGGCTCTGGTGGCCTTTGTGCTGCTTGTGATGATGACCATGCCCGTGATATACAACATGTTCGTCCTGACCCAATAGAGAAGGCCCTAGTCCAGGGGGATTCCACATTTTCCACAGAGACGGGTGCCAGCTTTGTTGAGATGCCCGCAGGAGCAGAAGACCGTCTGCGGAGCCTTTCCGGGCTGTGGCCGCACGGTGACGCTGGGCTTGCCGCTTTCGTCCTCACTCTCTGTCTTGGTCGCTGTCGCTTTTACGCTTACCGATGTCGTTTGCGCTGTGACACGTAGCGGCCCGCGCTCGGAAGCCGCCGTGTCTTGGCGCACGGAAATCAGGACTCTGCTTGCGTCTTTTTCTGCCCCTTTGACCACCGACACTGGAATTGCGCTTGCCATTGCCTTTGCCGGTACGACTTGAAAGGAGGGAGGAGCGGGAACTGCTTCCCCTTGCGGGCGCACGGTAACGCTTGTGCGACTCGACTTGCCGACTGGCTGTGTGGCCCTTGGCGCTGCCGCTTCCTTTGCCGTCGGCAAGGGCGCTTGGAATGGGGGAGGCGCAAGGTCAGCATTTTCTGGCTTTTTAAATAGAAATTGAACTTTCCTAGATAGATTGTCCGATAACTCAGAGAGCGAGACCTCTTGAGGGGCCGCCGGCAGTGCTAATAGTTCAGGCTCTATTGCCTCTTGCGTCTCTGTCTGTGCGTCTGGCGGAACCGAGCCCTCGTCCTCCGCTTTTTGGAGGAGCTCTCTGAAACTTTTCGATAGGGCGGAAAGTTTTCCGTAGAGATCAAAGGTGATTTCAGTCGAAGGCGCGACCTGCATGTAGCTGGTCATCATGCGAACCATCATGTAGCTGTCGATAAAGGCGCGCTTGAAGGCGAAGGCGAGAAAAACAGCGAAGAAAAACGCCGCCAGGCCCCAGAGGGAATCATTGAATCCGCCGTCGCCGATAAAGAGCAGGAATCTGCCTAAGAGAAAAAAGGAGAGGGCGCTAATCACCACAGTGACAACAATGACTAACACACTGGTTTTCAAGGCGGATTTGAGCAGAGTTTTCCAGTTTTGCGCATAGATAACCACGCCGTCTAAGGCACTTTTGAAGGCTCCCTGCTCCTTGTTGTGAAAGACCCAGCCCAAGCAGCACTCATCTATATATTTGAAGGAGACCCGAAGAAAGAGCTTCACAAAACTCATAAACAACTTCGCTCCCGGGATCGCCCCGAAGACAAAGCCGCCAACCCGGTCAAAAGTCCGCTGTAGCTGCTTGACCGAACGGTCCACCAACGCGCTGATGGCAAAGAAAGTGTTCGCTGCTAAAAAGCGCTCCGCCACCATGTTTTTCCCGTATGTCACTTGCTGCTCAGGGATCGCGCCTGTCGTGACCGCCTCAGCGACAACCGCCACATGTCCCGCCCGGACCAAGTATCCGATATACCGGACAATCAAAAAATGAATCCCCACTGTGGCGATCATCCAGAGCGGAAAGAGAAACTGCCAAAAAAGGCCGTCTAAAAGCCAAAGGAGGCCCAGCATGAGGGCGAACAGCGCGGCAGAAAGGCCGAATGTGATGAGTTCCAAAAGCAATTTGAGCCAGACAAAGGGCATGGTCTTTTTAAAAATTTGATTCTGCGTCATGTCGAGATACACATCCTCCGTTTTTTACAACCACAAACCACTCGTCGCAAGAGGGGCAGAAAACGTCTAGTTTTTATTCTACCACAAGTTGCGCGCGCTTCCTAGTATCATCTTTGATAAAAATCGGACTTCAGAAGAAAACGCTGGAGTCCGATTTTTCTGTGCACACCGAAAGTGAACCTAGATAACCTATACAATCGGTTATCTAGGGCTTTCTACATTTTGTGTTGCGTTCGTAGCGGAAACACAAGGCTCCATAGGCGGCAGTGTGTGCTGTTCCCGGAATTTGGAAGAGGGAAGTTGCTTTCAAGCCAGGAAAGAGAAAGGTACAGGTATTCTGGGCGACTTGTGCCAGAATTGCGAGTTTACATTGCGATTTCTGGACTTTTTAGATTGACGCTTGCCTCCGTCAGTCTATTTTGTAGAGATTTGAGGGAGTTTCGAAATTTTATAAGTGCAGGGTAGATATAAACAAAATATCTTTACAGAAAAAAAGTTAAAAAACTCTACAGACAGTGTTGACACACATTGCGATGTGTTGTATCATATAAGATATCGAGAAGTAGCTTCATGCGGGTTGATTGAAAGGATTATCTTACATTCATGGATAGAATGGATAGAATGGATAGAATAGATACGACGCTGCCAGACAGGTGGTCTCATGGAGGCATGAGGCGGCTTGCGTTTTTTCTCGTACTTGCGCTCCTTCTGGTGTTTGCCGCCGCCTTTGCCATTACGGGCTCCTTTGCCGATGATGGGGAACAGGAGCTCAGTGACGCTTCGCCCTATGGGAGTAGAGCCTACATAGAAATGATGAGCAGCGCTGGCAGTACTCACGTGCTGCCGCTGAACTTAGAATTTGGTTCCGAGAGAGATGAGGCTGGCAATGTCACAGTCACACTCCCGCCGGGGACTGTTCCGTCAGACGTGGTAAATGTCATTGCCCCCTGGGGTTGGCATTTCGTACTTGACGAAGACGATGGCTACACCCTGATCCGCTTCATAGTCCCCACCGCTGAGGAGGAATACGCCTATCCGGAGGATGAGGATTCCGACTACGACACATACAATGAGTATTACGGCTACAATGACTCCGCTTACGATACATACGCTGGTTACGACGACTACTCTCACGCCCATGGCGCTGGCTATATCGGCATCGTTCCTTTCGCGAACCGGCTGGTTATCTTTGACCCCAACGACGGCCTGACCCTGCCAGGGGACTTTGAAGTGCGCGCGACCACCACCCCAGCCGGTGCCATTGGTGCCACAAACATGCCGGCAAACCCTGTCCGGCCATACACAGACTATCGCTTCGTCGCCTGGACGAGAGTGTTAGACCGCTATAGCCCAGAGGCAACCGCGTTTACCGGCACAACCAACGTGACTGCCGTGGAGGCGCCCATTACCGTCTTCGCCCAATGGGGACATCAGGTCAGCTTCCATGGAAACGGTGTGACCTGGACCGGCACCACCCTCACAGGGGTCGGAGCGACCCAATATGGCCCCCGACTTGTGCCGACGGGTCTTTCTTTTGCAGAGGGGCACCAACTTGCGTGGCTGACCCTGAACTGGCCCAATAATCCAGCCAGAGCCGGCTATGCCTTTGCGGGCTGGTACACCAGAGACGCCGCGGAAGCGTATGACCAGAGATTTGACGCCAACACTCCTGTCACGGAGAATGTGGAACTCTTTGCCCGCTGGACAGCGCTAGGCGATATTACTCCCCTCACTGTCATCTTCAACCCCCAAGACGGCCTCACGCTCCCAGGGGATTTTGAGACCCGGGCAGCTCCGGGTGGCGCGGTTGGGGCCGCGAATATGCCTCCCAATCCGACCCATCCGGCTGACCGTCCCTTTTTTGCCTGGACCCGCACGCCAGATGGCTCCGGCAATGCCCTTGGCAATGCCTCCGGCATTCACTTTACGGGCACCAGCACCATCACCGCCGCCGAGTCGCCCTTTACCGTTTACGCCCAATGGGGCTATCGGGTGAGTTTTTATGGCAACGGCGTGACGCTCTTTGAAGGCACCAATCCGGCGACTGCGTCCCACTATCTACCCCGTGCCGTTTCGATGGGCAGAAGCTTCCATGAATCAAACGCGATGCTTTGGACTTTCGCTCAAGTATGGCCTAGTGACCCTTGGAGAAGCAACGACCACCGTTTTGTGGGCTGGTATACCCGCGTAAATGGCGAATATGACCAGAGGTTTGACGCAAACACCCCTATCACCGGCAATGTCACTCTATATGCTCGTTGGGAGTGGCGGACGATCATCTTCAACCCCAACGACGGTGTCACACAGGCGGAAGATTTTGAAGTGCGCCTGACCACAACCACGGGCGGTGCCATTGGTGCCGCAACCTTCCCGTCCCCCCCAACCCATCCGCATGGCTATCACTTTATCACTTGGACTCGTACCCTAGAAGCCCTCGGTATTGGGACCGGAAATGCCGCCGCCGAAAACTTTAACCAAAACAGCACCATCACTGTCGCTCAATCGCCTCAGACCGTCTTTGCCCAGTGGGGGCATGAGGTGAGCTTTTACGGCAATGGTGTGGCCCTGAATATGGCCGGCAACGCGGCCCAGGCTTGGGTCTATCTGCCGCGTATCGTTTGGTCGGGGAGAGACTTTGTGCAATCCAACAGCCGTCCCTGGACCCCTGGGAATGTATGGCCCCAGAATCCGGACAGGCCCGGCTATGTCTTTGCCGGCTGGTGGACCAGAGACGACCTAGAGAACGACTATATCGAAAGATTTTTTGAAACCAGCACCATTGTCACAGAGGACCTCACGCTATATGCCCGCTGGTTGCCCTTGGGAGACGTTGGACCCTTGACAGTCATCTTCGACCCGCAAGATGGTGTCACCCTCCCGCAAGATTTTGAATACCGGGAGGCAACGACGCTCGGCAATGTAAGCCCCATGCCAGCAAACCCGAATCGGGGGTCGGACTATGTTTTCATGGCCTGGACCCGGACGCAAGATGGCAGCGGTACTGCCACCGGCAACTCTACGGGCATTCTATTCAATCACAATAGCACCATTACTGCGGAAGAATCTCCCTTTACCGTGTATGCCCAATGGGGGAACACAGTCAGCTTTTACGGCAACGGGGTAGACCTGCTCATGGGCGGCCACGCGAACCATCAGTCCCACTATTGGCCGCGTGTCGTTGCGACGGGCAGAAGCTTTGTCGAGTCAGATCCCTTGCTCTGGACTCCTGTTCAGCTCTGGCCTTGGAATCCGAGCCGGCCCAACCATACCTTTTTGGGCTGGTATACCAGAGAAAACGGGGAATACGTTCAACGGCTAGATGAGCACAGCGTAATCACCGAAAACGTCACCCTCTATGCCCGCTGGTCAGAGAGAAGGGTTATTTTCGACCCCAACGACGGCATCGCGGTCCCCCCCTTTGAATACCGCATCACCCTGACAAACGGTCAGGTTGGTCTTGGGAACATGCCAAATGATCCGACCCGGCCCGGCTATCGCTTCATGAACTGGACCCTCACCCAAGAGGGTTGGGGCACAGCCGAAACCTTTGTCCACAACACCACCACACCCTATGCCCAATCTCCCCGCACCGTCTATGCCCAATGGGGGCACCGGATCATCTTCGATGGCAACGGCATAGCCCTGGCCCAGGGTGTCGGTGCCAGTCAATGGGGACCACGGACGATTGCGGCGGGTAGAAACTCCATCAACTCCAACGTCCTGAGCTGGACTCCCACCTATGTCTGGCCCAACAATCCAACCTGGACCAACCACAACTTCCGGGGCTGGTTCCTGGATGCTGGCACTTATACCCAATTGGTTGACCGCTACACAGTCTTCACCAGTGATCAGGCCGATGTCAATGGCGATATCACGGTCTATGCCCTCTGGTGTGTGAGAAGGGTCTACTTCAACCCGCAAGACGGCGTCACCCAGCCGGAAGATTTTCACTACGGCATCACAGGGACCCAGGCAGCCGGAGCGGTTCTTGCCGCCAACTGGCCAGCCAACCCCACTCGGGCCCCCGGACCCACTGGCGACTATCACTTCATCAACTGGACCAGACTTCCAGACGGCTCCGGCGTTGCCACCGGCACCACCAACGCCAACATCTTAGCAAGTGACCCCTGGTTTCGGACCAACAGCACCATTACCATGGCCCAGTCCCCCTATACCGTGTATGCCCAATGGGGCTATCAGGTGAACTTCTATGGCAACGGCGTGGTCTGGACCGGCGCTACGGCCACAGGCGGCGCTGCGACCCAATTCGGCCCGCGCATTGTGCCAATCGGCCGCTCAGTTGACGATACCGTTCCTTTGACCTGGTCCCATCCCATCTGGCCCAACAACCCGACCCGGACCGGCTTTCGTTTCATGGGCTGGTATACCATGGGCGAGCAGGGCGTATATATCCAAAACTTTGACAGATATACCCCCATCACCGGCAATGTCACCCTGGCCGCCCGTTGGGAGCCTCTTGTTGTCTACTTTAACCCCCAAGATGGGGTCACCCTCCCCCAGGATTTTGAATACCGGCATCCCATCGTGAACGGCACTGTTGGCGCTGGGAATATGCCGACGAATCCAGACCACTCGGGCTTTCACTTTATGGCCTGGAATAGAGAGGCGGATGGCACAGGCTTAAACTTCCTAGAAAACAGCGCGGTCACAGTGGCCCAGTCCCCTCTCACCGTCTATGCCCAATGGGGGAATACCCTGACCTTTTATAACCTCGTCGCTGTCACGCCCCAGACCCGCTCTGTACGAACAGACAGAAGCTTTGTTGAGTCCAATGCCCTAGCCTGGACCACCAATCAGACCTGGCCCGTGGACCCGGTCCGCCTTGGCCATCAATTTTTGGGTTGGTACACCAGGGTCGGCCTCAATTATGCCGACCGAATTGAGCCAGACACCGTCATCACGGAAGATCTCACCAT
>Ga0131853_10026347_pt1 | contig 10459 bp, 9 predicted proteins | sample TergutLab28metaG_FD_92764 | JGI IMG/M metagenome (GOLD analysis project Ga0131853, IMG submission 92764) | Labiotermes labralis P1 segment gut microbial communities from Petit-Saut dam, French Guiana - Lab288 P1 (version 2) (version 2) | ecosystem: Host-associated > Arthropoda: Insects >... | reverse complement strand
GCAGAAACTTGGCGCATCGCTGAATTAGATATTCATCAACGGGTTTTGACTGCCGAGCGCGCCCATGCCGAAGAGCAGGCTCGTACCGCGCAGGCGCGTGCTGCGGCGCAAGCCCCTCTGGTGATTGAGGGCGGGCGCATGGCTTGGCCGGTCGCTGGGACTCAGCGCGTAAATTCCCAATACGGCAACCGCACACACCCAATCTCCGGGCGCCGTGAATTCCACACAGGCATTGATTTGCGTGCGCCTCACGGCACAAACATTCTAGCTGCCGAGCGCGGAATCGTGACCTTAAGCCGCTGGTGGGGCGGCTATGGAAACACCATCGTGATTGACCACGGAGGCGGACTTACCACTCTTTATGCTCACAATTCCGTCAATCTCGTGCGCGTCGGCGATACTGTTGAGCGCGGGCAGGTAATTGCACGAGCTGGTGCTACAGGTACTGCAACGGGCTCACATCTTCATTTTGAAGTACAAAGAAACGGTCAACACGTGGATCCGAATCCTTATTTGGGTATCCGGCGGTGACTGGAGACAATATTATTAAATTAGCTCAAGAATTTATAGGTAATTCTGATATATTTGAAGCCCCCATATTTGCTTTTGGAGCGGTGGATGATGAACTTTATGCCAACTACAAATCTCCTGATGTAATCGGTAGTCATTTTTTAGGCCCCCTCGAATGGATGCCCGGCAGCAAAACAGTTTTATCGTTTTTCCTTCCATACAAAGACAAAATTAAGGCCGCCAATTCGATGGATTGCCGATGGCCCGCAGATGAATGGTTATATGGGAGATACGAGGGGCAATTACAGCTTGCGCAATTGCTGGAATATCTTGCCAAAACCTTGTCAGAGGCAGGTTTTGAATCTGTAGTGCCAGCTATTGACGAGCGACTTAAAGTAGGCATTGAAGGCATTAGGTTTACGTCAAACTGGTCAGAGCGTCATATTGCATACGCTTGTGGGTTAGGGACTTTTGGGCTGTCCAAGGGAATCATCACAAAAAAGGGCATGGCAGGAAGGCTCGGAAGCATTTTGACGAAACTTTACTTACCAAAAAGCAACAGAGATTACAGCAGTATTTACGAATACTGCAATATGTGCGGCATTTGCATAAGCCGTTGCCCTTCCCGAGCCATATCTTTTGAGAGCGGGAAGGATTCCGCGCCTTGCAGCGATTTCTTGGATGAAGTAATGATAAAACATAGACCCCGATATGGATGTGGCGAATGCCAAACAGGTGTACCTTGCGAGAGCAGGATACCCGCAGGGGAGCGCATTGCGCGTCCTTAACCAAGAAGAATGCGGCAAAGGAGAAAAAGAAATGAGAAACACGGATATTGAGCAAAAAATGTACAACATGGCAATCGAGCTCATTAACAAACGCTATCCCAAAGGTTGGGGCGGCGCAGGCGTTGTACGCACCGAAGATGACAACTACTTCACAAGCATATACCTAGATGCAATTAACCCCGCATTAGAGTATCAACTGTGCATAGAAACCGGCGCTATGATGGAGGCATATAAGCACGACAGCCGCGTAACCCACAGTCTATGCGTAAAGCGAGATGACGAGGAAAGCGAATATGAAATACTTACCCCTTGCGGCACATGCCAAGAACGGCTGCGATTTTGGGGTGATAGAGTTATGGTTGGGGTAACTACTCCCGGCAACGAGCTGATGTTTGTTGCTTTAGCCGAGTTACAGCCCTATCATTATTCTACCGCCAAATCTATGCAGGGCATGGAGGACTATGATTTTTACCGGCGGCTCAACGAAAAATGAAAGCATGTATAATCTCAACCATAAGGCAATAAACTGATACAAACCCTATTTTGTAACCGCAGATGCAAAGCCTGTGCTTACTTTGGGAAGGAGAGGGATTTGTGGGGAATACTAAATTTAATTATGTGATGGGGCTGATATCAGGAATCGCGCTTACAATCTTGATATTTGTGCTTTTGGTGCCGCTTGGCGAGAGCGGAGGCGGCGGAGGCGGTGTTTCGTTGCCGACCCCTGCGGCTTTTAATCGGCAATCGGCCGATATTGACTGGGATGACTTCATCCAAAAAATTGATCAAATCTACAATGTGATCGGCAATAATTTTATAGGCGATTTTAATACAGAAATGGCCGTCGATATGATGTTCCGCGCGTTTGTATATGGCGCGAATGATCCATATACCTCATATTTGGATGCCGTGAGTTTTTCAAATTTTATGACGCGTTTTTCGGGTGAGTTTTACGGCATCGGCGTGACAGTCGTGGCAGACCCTACAGACAACCGCATTTTAGTCATCACGCCGCATGAGGGCTCGCCTGCCTGCGAGGCCGGAATACTGCCGGGAGATAGGATTGTCCGTGTAAATGGCATATCTGTTTTCGGAGATAGACTCGATGACGCAGTTGCTATGATGCGCGGTGAAGTCGGTACGCCTGTTGACGTGACGGTTTTGCGCAATGGGCATGGTGAGATTGATTTTAACATTATACGCGATGTCATCCGCTCGGAGACCGTGCGCGGCGAAATGCTGGATGGCGATATCGGATATATCCGTATTACCGGGTTTGATGCGATCACTGCTTCGCAGTTTGAGGAGATTTATAACAGGCTTGTCGCTGAGAACATGCAGGCCCTGATTCTTGATGTGCGTAACAACGGCGGCGGCTCTATGGACGCGGTGATCGAAATTGCCGATATGATCGTTCCGCAGGGTTTAATTACCTACACCATCAACGCCCATGGGCGCAGGCAGGATCATCGCTCGGATGCCCGCCAAACCGAAGTGCCCTTGATTATGCTGATGAATGGTAATTCTGCCTCAGCCTCAGAGGTATTGGGTGGAGCTGTGCAAGACAGTGGCATCGGATATCTATTGGGGACAACGAGTTTCGGCAAGGGCGTTATTCAGAGGTTTTTCCCGCTGCCTGACGGCTCTGCTGTGCGTGTGACTATCGCCAGATACTACACTCCAAGCGGCAACTCCATTGATGGCGAAGGGCTTGTGCCCGATTTCTATATCGAGATGGATCAAGAGCTTACCAACAGGCTTGTGCGTTTGGATAGGGCTGACGATGTGCAGCTGCAAGAGGCAATTCGGATTTTAAATGAGAAGATACAGTAAGGCGGATGAGGCGGTCGTTATGGCCGCCTTGTCGTATATAACAAAGTCCGGGCGAGCGTGCCGCTCGCCTCTCTGCGTGGGGCGGTGCTAATGATGAGGAGATTGCCGAGTTTGATTGTGTTTTTGGTCTTGTTTGTGATGCTTGCAGGTTGTAATGGGGCAGACATTCCATATGAAATTGCAGGATACGAAGCATCTTATGTTGAACACATTATATCTGATGCCTCGCACGAAATTGCAGGATATGAGGAATCTTCTGCAGATTACATAATGGCCGCCCCCGCTTCCGCCGGGCGCAATTTACCGTGGCAGAGGCTTTATGCGGGCGATGAATTTCTTGGGCTTAGGCTGGAATCATTTCAGCGAGGTACACCGGAGAGGACTTTTCGGCATAATAGCTTTGTGCCCAGTCATGCTCAATTCTATGGCGAAATTGCTGTCATCGGGCAAATCAGCATCTTTCTCCGCTCAGACGACACATATGGCGCGCATTTCGTCCGATTTATTGTCCCCGAGGAATACTTCGGGCTTTTCCCGATATTGACCGGTCGAGGCAGCCTGGCTTTAAGCCGCTTGGAAATAGTTATACGTAATTCAGAAAGTGTGCTGGAGCTTTTTGGATTAGAGCCTCCCGAAACCGGCTTTCAAGACATAGCGGTGCATGACGTCACGGCTGTAATCTCTGATTTTTCCGTTTCTGATTTGGGGTTTTATTACATACCGCCCATGGAGGGCTATTTTCGGATAATTTCCCACGCAGAGCCAAGAATTGAAGTAGAAATGATTGATGCTTGCTATATCACCGTCATCAGCCACGCCGATACCGCAGGTTTTCGGAATTTGCGGGTGGGAGACGAATTTTTAGGGCTTACGGTTGAGCGCGCAGAATCTCAACATATTCGGACTCACGAAGATGAGGACTTTTGGATTGCGTGGCAGTCTGCCGAATTTTCGGGGCATTTACGGCTTCGCGGCAGCATGATTTTATTTATCAGCAAATCCGAAGAAGAAACGCACTTTCATTTGATGTTTGGAGCAAGCAGAGCTTATTTTCAGTTGATTCCGAATACAGCAGAGAGTTTCAGGGGGCATTCGTATTGGTTTTACCAAAACAAAGGCAATGCCGACGAGTTGCATCAGTTGCTGAGCAAGTTAGATATATGTTTTGATGAAATTGAGTTTGAGCAACATCCACTCCATCGTTCAAGCGAAATAGAAATACCTGATTTGTATATCACACTCGGAGGATTTGAGATGATTGACGAGCGGCGATTTGCTATGCTTTACTTTAGATTTGAGAATTTGCACACCATCGAGATCATAAGGTGAGAAATTTCGGGATATGAGGCATATGCTCCTCACAAAACAGTAGAGTATGAGGCGGCCCGCACGAATTACATAATAATTGGCTTCCATCCGGTATAAATCTTTTCCATGTCAGTGGGTTTATGCCGGTGATGAATCCCTTGGGATCAGGCCAGAGCCCCTTTATCTCAGCACACTTGACAATACTTTTGGTGTGACGACTTGTTGTGCCGTTTGCCAAAGGCTTTTTCGCCGCTTTGACATAAAAATAAGACAGGGCGTGAAAAAATGCCCTGTCTTTATTGTTGTTGCTATTGTTTATTTTCTTGTCATTTCATCAGTATTTTCATTGATTGCGCTTACTGCATTTGCCGTATCTTTTTCAGAAACCTTATTGAAAATATATTTAAGCACCCACATTCCATCACTTGGATTCAAGTGCCATTTTCCATATCCCTTAAATGGATAGAAATAGGGCACAAAGGCAATCAAAATAAATATAGGAATCAAATTACTAATATACAACATAAACATATTGAAAAAATCTAACGGAGTGGCTAAGGAAAGCCAAGATGAGTATGGGAATCCAATATTCTCTACCGGCACCGAAAACAAGTCGCTTCTTAGCGAGTTGCCAAGACCAATGCCGCCAGTTAAATATAGCGTGACAGGAGTGCCAAGTAGAAACACAAAAAATCCACCAGCCGCAAAGAAAATTATCATATGTGACCTTTTGGCTTCCCCATCTTTGGAAAATCCCCCAACATATCCACCTGCAAAAAACAGTGCGTTAATTCTAAACCTTTTGGTGTTAATAATTGGCTTGCCAAAAAAACCCATATTTATTTTGGCATTTTGCTCTTTGATGATGCAACGTGCCACAATGTAATGCCCTATCTCGTGAACCAACACAACTATAAATAGGCTCACCGCAATAAAAGCTATCGTTATTATTAAATTTGCGAAAAACTCCATATCGCTCCCTCTTTCCTCTTGGTATAATTTTGATTTCTTTGCAGGGCAATAATTTCTGTTATGGTGGATTCAAAATATTGATTGCCTTTTCTACCCATTCAAGCCTTGCCTTTCTCATCATTTCCCCATGCATCATAATCAATTTCCAATATTGAATTTCGTCGGGATTATATTGAGATTCTGTTTGCGGAAACAATCCATTTGCTGTGTCCATTTCCTCCATACCTACAAGACATTGTTTGCGATAAGCATATAGTAATTCCAATGCCTGCTCTCGGCTTGTTTCTCCTGCGAAAAATAGGCGCATGAAGAAAACACTTTTTACACGAGTGGCATTTTCAATATCTTCGCCGGGTGAAGAAAGCCAATCCATAAATTCTGATTTCCCTTTGCCTGTAATTGTGTACACTCGCCTATTTGGTTTTTCTTCCTGCGGCACACGTTCGCTGATAAGCCAACCATTTTGCTCCATCGCATTTAACTCACGATAAATCTGCTGCGGCTTGGCTTGCCAGAAATGCGCCAATGATTCCTTGAATTCTTTATCAAGCTCATACCCTGTCATTGGCTCATAATTCAAAAGCCCAAGCAGTCCGTGCCTCAACGACATGACGTAACCTCCCTGCCTCTTTTTTGCAAATTCAATAAGTTGATTATACACTATTTTGTTTTTTATGGCAAGGAAAATTCTATCGCGATTAAATCATTTGCTTTTCTGTTCTTTGGAGGAGGTCTGAGGCGGGGTCAGGATTGATTTTTTATGCTGATCCCTGTTTTTGGCGGTGTAATGCCACGGCAAAAATCCAGTCTGTAAATAGCTTGAAAGTAAGTTTGAGCTGATTTACGAGCATCGTTTTGTCAAGCGCGATTTTAGGCTTGAGGATTTGTACACCGTAAAGACCATGAGACGAAAAAAATAAGTAAAAACCTCAAATAACCCTTGCATTCCCTGTATTTCTGTGATACAATATTGTTAGTGAAGATTTTTGATGTGAGGAGTGGGCGTTTGCTCACTCTTTGCTTTTGCCTACGGGAGCATATTTGCGCCCATGCAGATACAGAAGGAGGAGATACCAGAATGCCTGCGAATAACGAATTAATTGATACTTTAAATCAAATCGAAAAAGAAAAGGGCATTGACAAAGAAACTATTTTTGAAGCAATTGAAACATCGCTCATCACGGCTTGTAAGAAAAATTTTGGCACAAGCGATAATGTTAAGGTCGTGATGGACAGGGAAAATGGGGATGTGAAAGTATTTGCTCAAAAGACGATCGTCGAAGAAGTTTCTAACGAGTTTTTGGAAATCGCGCTCGACGCCGCCAAGGAGATTGACAAGCAATACAAGCTCGGCGATATCGTTGACATTACTATTACCCCACGCAATTTCGGACGTATTTCTGCGCAGACAGCAAAACAGGTAGTAGTGCAGAAATTCCGTGAGGCCGAGCGTAGCAAGGTCGTAAACGAATTTAAAGGCAAGGAGAATGATGTACTGACAGGCATAGTGTCGCGTATTGATCGCAGAAACGTCTTCATAACTGTTGGCAAGACAGATTTATTGCTTGCCGCAAGCGAGCAAATTCCGGGCGAGCAGTATGATTTTAACCAGCGCGTCAAAGTATATGTGACTGAGGTTAAAGACGGTAATCGCGGGCCGCTTATTAACGCCAGCCGCACGCACCCCAATCTCGTGCGCAAGCTGTTTGAGCAGGAAGTGCCTGAGATAGTTGACGGTATTGTCGAAATTAAAGCCATAGCCCGCGAAGCAGGTGCCCGGACGAAAATCGCCGTCATCTCAAGCAATCCTAATGTTGACCCCGTGGGAGCATGTGTAGGATCAAACGGGATGCGCGTGAATCTTGTTGTTGACGAGCTTAGCGGCGAAAAGATTGATGTAATTCATTATCATGAAGACCCTAAGGAATTTATCGCCCAAGCTCTAAGCCCTGCGACCGTGCTTTTTGTGAATGTAAACCCTGATGATAAAACGGCGGGAATTATCGTACCTGATAATCAGCTAAGCCTGGCAATTGGCAAAGAAGGGCAGAATGCACGCCTTGCAGCCAAGCTCACAGGGTATCGTATTGATATTAAGAGCTACAGCTCAGCGATGACTGATATGTATGCCGAAGAAGAAGCAAAAGATGCATCTGCGGATGAGGTTTATGCCGAAGAGTATGACGATATCTACGACGAAGAATATTACGACGAAGAATACGATGATGATTATGATGACGAATACTATGACGAAGAATACGATGATGAAGGATATCAAGAGCCGCCCGAAGTGTAGCAGCGCGCATTGCATACCATTTACTCATGGGAGGTGGCAAATGATAAAACAACGTAAACTTCCTCAACGCCGCTGCACAGGCTGCCGAGAAATGCTTGATAAAAACAGCCTCATCAGAATCGTGTGCAGCAGGAGCGACGATGGGCAAGGTGATACATTTGCGATAGACCTCACAGGCAAAGCCAATGGCAGAGGTGCATATATATGCAAAGCCTCCGATTGCCTTGAAAAAGCCATGAAGTCTAAAGGGCTTGAGAGGTCATTTAAAGCCAAAATCCCGGCAAATATTTATGAGCGCATTCGAAACGAATTGGGGGCGCAAAATCATGAGTGACTCGCATCCTATACAAACGCGCAAACTGAAAAGTCTAATTTCGCTGAGCATGAAGGCAGGAAAAGTAATCACGGGGGAGGACGGCTGCTTAAAAGCCATACGCGGTGGGAAAGCACATCTGGTATTGCTGGCAACCGATGCCTCTGCCAATACTCGCAAGAAATTCTCAGATAAATCATCTTTTTACGGCGTGCCGTGCTGCTGCCATTTTTCTAAAGCCGAAGTCGAAGGTATGATTGGCAGGCCCAATAGAGCTACTGTTGTTATCGCTTGCGGAAGTTTTGCCGCCAGCATGTTGAAACTATTTGATGAAATGGATATACCGAGATAAGCCAAGTATTTTGAATAAATGAAGGGTCGGTGAATAAATGCCGAAAAAGCGAATTTCCACAGTCGCAAAAGAATTGGGGATGAACCCGGATGATCTGGTGGCAAAGCTACCCGATTTTGACATCCCCTCAAAAAAAGATGCAAACGGATACTTAGATGACGTACAAATAACCAAAGTAATGGAGAGCTTAAAGCCAAAGCCGAAAACAGGGGCAGATGAAAAGGCTAAGGAAAAGCCTATAAAAGCAATGGAGGCTCCGCCGAAGCAGGCCGAGCAAGCCCCTGCAAACCGCCCGCCCAGATTAGGGCCGGATGGCAAGCCACTTCCTCCGAGGCCGCCGCGCTTGGATGCTAATGGTAACCCTTTGCCGCCGCGTCCTCGTTTGGATGCAAATGGTAACCCGCTTCCTCCGAGGCCGCGCTTAGGCCCGGACGGAAAGCCGCTTCCTCCGAGGCCGAGGCTTGATGCTAACGGTAACCCCTTGCCGCCGAGGCCAAGAGTGGATGCAAACGGTAATCCTTTGCCGCCGCGCCCACCCAGATTGGGGCCGGATGGAAAGCCTTTGCCTCCGCGTAATTTTGAGAATCGTCCGCCTAGATTGGGGCCTGACGGTAAACCGTTGCCGCCGCGTCAATATGATAATCGCCCCCCACGTCTTGGGCCGGATGGAAAGCCTTTGCCGCCTCGTCAATATGACAATCGTAGCGACCGTCCGCCATTTAAACCGGGAGACCGTCCGGCAGGTGGTGCGCCCCGCTTTGGTAATCAGCAGCGGCCGCCAGGAGGCGGAGGGTTCCGCCCCGGTGGTGGAGGCGGTTTCAGGGGAGGCTTTGGCAAGGACAAGGACGATGACAGAGGCTCTCGCCCTGCCGCAGGCGGCGGAAGAGGCGGATTCCGCACCGGCGATAAAAACAACAATCAAAAAGCAGTAGCCGTACCCGATAAGCAAGGCCGTCGCCAAAAACTGGAGGCTTCCAAGAGTAAAACCGCTCTAAAATCAGGGCGTATGGATCGCACTCCCGATGAACGAATGGATTTCGGGCTTTTGCCGAAACCTTCATCAAGAGTTATAGCCAAGCCTGCCGAGCCGAAGGTCATACAAGTGCCTCCGACGCTCACGCTTAAAGAGCTGGCTGAAATGATGAATAAATCGGGCTCGGAGCTTGTTAAATCTCTGATGAAAAAGGGCGAGATGATCGCTATTACCCAGGAAATAACATACGAAAAAGCCGAAGAAATCGCCATTGAATATGATATCTTGGTCGAAGAGAAAATCGAGATTGATATTCTTGACGAAGTGTTTGGCGAAGAGGAAGAAGCGGATGATATGCTCGTTGAGCGGCCGCCTGTCGTCGTAGTTATGGGGCACGTTGACCACGGCAAGACGTCACTTCTTGATGCAATCCGTCAAACCAGCGTAGTTAAGGGCGAAAGCGGCGGTATCACCCAGCACATAGGCGCATACACCGTCTCCGCTAATGACAAAAACATAACATTCCTTGACACCCCGGGCCACGAGGCCTTTACGGCCATGCGTATGCGCGGCGCGCAAGTCACGGATATCGCGATTCTTGTTGTAGCCGCAGATGACGGCGTTATGCCGCAGACGATTGAAGCCATCAGCCATGCTAAAGCTGCGGGTGTTGAGATAATCGTCGCAATAAATAAAATTGACAAGCCCTCAGCAAACCCGGATCGCGTCATGCAGGAGCTGACACAGCATGAGCTTGTGAGCGAGGCATTTGGCGGATCTACCATTTGCTGCCGCGTATCCGCGCACACAAAAGAGGGTATTGATAATTTGCTTGAAATGATTCTGCTTGTATCCGAAATGCAGGGTTATAAAGCCAACCCCAACAAGCGTGCCCGCGGGACTGTCATTGAGGCGCAGCTTGATCGCGGACGAGGCTCTGTAGCGACGGTGCTTGTGCAGGCCGGCACGCTTAATGTGGGCGATCCGATTGTCGCAGGCGAAGCCTACGGCCGCATTCGTGCCATGATTGACGATAAAGGCCAGCGCGTCAAAACAGCTACACCGTCCACGCCCGTCGAGATTTTGGGCTTGGAGAAACCGCCACTGGCAGGGG
>Ga0131853_10026345_pt1 | contig 10459 bp, 11 predicted proteins | sample TergutLab28metaG_FD_92764 | JGI IMG/M metagenome (GOLD analysis project Ga0131853, IMG submission 92764) | Labiotermes labralis P1 segment gut microbial communities from Petit-Saut dam, French Guiana - Lab288 P1 (version 2) (version 2) | ecosystem: Host-associated > Arthropoda: Insects >... | reverse complement strand
TTGGTTCCTGAAATAATAAAGTTTTTTGTAAACCATGTACAAAAATTTAAATGCCAAGCGAAAATAATGTCGTACGCGAAGGTTGACTGTAGCCATTTAAATCCCGTTGCGTAAAGGTTAATAGAACAACACACCAAGTTTTTGTTACGTACGTTACAGGTGCTCTGAATTTGCACCCTTTGTGATTCTACAAACATCAACACGATAATCACCACTGACATGCTACAAACAGTTTGGAACGAACTTGATTATCATGTTGATGTTTGTAGAATCACAAAGGCTGCACATATAGAGTACCTGTAAGGTATGTAACAAATACTTGCAGTGTTGTTCTATTATATAAAAAAATACATATACTCCTATCTCAAGTGTATTGTGTATGACAAGTTAAACGCTGACAATCATCTCGAATAATCCTGTATGTAGTAAATTAATACAGTAATGGTGACTGCTTGTCGAATCTTCTTTGTTAGGCCCTACTGGTGCAGCTTTGCATCCTCTGCTAGCTGAGTTTTGTCTTTCTCATTTCTGTGTACTGAAAGAAAGCAGTTGGAAAGAAAGCTGAGAATGGGGTGCACGATCTGGCTAGCCACTGGCATTGAGTTCATGTTAGATAAGTTGAGAAGAGCAGTAAACTAGTTTGTTTTGCTGTCCATCACCCAGTGTTGAAGTTCATTAAATGATTCCAGTGTGTCTGTAGCAGTTGCTATTGGAGCACTGTGTCACTTTGGACACAGTTCCTTTTTAGTTTTGCTCACACAGTTACTTAAACAATAGGGATTGAGCAGTTGTGGTGGTATCTCTTAACGTGTGCTCTTGTCGTGACGAGTTTCAGAGATGGCGTAAATTTACACGTGCGCTAAACCTCAAGAAGAAATCGTAAACCTGTTTTTAGTCTGTAGTAGACAATGCACTAATATGAGCACTGGCTGGAAAGTATCCATCCATTTTTGAATATCACGAGAACCGGTCACGTGGCCTTGATGTAGGTTGGCAGCCTGTCAGAGGAGACCTTACTGTGCATACGTGAACAGTCACTCTAAAGTGGGGCTAGTCAGTCGGCAGTGAGACACCACTGACTGAGCTTGTGGACTGTGTGACCGTTGCAAGTGCAGTGGGAGGGTGTGGGCTGGATCGATGTGGTGTGGGCTGTTGTGATCAAGGTAACGAACGTATAGGTGACCAGCAGAGTATGCAGAGGTTGCGTGTAACAGCAGCTGCTTTAATCTCTTGACGTGTTTTGGTCCATTATTGAACCATCTTTGGGGAGACAAAAACGATATTTCTTGACTGCGCATATCATTACTGGAAGTGATTTGCCGTTGCACTGGTTGGTATTTATATTTAAAAGAACGGTGAGGAACCCTTGGGTTCCATGTAATGCGGGAAAATTATGGACTAACTGAAGAACGGCTGTTCATTTATGAGACAGCCGTCATTGGGACCTGTGTGACAAAACTGCTAACAGCGGATCTGCTTGTTTTGAATAAAGGTAAAGGTAAAGCAGTCCCGTTACAGGCCGGGAGTGGCCCAGAGGGTTCCGGGAAGTTGAGGTTCCCAGATTTCATGACAACAGCACAGGATGGTGGTAAGGTTGTCAGCCTTACGTACTGGCTGTCTTTACCCCCAGGAAATGCTCCTGGTACTCATTACTGTTAGAGGGTGAATCGACCCCAGGGCCATAGTGCGATCCGAAGGATTTTATGTCAATGAAAAATTCCAATGACACCAGCTGGGATCGAACCAGCGACCTTCCGATTTCTGGCACATCACCTTAACCACTGCCCTACCGTGGTCCCTGCTTGTTTTCAGTACTCCACATATTGCATAACCGAAGGGATGACATCATTTCATTTTGCTTGTAGTTGACATGCAAGGAGTGAAAGTAGAAGTGATCACATCCACCGGTATTGCCGTTCATCCACCACGTCTCCACCAGCAACCGATACCGAGCACAATTCCTGTGTTGGGATCGTCGTCACACGTGGAGCGTGGGCCTATTATCCGCCAGCCTCTGCAAACGCAGCAGCAATCTGGGCCTCCTCCCACAGCTGGGGCTTTATCTTCTGGACCTCTTGGACCTCCAGGTAGTTGTTCATGATGATTTGATGAGCACTCCAAGTTGCGTACTGTCAGAGTCTTCCAATTCTTTGTGTTTGTGTTGAGTCTCCTGATACTGGGCATTCAAGTTCAGTCCTGATCTTGGGAATTTCTTGTATCTCATCTTTTTGTGTGCCTGTGTGTGATGCTTAATAGTGTCAAATGGTGGGATGATTGGTTAGCAGTGAATTAGAAATGGTTTGGAAGGAAGTGATAGTGGTCTGATCATGGTATTGTGTGGCATTTCTTTGGGGGGAACAGGGAAGTCTGTGAAAGACCTCAGATGGGATAGCCATTATCCCCGCTGTGGTCTGAACTGCATATCGCCCAGGTGTAAGTCAGAAGTGTGACACTGTGTCAGTCTATTCACTGGCACTGTGGGGTCTGTGGCAGTGTTTGAGTTCAGGTGTGGCGTATATTGTCTCTGAATATGGGACTTATGATCTGCATCTGCTGAACTGGCAACCGTGTTTTAGTTGGGGGTTCCTGTTATTTATTAATGGCCATAGGGGCCATTGCCATCGATGGTCAGTCTGTACCAGCTGTGGTAGATGTTGACAGTAAGGGTTAATCTGTGAGTGAAAATGTTTAGTGTGAGTCTGAATTGTCATATGAATCAGGTTTGTTCTCAAGTACTGTGTAAGGCATTGTCTCTTTAAGTAGTTAAATAGTTGTCCCTTGCGTCGGAGAGTTTTGTGTGTGTGTGTGTGTGTGAATTGTATATATTTGAGGTAGGTGAGGTGAATTTAAATCTTAGGGCAAGGCAGGAAGTAATGCTTACTACTTTCCCTCTATTTTTCAAATGGTGTTGGTACCAGGAAGCCTACATTAATGATTATACAGTTCAGTATACAGTTCAGTCTTGGGGTACGCAGTGGCGCAGTTGGTTGAGGCACTGTGCTACAAGCCAAAAGGTTGCGTTCAATTCTCGGTGGTGTCATTGGGTTTTTTCATTGATGTAATTCTTCCACCCACACTATGGCCCTGGGGTTGAATCAGAAATGAGTACCAGGAGTATTTCCTGGGGGGTGAAGGCGGCCAGTGCGTAGGGCTGACAACCTTACCACCTTCATGTTGCGATTGTCTTGAAATCTGGGAGGCTCAACCTCCTGGAACTCTCAGGGCCTGTCCAGGCCTGTCATGGGATTGCTTTTGCTTTTTACAGTTCAGTCTTCCATATTTGTGCTTAGTCTTAGTTTTATATAGCCCGTGTGTTATGCCGCACTTGTTTTCAACTTTTTTGATTGTACTCCCATGTGAATGTACACCGATTCTTGATTTACGGCCTTTCGTTTTTGGTTTGACGCCATTTGGCTGGCTGCATCGTATTAAGCCCAGAGTATGCCATTATTTCTTATGGGAATGTCATTTTTATTTGCATCCACCACTTCAGGATCACAGCTAGGTTGTAGAACAAGTGCTCGGCACACTCAGATTCCACGTGAATAAAAACTGTCATGTTCATACTTTGGAGTCTTATGCTGTTATCTTGTTTGTAATTTGTGAGATGTTAAAGATTATTCATCTAAAAATGTATGTTTATAACCTCTAAATAAAACTTAACCCACTTCCTCCATTTTGTTATTGTAATCATATTGAAAGGTAAATGCAGATTTTGTGTCACTGCCATGTTTTTTTGCATTGCGCAAAAACACACTATAACAAAGTTACGTACTTTTCGAGGGGTAATTACTACACCAGATGTTGACCCTGTATGAACTGTCTGTGGTCATGTCTTGCAGATGGTGCAGCTGCTTGAATGTGGCATTTTTTAGGTGTGTTTGCAAAATTGTGAAGGATGACTGTTAGCTTCATCGTGTCTGTCCGTACTTCCGCATGGAAGAACTCGGCTCCCACTGGATGGATTTTCATGGAATTTGATATTTGAGGATTTATCGAAAATCTGATGAGAAAATTCAAGTGTCATTATAATCGGACAGGAATAAAGAGTACTTTACATGAAGACCGATATACATTTTTGATCATACCTTGCTCATTTCTTCTTAGAATGAGAACTGTTTCTGACAAAAGTTGTAGAGAAAATCAAAACACACATTTTATGCTAAATAACTTTTTCTGTCAAAAATTGTACCATTTATTAGATTATGTGGAGAAATATTGTAGAGCAGGGCAAGCCACAGATGACAGTATGGTGCATCACATGCTGGGTACCTAAGGCTACAAATGCACACACTCAAGTTGTGTAATATTCATTGCTTTTCCTCTCCTGCAATCGTTAAACGAATGTGCCTCATTGTAATGTTGCACGCACATTGACTGTCTTGTTCAGTATTAATGACAGTACCCCATAGTGGAAGTACAGTTTCCAGCAGGTACTAACTACCAGGAGATTTAAAATCTCATATTCCAAGTCAGAAGGTGTAAGGGACAATTTTTTTCTCTGTCTCAGGATCTTTTATAGCTGCTATATATATAACTGATTGTATGAAATCATAAATCAGGAAGAAGCAGGGCAGTGTAAGGTTTTATGAAAGCCTGTCTGATGCTTAAAAAATTTGTTAGTGGGAGATACGCATGGACATGACAATGTGGGGCGTTTCATAATGTTCTCCGTTGTTACAAACATTTACAACAGGAAAACCAAAGGACCTACCTTACACAGAATCCTCCACACTGTTGTTTTCGACATCGTTAGTTCCTTAGCTGCAGTTCCCGTTGATTTCTTCGGACTATGCAGAAAACTGGCCCAAACCTGTTCAACGTCATCTTCAGTGGTTAGTGGACGACCACTTGATTTCTGCTTGCACTGACACCCAGTTTCAGTAAATTGTTCATACCACACATGAATGGTCTTGTTGTTTGCAGGTCCTTTGTTTACTTTGCACAAAATGCATGTTGCACAGTAACCACAGATTTATTTGTGTGATATTCAAACTCACAAAATGACTTTTCCCCCGGAGCGGCCATTTTTGCACAACATAACACTCGCATCACCTAGCGGCAGAAATGTGAACTATGATGAAAAACAACTTACAAGGAAAAGAATTGAGTTGTTCCTTCTATCTGTGCAGGTTTGGTAAATACGTTTCCTACGGTTTTCGTATGATAAACTTTTGTAATCCCAGAGTACATTATGAAACACCCTGTATAAGTGTGTGGTAGTGAGCTTATGCTGTGACAAAGTATTAAGCATTACTGTGTAGTGGTTTTGCTACCAGGTAAAGGGAACGGTTTTGTCACTAGGTAAAGGTAACGAGTTCACAGAACTAGATGTCGTCTAGGGAAGTCTTGGTTTTTTATACCCCTTTCCCATCCTGTTCCTTTATTTGCTTCCTACCTCACTACTGGTAGGTACAGTTTTGTGCAAAAGTATAAAATAGATCCTTTCTGGAAGAAAATAAGAGAATCATACCATCTGTTTTTTGTATAAACCCTGCTAGACGAGATATTGGAGAATAATAGCAAAGATAGGACATTCAGCATGCAGTCATAATGTGGTGGGATGCTTACGACAGTGAACTTAATTAGAAAATCACTGTGTTCGAAGACTTCAGACTGAATGTAGGAAGTGGTGGGGGAAGGGGTTGAGGGTTTTATCCATCGCGGAAATCCTGCAAATGTGCTGTTATCTGTAAATGTTTTCTGGAGCAGTGCAACAGGGACCTCAGTTACTGCTGCAAGATGGTGGACATGGAGCCCCACCGATTCACATTCAGGATCCCCAGAGAGGGCCACCTATACATCCTCAAGGCCATCCACCCCCACACATGCAGCTGGTTCCTCAGCCTCCAGGTGAGTTACAGAGTTTTGAGCACTCTTACTGGCAGTTTTTGCTTTAATTAACATTGTCTTTTGGACTGTGGGATTGTGGTTGGTGATGCATTGTTTCCAAGGATTGACGTTCTACCTTATGTATAAGTGGACCACATTCTTATCCTACTGAACCCAGAAAGAAGAGACAGCTTGTTCATTTAAAGTGTCTATACCCACAGGTACAACTATGCAGTTTGTATCACAGTGTTCTACCTTTTTCGTGCTGTACAGGTGTTCCTGGGGGGAGGACCGTGGTAGCACAGTGCTGTGCTACAAATCGGAAGGTCGCTGGTTCGATCCCAGTTGGTGTCAGTGCATTTTTCATTGACATAAAATCCTTTTGTTTGCACTATGGCCCCTCAGCCTCTAACAGAAATGAGTACCAGGAGTATTTCCTGGGGGTAAAGGCGGCTGGTGGGTAAGGCTGACAACCTACCACAATCCTGTGCCGTTATCACGAAATCTGGGAACCTTAACTTCCTGGAACTCTCTGGGCCTGTCCAGGCCTGTAATGGGACTGCTTTACCTATACCTTTTTACAGGTGTTCCTGGGCCAGCCGTGGTCATGCAAGGCAATGGAGGGCCACCTGGTGTGCCTGTGTCCCATGTAATGATGCCCCCTGGCCACGAGATCAGTCCTCATCAACCACCAGGAGCGGCACAGCAACCCCAGCATGTGTCCGGGATGCACCCAATACATCCGTCAAGGTAAGTGATCGTCTCAAAGTGAGGTGGAGTAAATGTGTAGTGTTTTGTCATAAGGTCCCCATACACTCTAAGATAAACTGTGCATTTTAACTGTGTTAAAGGAAACTGCACAAGAAACTGAACTGAATGTTCTCTGGCACAGCACAGGTTTCCCATCAGGTTTGTCAGTTTTTTTTGTCGGTTCTGTGTGTCTTCTTGTGCGTGTGACTGTAGTGGATAAAATCAAGGCTGTTGTTTGCTGTCTGCTAGCCACATCGGCCATAATGTTATCCGAAAAGAAGAAAAGAAAGTGTAAAATGTGCAGTAAGAAGTGGCATTTTAAAAGGAATATATCATGCGATGTTCATCTGCTGAATGGATTGAGTGCCTTGAGATGTTGCCATCGTGGTGTTGGCAGGTAAACTGAGGAAACTGTGGGATTCCCTGACTGAACTGCGCAGTTCTCTGTTTGAAAGACAACTGGAAAGGACAGTTGTGAGGCCTGTGCTATTGCCTGTCAAAACTGCACAGTTTACTCTGTTTTTCTGTCAGGTATGACGTCATACAGTAAAATTGTCCATTTCAACTGAGAGTGTAGAGGGTGCTTTATGGATGTAAAGCGACATGCACTGTGACTGGAATGATATTGCCGGTATTTAAAATTTAATGATATTTTCAAGGTGAATAGCAAGTATGTCAGTAGCTTTATGTTTTATTAACTAATAATGCTTAAGAAATGGAGTAGAGAAATGCATCTTAAGTTTTCTGTGGGGAAATTCAAATGGAAAAAAGCTGTCTGGAAGACCTCAGCATCGCTTTGTGGATGTTATTAAAATGGATATAAGGGCAGTAGGATGGGAGGGTATGGACCTCATTCTGCTGGCTTAGGACAGGGACAATTTGTGAGGGCTTGTGAACACAGTATTGAACCGTTGAGTTGCGTAAAATGTGGGCTTTTGCATGCCTAGCTGAGGGACTGTTAGTTTTTCAAGTAGAACTCTGCTCTGATGTGAAGAAATGGTTTCAAAGCCTAAACTATATTCAGTCAGATGTGGGGGCGTGAAGTGATGTGAAACAGGACGTGTGTGTCCTGAAACTTAGTGCTGTGAAGCCCCAGCCTGAAAAGTGGCTTCCAGAATGGCAAGCATATTTTCATTGACTAGGTGAGACTGCCCTCAGTGGAGTAGCAGAGTCCCATGCCGACCCTGCAGCGTGGGTGGAGCCCTGTTTGTTGAGGGTCGCCAGACATATGGAATATTAAAATTTGTAGTGCGTTTTTACAGCATGGATTCAATTTTTCTCACAGAAGGTAGTATTATTTGGTCCATGAAATTAAATTCGTGTAACTCTAATAATAGTTTGGGGTTTGGGGTGGAGGGGGCGGCATTTATAAATGCAAATTATGCTTCTTCTTCTCCTCCTCCCCCTTCTTCTTCTTGTTCTTCATCTTCTTCTCCTCCCTCTTCTCCCCCCTCTTCTCCCCCTCCTCCTCATTCTTAACCTTCTTCTCTTGTTCTTATTCTCTTCCTTCTCCACCTTTTCTTCTTCTGTTCCTTTTCTCCTCCATCTTCTCCTTTTCTCCTCCTCCCTTCTTTTTCTTCTTCTTCTTCTCCTCCCCTTCCTCCCCCTCCCCCTCCTCCTCCCCATCGTCCTCTTCTGCTTCTCCTTACTCTCCACATCCTCCTCCTCCTCCATCTTCTCCTCTTCTTCTTCCTACTCCTCCTCCTTTTCTTCTTCTGTTCCTTTTCTCCTCCTCCATCTTCTCATTTTCTCCTCCTCCCTTCTTCTTCTCCTCCTCCTCCTCCTTCTTCTCCCCCTCCTCCCCTCCCCCTCCCCCTCCTCCTCCCCCTTGTCCTCCTCTTCTGCTTCTCCTTACTCTCCACATACTCCTCCTCCTCCTCCATCTTCTCCTCTTCCTCCTCCTCCTCCTCGCCCACCTCCCCTCCCCCACCTCCTCCTCCTCCTCGTCCTGTCTCCTACTCCTCCTTATTCTTCATCTTCTTCTCTTGTTCTTATTCTCCTCCTCCTCCTTATTCTGCTCCTTTTTCTCCTGTCTTTGCCTTTTCTCATTCTCCTCCTCCTTATTCTGCTCCTTTTTCTGCTCCTTCATCTTCTCCTCCTCCCCCCCCCCCCCCTCTCTTTTGTCTAACCTAGGAAAATAATATTTGATTGAAATCTCATGACCACTTTATTAGAAGCAAACCACCCCCAAGTATATTGCTCAGCAGAAATTTTGCGTAAGTGTAGCTTGTGGATGTAGTTAATGGGTGTGTCTAGTAGTAAATAGTGTTATGCATTTTTATCTTTCTGAACCACTGGTTCTGCGGGCTAGTTTGAAGGGTTCTGTAAGTTTAGTTCTTCTGTAATGAAATTGGTGCATATAATTGTTAAAATCAATTTGTATTATATTCTCCAGTTTTATGCATATTTGGTGTGGGGTTTATTGTCACTCTAAATCACCGATATTAAGGTACTGTTTTTAATAAAGTATTTCGTTCCTTTAGATACATTTTTTGTGGTTAGAAACATTTTATGTCATTTTGTGCCTGAAAAGTGTATTTCTGCTTATGTCATTGTGCACGAATTTGGATTTAGTCATGAGGTTTCCACAGATGTGAAATTTCTGTAGACCACAGGTCTAGACTTTTTACATAAAATACACAAGTCTAAACTGTAATGTGTGTGGAATGATACATAGTTGTAACAAACTTCACAAATTGCTGAAATAAAGTATGACTTTAATCAGTATTCATTAATTGTATATAAATTTTTAGACATGTTCGCAAAATTGCAAAAAACGATTATTAGCTACGTCATGTCTGCCTGTGTCTGTCCATATGTCTGTCACTGTGGAACAACTCAGCTTCTACTGGATGGATTGTCATGAAATTTGATATATTTGAATATATTTAAAAAATTTTTCAAGAAAAATCAAATTTCATTAAAAATCTGACTATAACTAGTACTTTACGTGGAGACCTATGTACATGTATGATAGTAAGAGGTAAAATAATCAGGCCCGGACAGTCCCTGAGGGTTCCAGGAGGTTGAGGCTCACAGATTTCAAGACAGTCCGCTCATAAAGGTGGTAAGGTTGTCAGCCGTACGCCTTTACCCCCCCCCAGGAAATATTCTTGGTACTCATTTCTGTTAGACATTTCTGTTGGAGGCTGATTTGTCAACCCCAGGGCCATAGTGTGGCTGGAAGGATTATGTCGATGAAAAATTCCAATGACAACATCGGAAATCTTTGAACCCGCGACCTTCCAGTTTGTAATGCAGTGCCTCAACCAACTGCTCCACTGCATGCCCCAATTATGATAGTATCTTGCTGAATTCTTCTTAGAATGAGAAAATCAAAACACACTTTTTATGTTTATGAACTTTGTTCCAAAATGGTGTCCTTTATGAGATAATGTGAAAAAATGTGATAGAGCTTGACAGTCTGCAAATGACAGTATAATATGGCACATGCAAATTGTAAAGTTAGAGAGAAAAAACCAACAAGATGCAACAGTTAGATGTTTATTATCAACACTTTCTCAACATGTCTCGGGCATCATTATGCCCATCTTCAGGAGAAAAGACGTATGTTATTTCACGTGGTGTGCTGCGCTGTAACAAGCGGGGAAAAGTTAGATATTAGCACGATACAGATACCAGTCCAACACCACAACACACCCATTTGCACACGACATTCGCATATACACACGAGATCCCATCTAGGTTTACTACACAATACCACACAAAAAAGACATTAAAGCTAATATGTAACTTTTCCCCGCTTGTTACAGCGCAGCACACCACGTGCAGTAACATACGTCTTGTTCTCCTGAAGATGGGCATAATGATGCCCGAAACATGTTGAGAAAGTGTTGATAATAAACATCTAACTGTT
>Ga0131853_10026344_pt1 | contig 10459 bp, 4 predicted proteins | sample TergutLab28metaG_FD_92764 | JGI IMG/M metagenome (GOLD analysis project Ga0131853, IMG submission 92764) | Labiotermes labralis P1 segment gut microbial communities from Petit-Saut dam, French Guiana - Lab288 P1 (version 2) (version 2) | ecosystem: Host-associated > Arthropoda: Insects >... | reverse complement strand
GTGGCAGCATGGAAATTAGTGACTTCGGCGCTGCCGTTAATAGCTGGGCCCCTTTAAATTACACGTATAGTGTCTTCAGGATGCAGGTGCAGTTAGGCCAGAGTACCATAACGGGAGGCATTACATTATCATGCTTTTAAATCGTAGGGTTTATAATGTTTAAGCCATAATATCTTCTGCCTTGTCATTTAAAAGCCGTTTTTTAGCTTAGTGTACTCATCCCTTTGTGACGCGCAGAACCCCGCATTCGCAACTCACCACGAATTTTATATCCACCTATAATTTTAGCGAAGTATTTTTATAACTATTTATCCCTGATAATTACCTTTTAAGACGGCAGTTTGCGTTATATTTCATATTAAATATCCATAGAGTAAGTTATGATTGAAGTTTCTTGTAATACCCTGTTTAAAACTCGGCCCATTATGCCCATACCTCTATTAGCTATGTAACGTAAAGGCAATTTATTGCAGTGAGGTATGAACTAAACACAGAAGAGTAATTTTGATGAATATGAAGCTCAGATTTTTAATTCTTCTCTTTGTGGGCACTAAAATCAACTGATATCTTTTCAGTCATTGCTACAGCATTTGTGTCATAATCTGGCCAAGAGTCGATGTTCTGAAACTTCTGATAGTGCAGAGGAAGAATGAAGCTGTGATACATCTCCTTTGTTTTGAATTAAATTACGTCCATACAACGCTATAGTTGTCTGTTCAAGAGCATGTTCAGGTTACAAGTCACTTTAAAATTAAAGTTTTCCCTTTGTCGGTCCGACATTATCAACTGGTCACTTCAGCCAACAGCGACTCATTCTCTGTGCATAACTTTACAAACTATAATCAGCGTGTGAAATTGTAAAGGAATGACTTTTAAGTACAGACGGAATTTTTGCTGGAACGCTTTGGTGTTTTTTGGTGTTTTTGGACTGGACGAATGCAGCTTTACATCACGTGCATTTGTTTTTCTTTAATAAAATGCACGTTCGTTATGAGATTATATGTGGAAATGTAAAAACAATTTTATATAGAGGCGGCCTGCAGGTGTGGTGGAAAGCAGAGGATATATTAAATGAGCAGTTATGGAGGTTCGAAAGATGAGGCACTCCAGCTAGGGGAATTGGACGAGGGTCACAGATTGCTCAACGTATAGGAACGTAACTTAGTCAGGTAACTGAAGCATAAAAACCAACTAGATGCCACTTATTTTATTGTACTTCTTATAGGCTCAACATATTAAGGGCAATACTATGCCCATCATCAGGAGCTCCCGACTATAATGTTGATTACCACATTGGTCGTTTCGTTCTTGGTTTGCTGTAGGTTGGAAGTTAGGTGCGGTTAGGCTGGAGTAGTGTCCGGGTTGCAGGCTAAAAAACAACAAGTCGTGCTTTAGCCTGCAACCCGGACACTACTCCAACCTAACCGCACCTAACCTCCAATCTACAGTAAACCAAGAACGAAACGACCAATGTGGTACTCAACATTATAGTCGGGAGCTCCTGATGATGGGCATAGCAGTGCCCGAAACATGTTGAGCCTATAAGAAGTACAATAAAATAAGTGGCATCTAGTTGGTTTTTATTCTTCAGTTATCACAATTATGCACGGTCCAACAAACATCAAGTTCAGCCAGGTAATATTACGGATAAATATTGAAGGAGTGTACATTTCTTTCTACAATATCTAGGGGGCACCTCCAAATTCTAGGTTTCGGAATGGTGACATGAAACAAGTTCCATACTGAAGACCAACAAGTATTGGGCATCACGGTACAAAATTTAGTCGCCACGGCTACCTGGTGCCAGGTTTTTGTTCACCCCTGGAGTGTGCCTCTTTGGTGTTTCCGTAAGCGGTTCGGTGCGTTGGCTTCAGCCTTTCCTTTGTCCCGCGGTGGATCTATGTCACCAAAGAGAAGTCATGGTAGTTCCAAAATCAAGTGTCATTTCTTGACATTCAAGTTGTTTTTCCATTGCTTTTAGACTAGCTTACTGCTTTTGTGAAGAACTACAGCTGCCACAATGACGTTGTTGCTCTCCCCCATAAGGATTACATCTGTGAGGTCTTTTAATAAAACTCACGTAATTAAGTCATTCCATATCATTACTTTTTTCGCCATGACTATAGTGAAAGGGCTTTTGCGTTGTATACGCCGTGCACCTTATTTTAAGTCACTTTTTATTTATTAGCAGTTAATGCACACTTTTTAAAAGCTAATCACTTCTTAGCTATAACTCCAAATTCGACAGGTTTCGGTGCCTTTTTAGGCCGTCTTCAGGGAGCTACTGGCCGTTTTTTGGAACACACCAAAATGACACAAACACTTATCGATTCTGATATCAACATTTTTATTCAAAATTCTGTGTGAACCAAGCCCCCCCCCCGCCCCCCCCCACACACACACATTTGGATCTGTTGGCACGAACCATTTCTTCGCCATTTCTGCAATACAATGGTTATCTACGTAAATTCTGCGCGTCCTCTTAGATTCTGAGTTGAAAATTTTTGTCGCTGTCTGTACCAGTTCTCAGGCCATTAGCTGCAGTTTGAAGTTCTTCAGATCTGACGCTTCAAACACTAGACGTTGCAACCGTACAAGAAGGCTGTCAGATGGCTAATTGGATACATTATATTCTTCTTTTGTACGTTAATAAATCACATCTTTCGTTCTTCTGGGACGTTACGTAGCAAAGATTGGTAGTTACAGGAGGTTCGGGACAAACTATCGGTCGGTATTCAGTGGTGAGGTAGTCCAATTCCCTGTGACCATTGAAGCTTGGACCGATAGGTAGTCCCGAAACGCTGGTAACTAACTACCAATCGACGCTGCGGTAAAATCCCAGAAGAGTGAAGACTTAATTTGCACCTCGGCGGAAGCTTTAAATCACACATTACAATAAGTTGTTACATATTTCAGCAGAAATTATTGTGATAATCGCAGAGGAAAGTAAACTTGAGTCGACACTGCAGTAATCTCTGTTGTTGAAATACGTTTGTACCTTCTATATAGAGGGACCGCGGTACCACAGTTGTTAAGGTGCTGTGCTACAAATCAGAAGGTCGCTGGTTCGATCCCAGATGGTGTCAGTGGATTTTCCATTGACATAAAATCTCTCCGATCGCACTATGGCTCTGGGTTCGATTCAGCCACTAACAGAAATGAGTACTAGGAGTATTTCCTGGGGGTAAAGGTGGCCGGTGTGTAAAGCTGACAACCTACCACCATCCTGTGCCGTTGTCACGAAATCTGGGAACTTTAACTCCCTAGAAACCTCTAGGCCCCTCCGGACCTGTAACGGGACTGCTTTACCTTTACCTTCACTTTCTATATAGACAGCAATAGTGCGAATTACTTTGGTCTATTAATTGTTACTATTTGGTGTAAATGTAGCCTTTCTTCAGACCTTCCCAACTTCATGCCGTGAATTTAAACTGACATCAAGATGAAGCTCTCTTAGAAGTCAAGATGCAGCAGCAAGTCACAGCGCACCGTGTTCAGTGCGGTCGAATGCAGTGAATGTAATGATTTCATATTTTCGATAGAATGTCTACTGCCTTTGTGCTGGTGTTCTTCATAAAGCATAGGGATTTATTTGGGTACTTTTCAAAACAAAAAATTTCTGGCTTTTCAACAGTTCGCCTTTTGCTGTACGCATATAAAAGCTAGGGATAAGATGTAGAAAGTCATTAAAAGTATGAATAGAGAATTCATATTTGCAGCCTTAAGCAATATAAGAACTATATTGCTGTCGGTTTGAGAACTGAGTAAGGAAGCATAAACACACTAGAGTTGATACAGGCCAGAGTGAAGTGGTGTAATCGCGTAGCGTATCCCTTTTTTAAAATGCTGACTTTACGATTCAACATTTTACTCGTTCTGACACAGGTATATTGCAGACGTAAATGCGAATGTCGTTCTGCTTCTGTTCCACCTTCTTCTGCTTAATCTGTGCGTCATAAATAACAGCTGCGGTTCGTGACATGGAGAATTATACAGGGTGTTTGCTGGCTTTGTGAAAGCGTGTGAAAACTTCCAATTCAGGAAAGTCAAGGGTCAGATTCTAAACACGTGAGTAACTCCGCAGTTTCTGATATTGCCACACTTTCAATCAACATCAAATCGTCTAAAGAGAGTAAAGTGGCTGCAGCATGAGGCTGACTACTAATCTGTCTAGTATCGATTGTTGGACAAGAGTGGAATTAGCTATTCCATAATACGAAGTTCAAGACTCATACTTGGTCTTTAGAAATTCGGCAGATAAGTAAAAAATTGCGCTGACACTGCAAATTGCTTCTTTCAACTCTTTTAAAAGGAATGCACAAAATTGTTCACGTAACTAGGTCGAAATAATTATTGAGCTTCAATGGCCATAGTTCCGTAACGTTGAGGATCGGATATAGATCCATCTCTCCGAAAGTACTAACGTGAGTTCACAAAACACCTTCTATACATGTTACTTTTTGTACTTCTTACGTCTGTTTCATTCATTCCTTAGCCTGACTCACGACAGAACCATAGCCTCTTTGAAAGCTAATTCGCCACAGAGTGCTATCTAGTGCTTCCTATTTCAATTTCCGGTATCTCCTCCTTTCCTTAAGGGCATTCAGTAGCTCCTTACGTCTTCTTCCTCGTCTTCCCATCACTCCTGTCCTTTATTCCATGTTTCCTTCAATAACGTGATTTAGAAGACAATTCCAACGCAAGTTATGATCAATCCAGTTAGTGTTTCCACATTTTATTTGTATAGTGGTACCCTCCTCCTAGACTATGTGTAATACTCCATATCTGTCACGATCGGTCCAGATGATCTTCTCCATCCTTCTCCAGCACTGCATTTCGAAACTTTCGAGGTATTTCTTATCTACATTCCGAAGTGTCCAGTTTCCAGTAACTTTAAAAGCTGTGCTCCAGATGTATCATTTTAGTAGTTTCTTGCTTAAATTTAAGTCAAACTTGCTGGTTAAAAGTGTCTTCTTCTTGTTGAATGGCAATCTTGAATTTGATTTCACGTGAACGTCTTGCATCACTTGCTATGATGCTACCAAACTACTTGAAATAGTTTACATTTTCCAGTTGGTTTTGATCTATCACATTCCGTACTGCGGATGGTTGCCTTCAGATTCTCATTACCTTAGTTTTTTCATAGTTTCTACCAATTTCGTTTGCCTATAAATTATGCCCTGTTATACCGTTTCACGTCTGCTTATGAATATAAGTTTGTTTTATCGCAAGTATTAGAAAATTTATCGTAAAATTCTCTTTCAACAAATAAGTTTTACAAATAAGGACATAGAATTCTTATGCTAATGTACACAAATGCCTTCTATATTAACGTAAGTTTATCGGCAACGAAAGATTACTTTATACGTGCTTCGTATTTCGTCAGCTGAACTCAATTAAAATGCGGGGTCTCATGAATATAATCACGAGGCTTGGATTCTATAAATAAAACTTAATTAAGAGCTAATCGACTGTCAGCTTCCAAAGTAGGACGGTGAAGGAACAAGTTGCCTCTAACACTGACCTTCCTGACTTGCATAAGCGACGGATCGGAACACCGTCTACTTGATTGATTTGCGGCCGTATTCAGCTGCTACAAGTGAGTGCAGGATTACGAAATTAAATTAGGTCACAATCGCTTCCAGACACAATATTTTCCGTTCACTATCAGTGTCATTCGCTGTTTGGAATTTAAGTACCCTCAGGTACCCGACAGTGGAGAAGATCCTTCTGCTAGGCCTACGCCACTGGTACCGAGAGTGTCATTGATAAATCAGAAATAAGCGAATACGAGTAAGTGGAAAGACAAGACTGTGTTGCGTGAAATTACAGAAATATTAAATGAAATTTGTTATGTCGATTGTCGCGTTTGTCTGGTAACTGATAGTAAATGACATAAACTGTAAGATCTAACCTGCTTCTTCGATTACAGAAGAATAAATTAACAACTTAAGCCCAGCAGTGGTGAAAATGTAACTCTGTGCAGCCTCTTAAGGCTCCAGGAGTTTGAGGCTCGAGGATTTCTAGAAAACTGAAACATGAAAGTGGCAAGGTTGTCAGCTTGACGCCATGGCAGCCTTTACCTCCCAGAAGATACGCTCTGTACTCGTTTCTGTTAAGAGTCAGAGTCGACCCCAGGAACACAGTGCTGCCAGAATAATTAAGTCAATTGAAAATGTCAACAACCTCAGCCGGAATCAAACACGCGAACTTCCGCCTTTTAGCACAGTGCGTCAACCACGTATCCGTCACCCCCCTCCTTCCCCCCACACTCATTGGATATTCTAAATCTACCATCAAACTTAGCATTAGAAAATCCTTACAGTTTTCTCAGGCTTTGAGTTTTTGTGTTCCTGATGTCTGTCGCAGCTGATCGGATTTCATGAATATGAAATTTGTCTTTTGGCGGTTGTGGGCTGAGAGCTTGAATATTATTTAGAAGAATTTAAATTTTTGTGTCGTTGAGAAATACGAGTATTAATGGCTTTGTGCTGTCTAATAACACGTGTTTCGAATAATAGCACGTGTCTGTTTTGTGTGGCTTATTTCTTTGCAGATTAGATAGTAAAGTTAAATAAAGTTAAGATCGAAGGAGTGAAGAGCTGGAAGAACGGGGCAATATTTCTACAAACAAAGGAACACCACAGTTTGGTCTGCACTGTGACTGTAAACTTTAATATGACGAGCAAAAGATGCACTAGCAGCTGCTCACTCGTGCATTGAACACAAGTTGGGGCGTGTTACGGTTTTGTGGTTAATAAGTTCGGCAGCCTCACTTGAAGGAAGCCTAACGCGTCCCAGAGAACTGCAGTCTTAAAGTTGTCCAAGAGGAACGTTGTACCTGTTGTGATGCAAGTTGCAGCATGATCAGTACGTGCTCATGTGGCCACCAATAAAATGAGTGTATCGTTAATGTCGAAGTTCAACTTATCTTTTATTAAATATTTAGTGTGTCAGTTAAAACACGCACGTTGCCCAGATAATTCGTGTTTACATCTACGAAACACAATTTCTTTGCGTGCTGCCAAGTGTCAACCATATGTTGGCAGTGCTGAAACAGAGAATCGTCACTGTATGCTGACTGCTGTCAGGGGGCCCTCTGCCTTCTTGAGAGGCAAAAGATCAACTCGGTTATTCAACAGATAATATCTCACATTTTATGGAACCATGAATTCTGCAACTTGAAAGTAAATTTGTCCTTGTTCTGAAATAATCATAATGCCATAAAGACTTACAGGACAATGAAGGCATGACTCCACACATTCTTCATGTTGGCACAAGATTGCAGTGCTCAGGTTTACCTCCCAACTGCCTTACAGAAAGTCTTCACCCAGTTATTAAGGAAATCGGTGCTCTGCCTAAAGCTGGTATGCAAACATAGGACAAGGTAAAGCAATCTCTGTGCTTATTTAAGCTCCATGTCGTGATGGTGCATAGAAGGGTGAAGGAATAAATCCACGTATTATTCACCTCGGAACCCCGTGGTTGTGGGTCATCAGGTTTAAGCCCAACTACTTTACCCGTGGGCCCAGACCTCACAGCACGTATTGTTGGATGGGTTTCAAACCTGGTATAAACTTTTAAAAGAGAAAAGCCTCCTGCTGCTGTCGAGAAACAGAACCCTGTTCCTTGGACCATCTGTGGTTATAACAAAAAAACAATGTGTGGGTCCGGCGGTAATTGAACCGGGTCATCCATCCATAGTGTTGTCGCTACACTGACAGCCGTGCTGTAGCATCAGTCACATGTTAATGCAGCTTGTCACTAAGAAGCACACGGAAAGATGGCAATTCAGCAGACGCCTTCTTGTTGAAGTTGTGCGTTGGTGTTGGTATTTGACATCCAGGTGTGTTATTTGTAATAATAAGCAGCATTTTTACAACAGAAACACAGTTTTATTGTTATGAATAATAATTAATCATAGCCTCTTAACCTTTTGACGCCTAATGTCAACTATAGTGGTCGTACAGCACCGCTTACCTCTAAAGTTGCATTTTATATATTTATTCAACAAATTTAGGTACCGAACATTTTAAACATGGTATATACTCCCCGTTTTTTTCTCTTCAAAATGCAGTTTGTTTCATAATTCTAACGTATTTGGTTCCTGTATTGTTCACAATTTATATACAGGGTGTGCTTAAATTAAAAAATAATTCCGGCGCCAAAAGGTTAAAGCGACACGTATCGACTACTGTAGTCATTTTCAGACTGTCAATAAGAAAAAGAAAGGAGGTAATTCACGTTTTAAGAATCTTGTAAGAATGACGTATCATTTCAAATTAACACATAAATGTTTACAGTTTTATAAATTTTAATATGGTTACAGTTTTTTTATCATCAGTTAGCCGGAAGATGACTTAAAATATTCGAAAATTTTTTTTTCATATTTTGCTGACCGCGCATCTCAGTATAATCTTAGTAATTAACCAACTCAATGCACAAAATTTTGTGCATTGAGTTGGTTAATTACCAAGATAATTCGAAACATGTCGCTAAGATAATATGATCAATTGTTATTAATAAAAATGAAGTTAAGATCTGCGCTCTTCGGCGTTTTTACGCAGCGAGTAGTGTAATTTACCACTAATTGCCGTGTAACAACCCAGAAGAACGCAGTTCTCAGCTACTTCGCGGCAGAAGCGTGAAATCACGAAAAATAGTGCTTGGTTGACGGTGCATAAAAGGAGCTTAATGGTATACGTTGATGTTATGGCCATTTCTAATGGTGCCTATTCCATGTGGTTCCTTATGATTTTATACTGAATTTTTATCGATTTACAGTCACTCCTGTCACACGTGCTGCATGCCTGGCCCAGCTGCTCTCTATGCGTTTGACATCAGCACACTGATAGAACTAAATGAGAGCACATTTTTCACCATTCCCTTACAGCGTGTTGGGGACCGCGGTAGCACAGTGGTTAAGGTGCTGTGCTACAAATCGGAAGGTCGTTGGTTCGATCCTAGCTGGTGTCATTTGAATTTTTCATTGACATAAAATCCTTCCGAATGCATTATGGCCCTGGGGTCGACTCAGCTTCTAACAGAAATGAGTACTGGGAACATTTCTTGGGGGTAAAGGCGGCCGGTGCGTCAGGCTGACAACCTTATCACCATCCTGTGCCTTTTCATGAAATCTGGGTATCTTAACTTCCTGGAACCCTCTGGGCCACTACAGTCATTTAACGGGACTGCTTTACCTTTACCTTTACCCTACCAGCGTGTACCCAATACCCAGAAGTAGTGTACTCTGGTTCCCTCCACATACATTCCAATTCATTATTCTGCATTGTACATTAATTCGCTGTGCTGCAGTCTGCTACGGACAGCATCGTTCAATAAACTACGCACAAATAATGAAAAGTGTTTAGAATGGTGTGATTCGAAATGTGTTTTGTCCTGACGGTGATGCGGTATACTTGTGGTCTAGACCGTACCTCGGTGACCCTCATTAGCATCCTGTACTTTGCCATCCTATCATCATAAAAGCAATAGTCCTTTCTTATCATCGCTCCAAGAACCGTTAACAAAATATACTCTTTCTTTTCGCACATCCCGACCATAATGAGCGTGAATACATAAATAATTCCAACCAATCATCATTTCATCCTAAATTTACGCTCAGCTGAAACAAACCTATTAGAAAGTTCATGAATATCCAATGTCTTATTTAACACGTCCGGCGCGACTTTGGTAAAGCAAATCCGCCCACTGTGTGAATATGATTGGATAAAATGACGCTATGCATATTGTTGTGGTGATTACTGTGTGTAACTATACATGTTGTTGTGCGATTATACGAATTGTTGTGTGTTATACATATTTGTTGTATCTGCGGGTTAGGAACTGATAATTAATGCGTTCCACCTGAGCAGGTACTGAAGCAAACATTGCCGGGCGGAAGCAATGAATGTGTTGAGTAATTTGAGTGATAAGTTGTACAGCATTTGAGAAGAAACAACAGAACTTATTGTGCTAACACCCTACACGTACTGACAGGTCTAGTGTGCTTGACTTCCAGTTCAAGAGTGTCCCGTCAGTTTTGGGAAACAAGTAGTTAAACCGAACGCTGCCAAAATCAGACCCAAACACTGACGTGGTTTACAAAGATTCCAATTAAATATAATGTTTCTAGGGACACGTGACTTACAAAGGGTTCCAATAAAATAATGGTTTTAGGGAATTGAAATATATAATATCTCTCCTCTGGATAGGGGCGTTAGACTTCCACTTCGGATCGGAGGTCAAGTTGCCAAAACAATGAAGTTCATACAGTCTTGTCCCCTTCCTGTCCGACCTAAGGGTGACACGTAGTTATCGTCTGGTTTGAAGTCTTGATTATACGTGTTGTGTGCAATTATACATATATTGCTGTGCGATTATACGTGTTGTGTGCAATTATGCATATATTGCTTTGTGATTATACGTGTTGTGTGCAATTATACATATATTGCTTTGT
>Ga0131853_10026343_pt1 | contig 10459 bp, 8 predicted proteins | sample TergutLab28metaG_FD_92764 | JGI IMG/M metagenome (GOLD analysis project Ga0131853, IMG submission 92764) | Labiotermes labralis P1 segment gut microbial communities from Petit-Saut dam, French Guiana - Lab288 P1 (version 2) (version 2) | ecosystem: Host-associated > Arthropoda: Insects >... | reverse complement strand
TAAAATGTGAATAATACAGGAACCAAATATGTTAGAATTATGAAACAAACTGCATTTTGAAGAGAAAAAAACGGAAAGTATATACCATGTTTAAAATATTCAGTACCTATATTTGTTGAATAATTATATAAAATGCAACTTTAGAGGTTAGCTGTGCGGTACAACCACTATAGTTGACATTAGGCGTCAAAAGGTTAAAGCATAGAACATTTTCACTGTTTATTTCATAGAATGAAGTACTGCCTGCTGTTATTGTATGGAAAGATTCAACACCAGTCACAGCATGGAATGAAGAAGGACTACTTATTTTATAGAATAATATCAGAACATTGTGAAGTATAGAATAACCTGACACCAGTTACAGCATACAATGAGAAATCAGCAGGAGCTCCTTGATGTATAAAAAAGTGCACCCTTTTACAGACACTGAGACTCTATACACACTGTATGGCCCATAGAGGGAGTAGAGGTATAGCTCTACTCTTACTTGATCACGGTTCTAGAAGGGGATGAGGCATCAGTGTCACGCCCCAGCCGCTCTTTACCCCGATAGAGACATGGTACCCATTGTACAGGACGCTGGGTGGGCTCCAGGGCCGGTCTGGACAGGTGCAGAAAATCTTGCCCCCACCAGGATTCGATCCCTGGACTGTCCAGCCCATAGCCAGTCGCTATACTGACTATGCTAGCCGCCCCACACCTTGATGCATAAACCACATAATTTTTCACATTGCAAATGGTACATCTGCCAGTAGTTGAAGTGATTTTTCCACTGTCATAGCTCCCTAACAGAGTGATTGACACCCAATGCTTGTGGGAACTTTTTGGTTTGATTTTAGAAGTATAGCATGATACTTATATTTATTGTATGTACTTCAGGATCACTGTGTTTATAGCACCTGGAGCAAGATTTTTTTTTGGTCTTGCAGGTGTCAGCAGTGTGGGACAGAGTCTGCTCAGCCATCATTGTTCTATGAATTGGAACTGAATATTGCTGGGCACAAAACACTTGCTGATTGTTTGGAAGAATTCCTGAAAGAAGAGAAACTGGAGGGTGCTGATCGCTACCACTGCACAGTGTGCAAGTCAAAACAGGATGCAACACGCAGCATTAAGCTGGATGTGCTGCCTCCAGTGTTAAACCTTGCACTCATGCGTTTTGTATTTGATAGGTCATTATTTTTTATTCCTGTACTTTGTTTCTTGCAATGTGTATGTTGAAAGATGAGCCCAGGAATTTCTAATTGCAGAGTAGTAGTGTTTGCAGCCAACTGCAGTGTTGGGTGAAGTAATAGTGTGAGATATGGGATTACAGTCTGCCTGCCTGCGTGCCTGCCTGTTCCTCGGGTGGCATAAGTAGGAAAATTCAGGTCTTGTAGAATGTTGTACCATGGTGACTGGTAAATACAGGTAGTCCTTATTTTACATCAGTTTGTCGTACATTTTTTTACTACACAACTTTTTCATTAAGGTACCTTATTTTTGGTTTAACACACTTTGGCCGGCTTATGCACCAGGACACTGCCAAGCACGTGTGAAACTTGTGGTGCAGAATGAGACTGGAAGACTGTGCACTCAGTCTTAAACTACCTCAGTCACTGTGCGCTCATCCTTCAGTGTACAGTGATCTTCTGTGGTGTGTGTTTCTTTCTTTAACATAATGGTTTTTTCTTCAAATGTGTGAGAAACGTAAATCTACATCCCATAGTGCAAGTCCAATACAAAACATTGAAAGGCATTCACCACTGAAGAGAAATTATGCACAATAAAGCAGCTTGATAAAGATAAGTGCATTTTTAACTTGTACTGAACTCTCGACAAAGTTAAGTGCACTGTACACGCAATTTATGGTAATGATGAAAAATTACAGATGGTGCTAAGTCAGGAGTTAAAGTGAGGTCTGTAAGGGATCTTATTCAAGAAGTTTAGCTGTGGAATGTGTGACAGAGATTTTGAGTACATTGGTCAAGGATCAAAACAAATAATACGTTATTACTTTATTATTATTGTCAGTAACACAGTAATATTATACAAAGTGTATGTATGTATGCTGTATATGAAGATGCTGTCATTGATATGACTTCCCATAACACCTATGCTATTAATTTTTATGGGAATATCATGTTTCATTTATGTCTGTCTGATCTGCTACCACTTTTGTAGGAACACAACTAGGTTGTAAAACGAGGACTACCTGTAGTTACCAACAGTTTTGAGGAACATACTGCTCCTATCTTCAGGGAACAGTCCAAGAGTATTTCTTGGACTGTTCCCTGAAGGTGATGGCACTGTGCTGTTATGCATTTCAAGAAGTGATTTCAGATGTTTTGAGCCTGAAGATGAAGGTACTTTGCTGCTTCAAAGTGCCATTAATTACTTGGCGGTAGACAGGGTGTGGCATCCAAGAAGATGTGAGCCTTCATCTGTGTTGCATATGCTGTGTGTTGTTGCAGGCAGAAAGGCAGCAAAAAGAAGCTGAATTCTTATTTGATGTTCCCTGAGAACCTGGACATGTCTGCGTACCTGAATAGGCCTACTGGTTCCTTGTGCTATGTGCTTAGTGCTGTGTTAATTCATCGAGGCCATAGTGCATACTCAGGGCATTATGTAGGTAGGTTTTGCAGTACCCATTATTGTGTAATTTGTTTATAGAAACATTTATTTATTCTGCTTAATTCATTATTATGACCTTACCAAACTATGTAACTGAATAACGGCATGTTTGTGAGTGATAATTTGATAAAAGTGTGGGAAGGAACCGTTATGATCCATTTTAACCTTTTCTGTATGGGAATAGGAATTTTAAATCTTGGAGCACTTTTGGGAAGGATACTGGTGACACTGTTACCCCACATTGGTTTATTATTTGACATACTGTAAAGACAGCATGTATGCTGCCACACGTTTTGAAAGTTCACTTTTGGTGCTTTTGTGGCAAAGACATTAGCAAAACAATTGTACCTGAATAGTTGCAGTTTTCACCTAATTCTCGTATTCTCTACATTTCAGCCCATATCTGTGATAGTACCACAAGTACCTGGTATAAGTTTAATGACGAAGTTGTAGAGAAGATGGAAGGCAAGAATTTGCAGTTGGGCACAGAAGAAGATGTTGATGGTAAGTCATAGGCATAGAAGTTTTTTTTTGTGGTGGTGGTGGTGGTGGTAGTAGTAGTAGTAGTGGTGGTGGTAGTTTCTCTGTAAGAGTGTTAAATGTGATCTCTGGCTTGGCGGGAGGAACTTAAATTACAAGCCAGATGTGAGATGGTCATGGTTTCGTTAAAATTATGACCTGTGAAGTAACGCTGCGCAGTTTGGTAAGTAGGTTGCTCCAATTTAAGATTGGAAGAATCCTTCCAGAATGTTGATATCAATCAACTGAACTACATGACATCATATATCTTAATATTAACTTGCATGAGAAAGACATATCTCAAAGGAGTGTTATTTTACTGTATCCTACTGTAATGGGGTGCGGCTGTCGTCCCAACCACCGACACCATTACCTAGAAAGGGTATTCGCTGCCACCACTTCGGACACTACTGTGACGTATTTCACTAAATAATATATTCGACGACACTACAACATATTACATAAATATATAACACTAAAGAAAGCACAGTAACCTAATCAAAATCTAAGGCATGGCATAGGGTACTTCTCCACCACAAAACTACAATTTCCTATAAAGGAATTTCCATAAGGAAAGTCTGATCACCTCAAAAAAACCCAAATACAATCCAAATCATTTCTATGCTTCAATTTGGTACACTCAATCGAACAAAAATCCATCGGTCTAAAATTTTCTAAGTCCCGAACTGGAAGTCACGTGACGTACAGGTGCCAACATAATTTGAGTCGTTTTTCTTTCCCCATATTTGTGCATTCATGGCGATTCTCTCTCTTCCATTCATTACAATCAATCACACTGCATTTATATTAACTGAAAACAAAAATACATCTGCATAATTTCAAATTAAAACATTAATTAAACTACATTAACTTTCCCACGCGCGAGGCTAGCTAGCTAGCTAGCTTTTCTACTAAGGATGGATGAGTCAGCTGGACCCTTCATTCTTATTGTCAGCAGGCGTAACCCAGACAGTTCAACGTGTGCTAGGAGTAGCCTTTGGAAACAAGCTATGTTGGTTCGAGTCCCACTATCGGCATATTTCTTTATGTAGCCCAGCCAGTTGAACGCGTGTTAGCAACAGCCTTTGGAAACGGACTATGTTGGTTCGAGTCCCACTATCTGCGTATTTCTTTATGTAGCCCAGCCAGTTGAACGCGTGTTAGCAACAGCCTTTGGAAACAAAGTATGTTGGTTCGAGTCCCACTATCAGCATATTTCTTTATGTAGCCCAGCCAGTTGAACGCATGTTAGCAACAGCCTTTGGAAACAAGCTATGTTGGTTCGAGTCCCACTATCGGCATATTTCTTTATGTAGCCCAGGCAGTTGAAAGCGTGCTAGCAGTAGCCTTTGGAAACAAGTTATGATGGCAACTGTACTGCACGTCACTGCCTGAGCAGGACATACGAAATATCACGCCGATGGATTTTTGTTCGATTGAGTGTACAAAACAACCTAACCATGCTTACCTGATACAATGATGAGCAACAAAGCCCACATTTTATAAAATTTTTTCCTTCTCTGCTTCCGCGTCTGTCGTTCCCGAAGTTTCAACCAAGACTCTCTCTCGTCGCTTTTCAAAACCACACCACACTTCTAAGCCAGAGTCAGCATTTCCTGCATTCCCCTAGCAACAGTTTTCTGCAGCTTCAACTATTTGCTGTTGCTATGTGAATGACAGGTGATCTGGACTTCCTGTTTGTTCAACCGGGAGATGCACCCAGCCGTCCCTATAATAGTACCATCATACATGAAATATATAAAATGAAATGATATAAAGTGAAGTAAAGTGTTCTCTACAAGGCACTACACTACTTTTTCATATTTTAGTACACTATCTCAGATATTGTGATTGTAGTGAGACTTCATACAGTATTAAATACTGCACCTGAAACACTGTGTATTTCTCTTGTGCACATACATTCTTAATTCATTGTAGTAAATTGTATGTGCAGGGAACAAGAATGCAGTGATGAACTTTTCAAAAGCCAGTGAACCCATTGGTTTAGAAATGAACAGAGAAATTAAGTATATGTTTGATTCATTACAGATTCATAATATAGTAGAATATGGATTTTCTGGGCCAATGATGAGAACACACAAGAATAATAAAATAAAAATGTGAATGATCCTGTGCGTGTTGTGTGGGACATGCACAGAAATTCAGAATTTACTTTAATTTTTTTGGAAAAGTGAAGTTTATTTTTAGAAATACAGCGAATCCCACTAGTTTTGCTCCTGAGCATAGGGAAATTCCAATTGACTGGCCAGGCAAGTTGTCTGAGTCTTTCCTGTTCCTATCGGTGCTGGTTTATGAAGCACTTGTCTTGTTGTGTTGCATCTGGTACAGAGCGGGTGTTCCGTGTGTGTGTGTTGAAGTGTTTTCTGTTGAACAGAGTGTACATTTTCAGTACTTCTGCCAAGTATGTGTCATGGGAAAAATGTCACCAAATGTTTGGCAAAAAATCATGTTAATGATGCCATATGAATGAACAATATACAGAATAGAGTTTTGAGCAGTGTTTCATTACTGGACAAAAAGAAAATGCTGGAAGTCCTTGAATTTTGTGGGCTGGGTAGTGTAGTTGGTATAGTGACTGGCTACGGGCTGGACAATCCGGGGATCGAATCCCGGTTGGGGGTGAGATTTTCTGCACCTGTCCAGACCAGCCCTGGGGCCCACCCAGCCTTCAGTACAATGGGTACTGGGTCTTCCTCGGGGGTAAAGAGCAGCCAGGGCGTGACGCTGACCCCTCACCCCCTTCTAGTGCTGTGATCAAGAAAGAGTAGAGCTATACCTCTGCCCCCCCCCCCCAATGGGCTGTACGGCCTGTACAGAGCCTCGGTGCCTGTGTAAGGGTGTACTTTACCTTTACCTTTGACTATTAACTTGAAGAATGGAAATTGTAGAATGTGAGATGTACCTCTCTTTTCAATAGACTCTGAAGTAAAAGTAAGTTTTTGTATTTACTCTCATGAATCAGTCAGTAGCCAATGGATTGCTTGTGTGCCACTCATGTTTATCTCAGATGAGGTGTGGTTTACTTTATGTTGGAATGCATACAGATACTGGTGTTCTGAAAGCCCCATTCAGTTCATGAAGTTCATTGCATGACCTTGAATTTGGAGTGGTATGCAGCAAATGGGCAACAAATTATAAGGCACATGTTTTTTAGAGAAACTCCAAGCTGATGATGGCCTCCAAGTTCTCCAGATTTGAATTTTTGTGATTGTTATGTGTGAGAGACACTAAGAGATAGAGGGCATGTGAACAGTCCACATTCATTGCAAGAAGTGAAAGACAGTATACAGAAAGAAACTGGCAGTGTTACAAGATGAGAGCTGTGTTGTATGTTGAGACACATTTTTGCTGAGACACTGCAGGTTGTCACTTTGAGATTCTTCAACAAAGTAAAGTAAGTTAAACTGCAGAGTAAGCCAGACTCTGAATTTTTGGCACACACAGACTTGTATGCAGCTCATACAATGGCTGCTGTGCTGTGATTAATTGGAGGCTCTGTAGTTCATAATGGTCGTGTATTGTGTAAACCATTTGTACTCTACAACAGTGTCAATTTTTCAGATATTTCTAAAATTTTGTGAGTGTACTTGGTCATGTTTTGAGATCAGAATACAGGACAAAGTCACAGTATAGAGATTGATAATAGTTCCTTTGAAGGGGTGTAACAGTTCAAATATTTGGGAACAACCCTAAGGAATCAAAATTCTATATTCAGGAGGAAATTAAGAGCAGAATGAAGTCAGGGAATGCTTGTGATCATTCGGTGCAGAATCTTGTGCCTTCCATTGTGCTGTCTAGGAGTATGAAGATTAAGATATACAGAATTCAGAACAGTAATTTTTCTTGTTTTGTATGGGTGTGAAACTTGGTCGCGCACATTGAGGGAGGAATGTAGGCTGAAGGTGTTTGAGAATAGGGTGTTATGAGAATATTTGGGCCCAAGATGGGTGAGGTAACAGGGGAGTGCAGAAAACTACCTGAGGAGGAGCTTACTGATCTGTACTCTTCACCAAATATTATTGGCTTGAGCAAACTGATAAAAATGAGATGGGTGTCGCATATAGCACATATGGGAGGGAGGAGAGGTGTGTACAGGGTTTTGGTGGGGAAACCTGAGGGAAAGAGACCACTTGGAAGACCTAGGCTTAGATGGGGAGATAATATTAAGATAGATCTTCTGGAAGTGGGATGGGGGTAATAGATGGGCTTGATCTGACTTAGAACAGGGACAGGTTGTGGGCTGTTGTAAATGAAGTAATGAACCTTCTGGTTCCATACAATGTGGGGAATTTCTTGACTAGCTGAGAACTGATTAGCTTCTGAAGAAGGATTCTGCTCCATGGAGTAAATAAGTAAGTAATGTCCCTTTGTTCTGTGGTAGTCAGAATGAATGATATATTGTTCTAATTGCAGATGGGAAAAAGAAAACTAAGGCACGTGTTCCAAAGGGTTTTCTGATGTCAAGTAATGCATACATGCTTGTGTATACTCAAACCACACAAACAGAGGAACAGGGCAGTGCTGACAAGAAGAATAATGAAACTGAAGAGAAGACAGTAGTGGAATGGATTTTGCCAGAACAGCTTAGTGATCTGGTGAAGACTGAGGACCAGAAATTTGAAGACTGGGTGAAAGAAATGAATGAAACAAAGGTATTGAATAGGAAAAAATGCATATCACAATTATCAGTCATTTTAGTAATATAATAAATTTTAGGAAACTATGTATTTCATTTAACCGTTTTACTCTTAGGAACATAAGAGTTATGCCACGTGGAAAAACATGCTGTGCATTGTGTTCTCTATCTCTCTTGACTTGTGGACTCCCTAGATTTTCTAAATGCTGTAATTTACATACTTGTTCCTTTGATTCTTGAGTGAACACTTTTATTTCTGATAAATTTGTTCCCATTTTATGCCATACCTTTTAATTTCAAATACCATCCGATTTTATAGGCTGTGACTGTTGAGAGTGGGAAGGCTCGCCAGCAAGAGATGGCAAAGCTCTACAATGTGCTGCCTGTTACAGAAGATGCCCCGTATGAGTTTATTACCACAGACTGGTTAGTGAAGTGGTTAAGTGGCGAAGATGTCCATCCAGTAGATAACAGTCCTATCGTTTGTCCACATGGGAAGCTGAATCCTAACTCCTTGCCACAAACAAAATGCATCAGTGCTGTAGCTGTAAGTGGTCTTGAAATTTATGAGACCTCTCTTCTTGACTTAATACTTATTTTTCAGCAAAGTAGTTGAAATAATGTGAGATTTGAGGTTCGCACAGTAGTGTTACGAAGCTACAAGACCTCTGAGATATGATGCTGTGTTAGTAGTTAATAATAGTTTTCCAAGGTTTGGAGAAGCCTGCTGCCTCCAACTTTAGGGTCTGTGCAGTGCAGCATTCAGGATGCAGCAAAAATCTCTGCAATGTTGGTAGCTGTTTACCAATAAATGTAGCATTCTTTCGCAGAAGACATATTCTAATCCAAACAGTGTTTACGTGGTTGTAATTTGTGTTACTTACATGTATTTACTTACACAAAGTCTATACAATGAGTATATTATGGAATGTTGCATTTGTTATTCTTCATCTTTAGTCTCCAAAACTTCAGTGGATTCCAATGAAATTTTGGATTGCAGGTCTTAGAGATAGTCGTCAGCTAGTTCTAACTTGTCCCTATGTAATCCAGTTTTACATGAAACTGAAATTATGTTTACTGGTCACAAAAACAATGTTTTATACACAAAAGTATGTTAATAACATTAAATATACTTTCTGTTAAGGTTTTATTTTATTTCAAACATATTTAGATACGGAATAGATTTAGTGCAATAAAGGAAGTTAGTTGATTGCTAAGCAGTATAAAATGTGAAACTTTTTAGCTGCTGATAGTTACTGGTGGTATCTCTTTGCCAAGCTTCATGTTCATACAGTTATTTTTACAATTTAGCATACTATAAAAGCACCCCCCAAATTTTTTCTTTCTTTCTGTTTCTGACATGGTCACAGAATTAATTGTTTTATTTTATGTTGTTAAATTTCTTGTTTTAGGCAGATATGTTGTATTCCAAATATGGAGGTGGCCCTCGATTGCTGGGTGGTGATGTCTCAATGTGTCTTCCATGTGTACAACATAAATGTTATGTGATAAGATTAAAAAATAAAACTGCAGAAGATAACAAAAGAATAATGACTTTGCTCAAAATGAAACTTGACAGGTAATTTTGTTCTTCCTTCTATTGTCATTTAAAAAGGTTAATCTTGGTTCAAGACATGCTGTTGTGTAACTCTGGTGGATAAAATATATAATTCTATACAATATTGATTATGTGTCACATACAGAACCATTTAATTTTCAGACTTCTTTCTTAGTTCAGTGTTTAAAAATACATGGATTTTTAAAACATGTTTGGGATACAGGCGCTTATTCTGTCATCAGGTAAAATTGTAGGGAAACACTGAGTTGGAAGTGACTTGTAAAGCTGGTTCAGAGTTTCATATTAGATTCATGTATTTTTCCCAACAGAATAGGTGTTTCTGTACCCTTTCACTTGAGGATTGGATGGAGTCCAACTGTATTTGCTGTATTCTATTGTATGTATACCTGAAGACAGCTGGTTTTTGTTTTTGTTTCGTGGGATTGTTTGATGTGTTAGTTATTATTGTATCGCTCTCTGTTGCTCTATTGTAATGATTTTGTTATCTCTAGTTATATCCAAATCTAAGTAATGCATGTTTTTGTAGTTTAATAGTTTCATTTTGTATGTACTGCTGTAATGCATAATGTTGTGTTGTAAGTGAAGATCTCTACTATGGGCTTACGTTTCGTGCAACTGCAAACCTCACTTTGGTAGGAGACAGGAAATCCCAGCATGCTAAGAATTGCTGTCTTGCTGTCTTACAGTTCTAGTAAATTAAAAAAATTGTTGATTAAAATAATTTCAGGTGATTATCCACATCGTTCATTCATTCATTCATTCATTCATTTCATTCCAATGACGTGCAGAATGTGATGATTCCTTGCTGTTCTCAGGAGTTACTTCGTTTCCTCTCTGTTATCTACCCTTTCCTTCCATACTTCTTCACCATCTAGTATTCCATCCTCCCTCACTTCATCTTGCCATCTATTTCTTGGTCTGCTTCTCAGCCTCATTGTTTCCAAATTCATATACAGGGTGTTTCACGACTTTAGGGCATAACTGCAGAAGGTGATTTCCTAGGTCTTTGTGATCAAAAAAGTTCATATAAACATGTGTCCGATTTTGGACGATTACGGAGTTATGACCGTTTTTTAATTCCCGTACACGCC
>Ga0131853_10026342_pt1 | contig 10460 bp, 12 predicted proteins | sample TergutLab28metaG_FD_92764 | JGI IMG/M metagenome (GOLD analysis project Ga0131853, IMG submission 92764) | Labiotermes labralis P1 segment gut microbial communities from Petit-Saut dam, French Guiana - Lab288 P1 (version 2) (version 2) | ecosystem: Host-associated > Arthropoda: Insects >... | reverse complement strand
TCTTTTCTTTTCTTGCTTCTTTTCTAAGTTGCTCAACAATTTCCAAACTTGCTTCAACTCCAATATCGGCACCAATGAAAATTTCTTCAAGCTCGTCGAAGAACTCGTCTGTAAGTTCATTCTTCTGCCCAGTGAAAGCTTCAACGATTTTGTCGCTGATTGCTTCTTGTGTTTTCTTTAGTCCGCTGAAGATTTTTTTGAAAAAACCCATCTAACACTCCCTATTTTTGTTCGCTCATTTTTTCGGCTTCTGAAAGTTTTACCGAAACGATTTTCGAAACGCCTTTCTCTGGCATGGTTACGCCATATAAGTTGTCAACAATTTGCATTGTTGGTTTTCTGTGCGTGATTACGATAAACTGCGTGTCTTTTGCAAAACGCTTTAGATAGTTTGCAAAACGCGTTACGTTTGCTTCATCTAGCGCCGCTTCAATCTCGTCTAGAATACAGAACGGCATCGGGCGAAGTTTTAGAATTGCAAACAGAATGCTAATCGCCGTAAGTGCCTTCTCTCCACCCGAAAGAAGTGTTATGCTTTGAAGTTTCTTTCCAGGAGGTTGAGCGATAATTTCAATGCCGGCATCAAGTGGGTCGCCAGATTCTGCTTTAACAAGTTCCAGCCTTGCAGTTCCGCCGCCAAACAACTCACTGAATGACTTTTTGAAGTTCTCTTGAATCTCTCTAAAGTCTGCATCAAATCTTTCCGCCATTTCTTGACCTAACTCTTTGATTGCTTTAAGAATGTCTGCCTCTGCTGCTTCTAGGTCGGCTTTTTGAGTTGTATATTCTTCGTATCTGTTTTTTAAATCAACAATGTCTTCAATTGCATTCACGTTTATGCTGCCAAGTTTTGAAATTTCTTTTTTGATTTCAGCAATTTCTGGTTCTGCTGCTGTTGCGTTGAAGCCTTCTTCTTTAAATTTCTTGCAACCTTCGAATGTGAGGGCATATTCTTCAAATATTCTTTCTTGCAAGAATTCGATATCGCTATCTACTCTGCCAAGAGCCTACTCTTCGTTAAATTTCTTTTCTGCAATTGACGTAACTTCTTGTGAAAGCCTTTGTCTTCTTTCTTCGGTTAGAACTAGGCTGTCGCTCTTCTCTTTTTTGTATGTATCCATTGTGCGAAGTTTTGTTCGAACAGTTTCAAGTTGTTCTGCGGTTTTGTTTCCGCCTTTTTCTTTTGATTTTTCCAAAAGAAGTTTTTCTTGACTCTCAATTGTTTTTTCTGTTTTTTGTTTTGCATCGATTGCTGCAATAAGTTTCTTTTCAATTTCTTCTCTTTGGTTGTCTAGTCTGAAGTTTGTGTCGTTGATTGCTGCAATTTCTTTTTCAACGTGTGCAATCTTAACTTTTGTGTCTGTGATGATTTCGTTGAACTTATCTCTTTCAATCTTCAAGTTCTCAAATTGCTTCTGACGAATTAGCATGCTTTCGTCTGCATGAGCTTTTCCGCTCATGATGCTGTTTTGTCTAATTCTAATTCCGTCGATTTTTGTTTGTGCGTCTTTGATTGTTTTTGCTTCAGTCGCTTTTTCTTTTGTCAGGCTGTTGATGTTTTCCATTGCAAGATTTGCACTTGAGTTTTTAACTTCTGCTGCGTTCTTGAAATTGTTTTCTTCAATTTCAATTTTCTTAATTTGTTCAACAATAACTTCAAGTTCTCTTTCTTTTGCAATGCGTTCTAGACGTTTGTCTGTAAGAAGACTTGATTTTTTTGCATACGCTTCTTGCGTTTCTTTAACTGTCTTTTCTAGCTCTTCAATTTCTCTATCTCTGCTGATTACGCTTGTGCCTTCGTTCTTGCGGCTTCCACCAGAAATTGCACCTGCTGTGCTTAGAACTTCGCCATCTAGTGTTACGATTTTAAAATCATAGCCTGTTCTTTGTGCAAGGCGCACTGCACGGTCTAGGTTTTCGCAAACAACAGTTCCGCCAAGAAGTGACTCAAAAACGCTTCTATGAGCTTTGTCAAATGAAATCACATCAACTGCGTTTGCAACTGCAAGTTCTCTAACTGCACTTTCGTATTCTCTTTTGATGTTTCTTGGTTTAACACTTAGCGTTGGAAGGAACGTAAGTCTGCCCATGTTGTTCTTTTTCATTAGACCAATAAGTTTTTTTGCGTCTTCTTCGCTGTGAACGATTATATTTGAAATCGCACTGCCTAGAGCAGTTTCAATTGCAACCTCATATCTTTCTGTTGTTTTAAATAGACTTCCAACTGTGCCGTCGTATAGTCTCTTAACTTCTGGGTGCATTCTGCCTGCGTCCATAAGTCTTTTCACAGAATGCCCATAGCCTTCGCCAGATTCTTTGATGTCTTTTAGAAGTTTAAGTCTGTTTGAAGAAACAGATTCTCTTGTTTTTAAGATTCCAACTTCTTCTTCAAGTTCTGCAACCTCTGTTCTTAGAGTGTTTAGAGCTTTCAAAGTTTCTGAGCGTTTATTCAGCATTGCGCGAATGCCTTCTTCCACTGCAGCAAGTTTAATTTTTGCTTGTCTTAAATCTTCGGTTGCTCTTTCTTTTTTGCCTTCTTCAAGTTGAATTTGAGTTTCTAAATCTTTTGTTCTTTGTGTTGAGATTTCAATTCTTGCTTCTTCTTCGCTGATTGCTGCTTTCACGTCTGCAAGGGTTTCTAGGCTTAGATATAAAGCGTTTTGATTTTTAGAAAGTTCGTCTTCGCCTGCAGTCAAAGCATCTATGATTTCTAGATACGTTTTTGTTGCTTCTTCTTTGTCTCGGCTTAGACCTTTCAAATCCATATTCTTTTGACGAATTTCAAACGAGCCTTGGTCGATTTCTTCTTTGATTTGTCTTTGTGTTTTTTCAAGTTCCAAAACTTCTGCTGTCAAGCTTTCATATTGCGTTCTGAAAAACTCTAAGCGTTCTCTGCTTAGTTTTGTGTCGCCTTCGCTTCTTTCTAGGCTTAAGCTTAGATTTAGAATCTCTTCGTGAATTTTTGCAAGCGAGGAATCGATTGCATTTATTTCTGCTGCCGTTTCAACATATTGAACATTCAGTTTTTCAAGTTCTTTTGTTTTGTCTTCAAGTTCTTTTGAAACAGTTTTAATTTTCACACTAAGGTTTTTCTTTGTTTCAGATGTTGTTTCAAATCTATAGATAAAGTTGTTGATTTCGAGGTGCTTCAACCTATCTCTAAGTTTTAAATACACCTGAGCATTTGCAGCCTGCTTTTCAAGAGGCTTTAGAGTTCTTTCTTGTTCTTTGATGATGTCTAGAAGCCTTTCTCTGTTCTCTCTGCTTCTTTCAAGTTTTCTTTCGCTTTCTTGTTTCTTTCTTTTTGTTCCGGCAATTCCGCTTGCTTCTTCAAATATCACTCTTCTGTCTTCAGGCTTTGCTGAAATGATTTGTTCCACCCTTCCTTGCCCAATGATTGAATAGCCTTCTTTTCCAATTCCAATTCCAGAAAGAAGAGCCTGAATGTCTTTCATTCTTGCTTGCTTTTTGTTGATTAGATATTCACTTTCACCGTCGCCATAAATCTTTCTTGTGAAATAAATCTCGTTGTATGGCAAATCAAACAACGCTGTCTTGTTGTCAAAAATTAGACTAACTTCTGCAAAGCCATGTCTCTTTCTTTTTTCTGTTCCAGAAAAGATGACATCCGTCATGCTTTTTCCACGTAAAGTCTTTGTGCTCTGTTCACCCAAAACCCAACGAACGCCGTCTGCAATGTTAGATTTTCCACAACCGTTTGGCCCAACAATTCCGGTTACACCTGTGAGGAAATCAATCTCTGTTTTATCTGCAAAACTCTTAAAGCCTTGCATTTCTATTCTTTTAAAAACCACTTCTACCGCCTAAAAATATATACTGCTAAGTATACCACAAAACAAAGTTTGTGTAAAGAATAAGCAAAAAAAAGATGCCGAAGCATCTTGTTTTTATTATTTTGTTTCTTTTGTTTCTGCTGCCTGTCTTGCCATAATCTTTGCGTTTTCTCTCTTATAGTGGAAAATTGTTTTGATATCTTGGCTTGAACCTTTAAGCATGATGTGGATTAGAAGTTCTTCTGTGATTACAAGCACAAGGTAAGCAAGAACACCAACTAGATACCACTCAACCCATGCTGCACCGTTTGTGAAGAAATAGAAGATTGGAATGATGAATAGCACAAAGCCTAGAAGTTTCATTGCGTATGAGTGAATAAGAATTGATTTGCTTCCGTGTCTGAAGTGACCAAATACACCAACCGCAACTTTATAGCAAAGTGCAGCAATCCAAACTGGGTATACCCATTCTCCATAGTGCATGATTGGTGTGAAGAATATAACCGTTGCACCAACCATTGTCATGTCTGAAATTCCGTCGATGGTTGCACCCATGTTGCTTTGTCCACCTTTGATGTTTCTTGCAATTGTTCCGTCGATGATATCAGTGAAACCTGCAACCATGAAAATTGTTATTGTGAAAATTGAAAACCAATAGTTGTCTGATAGAAGGAATGTCATGTCGTTAATCCAGAAGAATAGAAAACATGGAATTAGAGCAATTGAAAGTGTGATTCTCATTCCCCCTAGAATGTTTGGAATATATCTTAGTTTCATATTATTTAGTCCCCTTTTCTGCTTCAGCTTCTGCCGCCGCTTTTTTTGCTAGAATTCTTTCGTTTTCTCTCTTATAGTGAAAAACTGTTTTGATGTCTTGGCTTGAGCCTTTAAGTAGGATGTGAATCAACAATTCTTCTGTGATTGTAAACACTAGGTATACAAGCATTCCGACTATATACCACTCAACCCAAGCAGCACCGTCGCTGAAGAAATAGAATATTGGTGCGAGGAATAAAATCAAACCTAGAAACTTCATTGCCCATGTGTGAATGAGAATTGATTTGCTCCCATGTCTTAGGTGTCCAAACACTCCAACTCCAACTTTATAAATCAGTGCAACCGAAAGCGTTGGGAATAGCCAAGCGCCGTAGTCCATAAGTGGTGTGAAGAACACGAACGTCACAAAGACCATAATCATGTCTGAGATGCCATCAAGTGATGCACCAAAGCCACCTGTCTTTCCTTTGTTCACTTTTCTTGCAATCGTTCCGTCAATCATGTCGGTGAAACCTGCAAGCATAAACATTGTGATTGCCACAATCGCAAGCGTGCTTCCTGCAATTGTAAATTTTTCACTATTAACTTGAAACCAAAGGAAACATGGAATCAAACTAACTGTCAGCATTATTCTCGTGAAACAGAGAATATTTGGAATTTGTCGTACGAATTTCATTTGTACTTTTTAGCTCCTTTTTTATATATGCGCGATTTTATGTCGCAATTTATACTTTAGATTATAGCACAGAAAATTATTTTGCAAGCGTTTTCAAAGCACTCCTTGCTGCATTTTGCTCTGCATCCTTCTTGCTTCTGCCTGTGCCCTCGCCCAAAACCTTTTTTCCAATCAAAACAATGCTGAAATATGTTTTCTCGGCAATGTTGATTCTGATTGATTCTTCGGTTTCATATGTCTCGTATGAAATCTTAACCGTTCCGTTTTGTTGAAGCTTTTCTTGAAGCACTGTTTTATAGTCCACAATGCGGCTTGCAACTGTTTCAAATTTCTTGATAAGATTTTTCACAACAAAAGATTCGGCTGCATCTAAGCCTTCTTCGAAATATACAGTTGCTAGTTCCATTTCAAAAATGTCGGCAAGTTGTTTTTCGCTTTTTTCTTTTAGCCCCGTCACAACATAATCTAGTTGTCTTGTTGCCTGAGCAAGAATTCTTGTTGAAACAAGATTTTTTCTTTTGCTTGTAAGTTCGCCTTCTGTCAGAGTTGGATATTTTTCATATAAAATTCTAGAGACAAAAAAGGTAAGCAGACTGTCTCCAAACCATTCTAAACGTTCGTTTTCGTTTTTTCTGTTCTTACTCATTTGCTCCTTCTGCCGCAAATTCCGCAGCAACTGCTTTGATATCTTCAAGCACGCCTGATTCTAGAACATCGTATGTTTCCAAAATTGCAATGCGAATAGATTTTGCTTTACTCGAGCCATGGCACTTCACAACAAGTTTTTGACAACCTAGGAAGTTTGCTCCGCCAAAGTTTGTATAATCCATCATTTTTCTGATTGGTTTTAGTCCGCTCTTAATAAGAAGTGCACCAATTTTTGTTTTTATGTTTTTCATAAGTGCACCTTTAAGCAATTTTCCAACTGCCATTCCAGTGCCTTCTGTTGATTTCATCAAAACGTTTCCAGCAAAACCGTCCGCAACAATTATGTCAAAAGCACCAGTGATAAATTCTCTCGATTCCATATTGCCTGTAAAATTTATATCCGTTCTTGCTTTTAATAAACCAAAAACTTCTTTTGCTCTAAGGTCGCCTTTGTTTTCTTCAACACCAACGTTCAAAAGCCCAATTCTTGGGTTTTCAACTCGCATATATCTTTTTGCATATGCATTTGCAAGAAGTGCCCATTGAACCTGCATATCAGATGTGCTGTCCACGTTTGCACCACAGTCAGTCAAAAGAACTTTTCCGCCTGTCACGGTTGGAAAAGAAACCATAAGTGTTGGGCGTTTTATTCCCTTCTGTCTTCCAAGTTTAATAACAGCAGCCGTCAAAACTGTTCCAGTGCTTCCTGCAGAAACAACTGCCCCAACGTCTTCTCTTGTTTTTGCTGTTGAAAACGAAACAACAACCGAAGAATTTGGATATTGTCTAAAAACAGCCGTTGGGTTGTCTTCTGTGTCGTTTATTTTTTCGCCGTCAATAATTTCATATCGTCCGCCGGTGTATTGGCTTTCTTTAATCAATGTTTCAATTTCTTCTCTAACTCCAACCAGAACAAGTTCTAGTTTTGGGTTTTCCTTAAGTGCTTCAACTGCACCCTTTATGGCTTCAACTGTGCCATGGTCTCCACCGTTACAATCTAAAACAATTTTTAAACTCATATCTATCCTTTTATTCTTACATATTTTCAAGCATCAATGGAATCACAAAGATTACCATAAGCAGCCAAACTGTGATTGCTGCAACAAGACCAATAATCAGAACAACCAGAGATTTTTGCTTTTTCTCAAGCACTTGTTCTCTTGTCATTTGACCTCTTCTTCTGTCTACTTCTGTTTGAATTCTGTTCATCTGTTGTGGTGTGAGTTGTTCTATGGTTTTTCCTCTAAGTTGAATCACGCGCACAAGTTCGATGATAAGCATAACAATTCCTATTTCTAACATCTTCTCTCCTTAAATGTTTTTACTTCATTGTTTATTCTAACACGCAAAAAAAATATATCATAGAGTTTTGTTGTAAAAGCTTTTTAAAAGTGGTAAAATTGCCGATAACAAAATTTATTAAGGAGAACATATGAAACAATACACATACGCAATGATTAAACCACACATCATGAAAAAAGAAAACAGAGAAGAAATCATCGAGCAAATTATTGAGATGATTGAAGAAGCAGGACTTGCAGTCTATATTGAAGAAGACATCACATTCACTCCAAAACTTGTTCAATCTCACTATGGACACACAAACACAGAAGCATATAACAAAAGAGCCGGCTACAACGTTTTTGAAGAACTTACAAGAATTTGGACAGGACAAACAGTCAGAGGCTTCATCATTGAAGGCGACGACGCTGAAGCAAGACTTAAGGCGCTTGTTGGTCCAACAATGCAAGAAGACTGGAATGAAGGAACTATTCGCTTTCTTCTAGGCGAAAGCACAACAAACAACGTTATTCACTGCACAGACCCAAAAGATGTTGGCATGCTGAATGGCGAAACAGTTTCGGCTGGTGCACTTGAAATTCATCGCTTCTTCCCACAATATTTCGAAGAATTGTTCTACTTTGATAAATGAAAGAAAAAAACGTCACCTGGTGCTGACGTATTGTAATTAAAAAACTGGTTATACCAGTTTTTTTAATTTAAGCATCATTTCTGGTTTTCCCATTCCAGATTCTGGTGCGGTTTTAAACCCTAAGCTATCAATAAATTTTTGAATTTCTCTTCTTGTTTTAACAATGTCCACCTTCTCATCATCTGTTGAAAACTCAACTTCTAGAAATAACCCAAGTTCGTCCACCCTTTCAAACACAATTTCATAGTTTCCAAAAACATAAACCCGTTTTAGATTTCTTACTTTCACAAGTTCTTTAAACCCAATGCTATAGAATATATCTAGAGTTTCTTTTGCGTTTGTCACTTGCGTTTCAAATTCGTCTGCATATTGCCAGTTTCCTGCTTCATCAAATCTGTTGATTTTATGTGTAATCAAAACTTTGTTGTTGGCTTCTCTTACCCTAATACATTCTTCAAGTTCAACATTGCCGTTTTTCTTGTTCACTGTTGGTTTGGTGGCTGGTCTTAATGGGTCGCAGATATATGTGTCCACTGTAAGTTTGTCGCCCTTAAACTCAAACTTCTCAAGTGCTTTTAAAACCTTTTCTTCGCTTTCCAAAACTTCAACCAAAATTTCAATCTCTTTCATGTTATACCTCTGTTTTAAGTTTAACATAATTGGTTGACAATCTTAAGCGTATCATATATAATATGTTGTTATAAAATATACACAAGAGAGGTTTAGACATGGCAGTTCCAAAGCAGAAAGTATCAAAAGCAAAAACAAGAAGTAGACGCAGTGCAAACCGCGTTACTGAGATGCCAGAATTTGGCCCATGCAGCCAATGTAAAGAGCCAAAAAGGCCACACTTTGCTTGCACAAAATGCGGATTCTACAAAAAAACAAAAGCTGGCGAAGTTATTACTGTTGACGTGAAACAAGAAAAAACAAAAAAATAACTTAAATCAAAAAAGCGCTTAGGCGCTTTTTTTAGTCTCTTGTTGTCTTCTATACATACGTAGCCAATTATATAACCCTATTGCATTTGTGATTGTGAAAACTCCAAATAGAAAGAGCATGCTCATGTTGTTGATGTTTTGAAAACTTAACATAATAAACATTGCAATATTAAAAGCGTTTGCTAGCAAAAAGAAATGAAACATTTCAAGATATTGATTACTCAAAAGAACAAGTGCCGTTGCAGTTGTGACGAACACCAATGCATCTAGATACCAAACATTGCCTCCAACATAATAAAGAAGCAACATAAGTGCAACAATTGCACCGAGCATTGCTGGCAGGAGATACATAAGTTGCTTTGCCGAAAGCCTTTTCACTGTTGGCTCGGCAGCCTCTCCCTCGCCTATTTGATTCTTTTTATAATTAAACATTGCTAGCGTCGTCATCGGAAGGGCAATTAAAAGTGTGAGAACACCGTTTAGCCACACGGCTTGCATCACGCTGATGACCCCTAAAATTATTGTTGAAATAATGTTTAGAGGAAAAGCAATAAATCGACCCTTTGCCAAAAAGATTGCATACGCCACACCAAACAACGTGCTTATGTCTGCAATCCAAAGAATATTTCCAAAGCCGTTTCTAAGCCTCATTGCAACAACGAAAGCAACTGTTGCCATAAATATTGCAAGATATACCCAGTCCATTGTGCTCATCTTCATTGGTTTGTGTTTTTTTATTTCTATCGCTGTTGTGTTTTCCATAAAGGTATATTGCGTAATTGTGTTAGAATTATTCTATGAGAATAATCGCAGGAAAATTTAAAGGCAGACAACTTCAGTTCCCAGCGGATAAGAATGTCATTCGCCCGACAATGGATAGAGTTAAAGAAAGCATTTTCAACATTCTTTTTGGACAGATTGAAGATGCAAAAGTTCTGGATTTATTTTCCGGCACTGGTGCACTAGGTCTTGAAGCCTTAAGCCGCGGGGCAAAACACATCACGTTTGTGGACCATCATAAAGACGGCATAAACTTTACATTTGAAAATATTAAGTCTCTTATTCCTCAGATGCCCGTACACAGCAACCCAACAAAAATGGTTGGGCAAAACATTGGTGGCTTTATCAGAACAGATTTAAACGAACACCTTGCCCTCATTTGGAGCGACTGGCAAAAAGCTGTGTATAATCTGGGGCTGAGCCATGCGAATTTCAATATAATCTTTCTAGACCCGCCACACACCCTAGAAAACCCAGAGCAAATTGCAATTGAAGTTTTGCCACTTCTATCAAATAGCGGCATGGTTGTTTTTAAAACAGAAAGCGAAAAATATGTGGAGCTTTTTGAAAAACATTTTTCTAGTGTAGACCTAAGAGACTATAACAACAATATTGTTTATTTCTTATCTAAATAGCCCAATTAAGCCCGTTATAAACTCTGGGAAGAAACTAAACCCCAAAACAATAAAAACCACAGCGACTCCCATGGAGAACATGAGGAGTCCTTTTTTTAGCGAAAATTCGATTGCAAGAAGTGATAAAGTTCCTATAATCATATAGTTTTTTATATCAGAAATCAAAGCCAAATTTGCTTCAATTATTGATATTGTTCCGCCGTGCATTTCGTATATAAACATGGCTGCCATAAAGCAAACTGTTGCCATGCCAACGCTTAAACTTAAAAACCTTAG
>Ga0131853_10026341_pt1 | contig 10460 bp, 9 predicted proteins | sample TergutLab28metaG_FD_92764 | JGI IMG/M metagenome (GOLD analysis project Ga0131853, IMG submission 92764) | Labiotermes labralis P1 segment gut microbial communities from Petit-Saut dam, French Guiana - Lab288 P1 (version 2) (version 2) | ecosystem: Host-associated > Arthropoda: Insects >... | reverse complement strand
TAAAGAAAGAGAGTTTGGACAGACGTTGCTCCATGAAAAGGGGGCATCTTCGGGGCTTGTTTGGGTTTCAATGTGGGGTAGGGGGGGGGGGGGTTGGCTCGTCTACCGGGGACTTCGAAGTGATGGCGAGTTGTTCTGTTAATTGGAAACTCCAGAAATATGTGAAATAAGGGAATGGAACTGGGCTTCTCTCTCCGTAGGGGCTCGTTTACCGGGGACAGATGAAGGAGGGCTCTGGAAACCGAGCTTCTATCTCAGTGGGAGCTCTGCGAAGGAAACCTGGAGTGAGAGCTGTATTACTGGGTACTCGGATATGTAAATGAAGGCACTGGAAACGGGCATCTCTCTTCATAGGGGCCCCGTTGGGGAACCTGAAGATGGGTGGTTCGTTTACCGGTGACTTTGCTGACAGTAAACGAGCGCTCTATTTACGGATCGTCTCTCACACTTTGGGAGCTCTGTGAGGGGAACCTGGAGAGAGGGCTTCTATACTGAGAACTCTTGAGAGACATGTAATGAAAGTCTCTGGAAACGGAGCATTTCTCTTGTAGGGCTCCATAAGGGGAACCCAAGGCACTTAGCAAGGGAGGGCTCGGGCAGTATGTTGATTGGACTAGGTTACTGTCCTTTAATAGGATACATTCCAAAGTTGTTACCGGCCTAGTTACTGGACACTGCACCCTGAGAAGACATTTGTGCATATTGGGGCTGATCGACTTTCCCATATATTACCGGTGTGGGGCAGAGGAGGAAACTTCAGCTCACGTTTTGTGTGAGAGTCCAGCCTTGGCAAAACGCAGACGTACCTACTTGGCTTCGTTTTTGTTGGACCGTGAGGATGTTAAAAGTCTAAGTCTAGGGCCATTGTGGAACATTTTTAAAGGAACAGGGCCCCCTTGATTTGGACATCAGTTTAAGGGGTACATAGGGGCTGTCAAATACGCTTACGTGCATGGGGACCGAAAGAGATAGAACCAATTTACTATTCTGTTCGGGGAGTTGTCATTTGGAATCTTGGTCGGACACCTCTGCTCTTGGTTTTCAAAACTTTCTTCATGCCACCACGAATAACTGGATAGTATCTTGAAAAAGTCCACGGCATGCGGTTTCTCAATCCTTAATCACCACATTTATCATTATCACCCTACCGTGATATTGTTACTTTTCTGAACTTCTTTAAAAGTTTATATATTTTAATACTGGCCGTATATGAAGTGTATCTTAAATTTTATTTGGTACTACGTATCTCGAGTTCCGTGGTGAAGATCGGACGAAAAATTTTGACAGGTCCCATCTTTGCGCTGGCTATGTGCCTATTACACTGATATTTGTGTTTTGAACCTGAGAATGTTTGAAGGGGAGTTTATTAGAATAGTTTGAAGTCTTGCTGCTACTGATCTCTGGTTCGGGTTTCTACAAATTACTCTTCCATTGGTCTGTCCTAAATTATAGTCTGGCACGGACATTTTGAAGTCGCGGTGTGCAGAATGCGTACTTTAAATTTGAATCGTTCTGGAAAGACATTTCCGGATAGAGTAACGTTTTTGGATAAGTAAATGACCGAAGCCTAACTACCTTTCACCGCCGCTGGTTGCTGTTATCTTTTGTTTTATTAGGTTCATTGGGACTCTCGTGGTAAGCACATGTTAGCTTCGTAATGTCTGTCCGTCCACACGTTTGGACGGAGTTCTGTGAAATTTGATGTTGGAGATATTCATTCCAATGTGACGAGAAAATCCGAGTTCGGTTAAATCGTGTAGAAATTTCAGGAACTTTACGTGAGGACTAGAGTTCGGTTTATCGTTTCTGGCGACATAAAACGCCATCAAATCGCTGTCTTCAAGTGAAATTGTAACAGGCTGTCAGGAGAGCCGAGGAGGTATAAACATTATGCGAACGTGTCAGAGTGTTAGGTTATAAATACGTTGCCTGTGTTTATAATTGTAAGCAGCAGCATCAGCTGCAAAAATAGAAACTCTTAATATTTATGTATGGATGTGGAAATTTCCTCTAAATGAATAAGTACTTATTTGTATATATTCCAATAAGGAATGAGGGCGATATTACGACATGACACTTTTTTGCCATACTCGGGACACTGTGCGATGGTGTTCCACGGTAATGACGATTTCCACGTGCAGGTTCTGAGTTATTAGCGTATATACGCGACACACTAGAGTGTAGGATTGTACTAAGCAACGCAGCGCCGATACACCAATGGGGCCTAACTCTCAGGAACGCGGTTGACCAAGGGCTCCGAATTGGTAATGCTCCCGCGATACTGCACGGTGGTCGTGGGTGCATGTAGCATTAATGAACATGAGTCCACTTCAATCACCAGTGTTTTTTTTTATCAGGGTTTACCACTTCCTGGCTGCCGTTTAGTTTTAATGTGTATGGTAATCATTAACACACAGAATGACAGTATCATTTGTATATGATGAAGCGGTTTGGGGCGAACGGAACGAGGCATTCGTTAAGCATTATAATTGAAATCCCAGTACCACAATTTTGGATTGGATATTTATGGTTTCTAACTTTTATTCTTTTAAATCATTTACCTGTTTGGTATAAGTAATGCAGGCAGCGCCCCCCCCCCCCTGCTTTAAATGTACTTGTCAATACTTTATTATTGAGGGCCCCTTCTGGGTCCAAACCAATTATTCACCGGCAGTTGTGCCGCGTCGACAAATTTGCCGGTATGCCTACCGGTTAAAAAACTGTGTTTATCAACATGCCTTTGCGAGTGAAGGAGTGACGATGGAAAGTTTTCTTCTAGGAAGAATTCGCGGATTGGATAGATGGCATGTGAATTGCGTAGGAGGGTCTGCGGAACGTCAAGGAAAGAAGTGTAGGCTGTACAAGAATGTGTTGCTAATTATCTTCGTGGTATGTCAGTATGAGTGCCGGTAAGATTTGTACTTGATGAGAGGCTCGATATAGGGCCGTATATAAGGCTGGCGCTTTATCAGTTATAGTTACGAGTATTAGCAGAGTGTGGCACTATTAGACGATAATAGTGGTCAACACACAACGTATCTGTAACCAAAATGGTTGATTCATTGTCAATTCAATGTGTTTAGACCAAATATGGCCTTAGAATTCAATTCTTGGTACTAGTTGTCATGATACATGAAGTGTGGCTTAATGCGTAAAATAGTTACTTGGGAAGGGACACAGGTGTCAGCACTGCGCTCCCAGACGGTGAGTAATGAAAGAAAATGTCAGAATTTCAGTGTATCGTAAAAGGCACAAAGATCTAGTTCGGGTCTTTAAAATGGAAAGGGGCCTTGTTGCTTTCACTGATATTGATGGCCTGATGCAAACAATCAATATTAATCACAATCCTCTGGACTGGCGACTCCTTATAGACTCATCTCAGTGGAGTCTCATAGCAGTTCTCCTTTACAATGGCAACACCCTACCTTCTATTCCCGTTGGTCATTCATTGCATAAGAAGGAGTCATTTGAGAACATGAAGATTCTGATGGAAACCATTAATTACGATAAATTCGAATGGCAAATCAGTGGTGCCCTAAAAGTGATTGCCTTACTACTTGGACTACAACAAGGATTCACAAAATATTGCTGCTTCATTTGTGAATGGTACAGCAGAACTCGGTCTCTTCATTACTCAAGAAAGGATTGGCCTTCTAGAAAATCTCTGGAACCGGGAATCATGACTGTGGAAAATCAACCGCTAGTGGAACAGAGTAGAATTTTTTTTGCCATCCATGCATTTGAAGCTTGGTCTGATGAAAATTTTTGTAAAGGCCATTAACCAAGAGGAAACTGCCTTTTCTTACTTACGAGAAAAGTTCTTCAGACTAAGTGAGGCAAAACTGAAAGAAGGTATTTTCATTGGTCCACAAATACAAGACCTTATCAAGGACGAATACTTCGACAAGCTCCTTCAAGGCGACGAAAAGGCTGCTTGGGACAGTTTTAAATTTGTAGTAAACGGATTTTTGGGAAACAGAAGGGCTCAAAACTATGAGGAGCTTGTAAACAACCTTTTGCAGAGCTATCAGAAATTAGGATGCAACATGTCACTAAAAATACACTTCCTTCACTCGAATTTGGATTTTTTCCCAGAGGATTGTGGTGCAGTGAGTGATGAACACGGAGAACGTTTCCATCAAGATATTTCTTCAATGGAGAAGAGATATCATGGGAAAATGAACTGTGCTATGCTTGCCGACTACTGTTGGACTTTGGCAAGGGATACCCCTACCGTGGAATACAAGCGACAGGCAAAGGGGGGGGGGGGGAGAAAAAAGTTTGTTTTATATAATGAACTTACATGAAAAAGACTTGCATATGTTCAATTTACGTTGTAAATATTATTCCTAAACAGAATAAGTCCACTAAACACATTCTTTCCCAGTGAATAGTATTTCGTTTTTTTATTTAATCCACCGTTCCGTACAATATTTCAGCCTATTTCGTAAAACATCATAGTGGTAGAATAATTTTAAAACTAGAACCAAGTAATTTTTATGTCCCTTTTCTAACTCCATAGATGCAAACATAAATTAATAACATATCACAGATACAAAAATTGTTTTGAAATTTGTTGTTCAGTGTAAACGACGTTACAAGTAGCCTTGCACTTAGTCGATCTTACCCGGTGTACATCTTTGCTGCATGAGCGTAGCATCGGGGAAGGGAGGTGCCAGTGGTGCGGGATTATTTTAAGTGACAAAATTTGATTTTCTGCACGCAAAGAATTATGTATTGTTGAGCCGTAAAGAAGGACACTTAGTAAATTTTTTTTTAAAGTCCGTGGTTTCTGTTAAGGGCGGTTGTTTTGATTAATCGACCCGACACCAAATCCTAGATACGCTGTTTCTTTGCTCACAGAAGTTCTCTTAACCTCTGGATAGGAGCATCGCTTAATGCACATTGTTATTCCAACATGTACCTGTCCTTCCAGAACTTGCCTCCAGGTTGAGCGGAATTGTGACCGAGTGTGTTTGAAGGCTCCAACTTACAGGAGAGCACAGTGAAGTAAGTACAGTGTGAACAAGTACACCGTACTGAATTGAACTTCTCTTGTTGGTAGCATATGGGAGAGTGGATGTTTAACTCCACGCTTTCTTAACATGGGTAGTAGAAAGTTATGACTGGCCATATTTACGCCTCGCCGCCAGGCACGCGGTGTCTATATTCGTGGTGGGCCTCAGAGTCGGTCTGGACACTACCTAAAAGAGAGCAGTCACTTGCGTCTACTGCAGGTTGAAGCTAACACGTGTCTTCAATTGTACTTAGGGTAAGAATTCGTGGAACTTCGTCATTCCACCAGGAGGTCCTGTTTATGTAATTTCTTTACCTGAAGTTGGAGGGAAGTAGATTTCTCCGAAACGTCGGTGAGTTGCCACCATATTACTTAAGAGTCCCATTCTGGAAAGCAGCCTCCCCCCCCCCTCCACCCTTCAGTTGGAGACTTTGCACACGTTTGAGTTCAGCGTAGACCCAAGAATTAGCCCGCTCCAAGAACAGGAAGCAATGCACATATTGGGGGAAGGGGGGTGGGGAATAGATTAGCGGTGCTATGAAATTTGTTGCACCGGGTTGGTTGGACCTTTTGCCCCGCCCTTCTCGTTAGCGCCGTGGATATGGGACCCCAGCGGCGCGAAACCCATGGGTGTGAGGGGGTGGGTTGGTGTAGCAAATGACAGACCCATTTACACATACGCTCGCTCTCTGTCTACTTTTTTACACTCCCCAACCACTGTAATTATAGTTCCCGTTTCGCTTTTCACCTCCGCTTTGTATAGCTGCAAAATGAATTTTCCATCAGCACCACCACCCGGACGCAGAACCCCCGCGATGACATGTACTGTGGTGTGGGGTGATTTGCTTTCCTCCCTCTCCTCAACCCTTCCTGATGCATAAACCTGCGTCTTGCATTTGCAGAATAAAATGCTGTCTTCTACAGGTGATCGGGTGAAATATTTTTGATTGACAATTTTTAAAAGAAAATCTCAGATGAAAGTGTTTACGCCGAATTGTTTTAGATGTATGGTTCTTTGAAAATGACTTTGCCTCGCGACAGGTAATGTTCAATCAGGGAAGTTGTAAATCTTGCTGTGTCGTAGGCCAATCTGTTAGACGGAGGCTTCTCACCGCGGAGTCTAGGCTTCAGTCCTTGGGATTTGCGGTAAACCAAATGTCCGTGGCTTGCGCTGTGAGCATGTTCGGAGAACCATGTGCGCTTAGCCGAAGGTACTACCTTAGATCGATCACATAAAAAGACTCAGTAGGTTCAATTATGCGGTCTGTAACATCAGGTACTGTCTGCACGGATCAGATCGGTGGTCGTACAAGGACTCCATTATTTTTATTTTGTGAATGCTCGTGTATTTTACATACCGTCAGGTGAGATTGTATGTTCATGTGGGATGGTAAACAAGGAAATCGAAGGAGTGTGGCCTTTCTTAGCCTGTCAACTAACGCCTTGGCCTTTAAAGCTGACAATTCTCAGCTTGTCTGGAATACGTTCGTTTGTGATGGAACTCTTACGGCAGGACTTAGGCAAGATTTGTTCTGCATGCGAGCAGCATGAGATTCAATACACAGAACGAAGAATAAGTATACATGTAATTATATGTATAATTTTATGTGTATTCTTCTATACATCGGGTGCAATAAAAATATGAACTACTGCTTGGAATACAAAAATTATAAAAACGCAGTTTTCTACATAGGCTAGGGTGTCGCTATTTTAGTACGTATTTACAACATGAATTATTGGTGTAAAGTACGTCTCCGTAAATAAACAGCTCGTAATTTTTCAGAATTGCTTCGGCGGACCTCCTCGGCTTTTCCAGGGAAAGTGTTAAAAGGCGCTCTTCCCCTGGAGTAATATTACATTGTGTGGCGGGCAGTATGTTGCCCAGGAACTTCGGGTTTTGGGGCATGGCTTATGTTAAAGTGCCCGTCGTTTTAACAAGATCCAATTATAAATTTGCTGAGGATTAATTTTCTACCCGTCTTGGGATTCATGTTCGTTTGTGTAATTTATTCACTTGAGAAGAGCTCGTAAATCAATCGGATGTGGGCTAGGCGACCCGGGGATCGATTTCCGGCGAGGACAAGGGATTTCTGTTTGCTGCGAAAACGTACGTCTGCTCTGGGGCTCGCTGAATCTTGTGTTTGGTTGGTACCGGAGGTAAAGAGGTCTGGGTGTGCACTTGACCACCCAAATCCATGTAATTCCGAGGTTAAGAATGAGTGGAGCCCTACCTCTCCTCCTCTGTGTCTGCATGGCGTGCACGGGGACAGTGCTTACTGATTCTTTCGTGGCGTGATTAAACAGCGATATACAGATGTTTCGTCGGATTTCATAGTACCGAACGCTTATTAGATAAAAGTAATCACACAACACAGTGGTGTAGAGTGTATTATTTATGTATTAAAGAAGTGCCATTAATAATAATTTGGAGTGCTTTTAAAGTCACCACTGGGTTTCCCTACCAAAGATGATAAAAAATATTATTCGTTAATAAAAACTATGTGCATGCTATTAAAATCACTAGTCACGTTTGTGCGCCTAATATCTACTTTTGTAGTTGAAAGACAGTTTATATAATTACACAAATATTTAAGGCTGTAGAATACTGAACCTGTTAATAACATTCTGAACACCTTTTGTACCACAGATTTTATTAAAATAAATTTGTGAAAAATGTGGCTCATATATCTGTAACATTGTGGAATGTCGTAGAAGTATGCGGTTTTTGCGTACCTCATGGTCAGTGGGTTGAATATTGTGTGATCCATTTGGTGGTCCTGTGTAATAGGATCGTGCGGAATGGTAGCTCTGCGACGACATTGCAGTCGTTTATACCGATTGTTGTATTTGTCGTCGCCGTCGACGTCTGCGGCGGCGGCCGTTCCGGTTCCGGTGGCGGCATGTGCGTACTGTTTGCTAGTTTTGTGTGGTTATTCGTCTTTAACAGCAGAATGCAACCGTCATGTCGTGTTGTACTGTAATTGGATATGACATGGCAGTAGCACGAAATATTTTATGGCCGTGACTGGTAAGTCATTCTTATGCGCCATGTAAAACTCATCAACATATAGTGACAGTACTGCTCTGTATTCATAGGGTTGATCTAAAATGAAGCATCACCATCCGTCAGTGAATACACTGCTTGTTTGCACATTGGCCACGTGAAGACAATTAATTTCTTTGCTTCTGGTCGTTCTCTCTCTCTCTCTCTCTCACACACACACACACACACACACACACGCGCGCGCGCGAGCGTATGTAAGTGGACGAAATCGTAGAATTTTCTCATACCAAAGTATGTGGGAGTAGTTGCTTTTTGTATGGGGTCGGAAAGTTTGAAAGATTTAAGGAATCGAAGGATGCATACAGTGCGTTAATGTATGTATACCGACAGGAAGATTCAAGACCGGGAGTTGCGTCTGCTGTGCAAAGTTAGACTTCTTGTGGACACGCAGATAAGAGCAAATCCCAACCGAAAGACAAACATCTCAGACACGCGAGCCTGTCTGAGCAAACACTGTGTACAGTTCAGTGCGAAAGTGGTCCATAAAGTTCCATGCACCAGTGGAAACCTGAGAGCCATAATTGTATGTCTGTGTGACCTGAATGAAAGTCGAATAAAATTTGAACGGATTATGTTTGCTACAGCGAATACCGTGCAATCGTCCTGTGGAGGTAAGGCCTTCCTGGTTCGAGTTTTGCGTGACCTTCATATAACTGTCGCGCTGCGGTCACCTGTTCAAAACCCTTATCTCCTCGATTGTCATAAATATTTTGTAATTATACATTAAAGAACACGTCATTATATAAATGTCACTGTGTGCATGATTGCATATTTTAGCCAGTTATTTCAGCTGAAAACAAGTGTCTTGCTTTAACGTAATTAATTTTGACTGTTTAGAAAATCTCCACTTCTATGTATAAATTGTAGTTTGAATTACTTATTTGGACCACAGTTACTACTAATTCGTCATATTCATATAGAATCCGGCCCTACAAACAGTATCATAAGCTTAATATGGCTGAAATTTATCGGACTTACGTATAAAAATTTATTTTCTTCCTGTTTGGCTTATCAAGACGCAGCCAGTTAATATAATTTAAGGAAATGATCTCTGTTGTGAGAATTATACGGAACAGGTGAATGCACTCTGCCGGCGGAATGAGAGTTTTTGAATGATTCTTGGTGTGGTAGGAGGAGCTTCGATTCCATTGCAGAAGTTAGAACCGAGGCATCTCTGCTTCACGACTGTTTCAAAGCCAGCCCCTTCACTGGGTAATATTAGGAAAGGAAGGCGGAACGTAAATGCAACCAGTATCCATATGTCAGATGTGAAGTTTGTCTGATACTTTCCTTCGACATGTAGGCGTAGGTGAAGCGTTGCTGTGGAAGTGAGGCGTACTGGATGTAGTAAACACATTTCTGCCGTTGTGAAGGTGAAGTCAATGGTTTTTACGAGTATTAACGTAGTAAAGCGATTTGACGTAAATGTGGAGTAAGTTACACATGGTTAACGCACACATCGCCTTGGGCAAGCTAATTAAAGGACAAACAGTAGTCATTGAAACAGTGTATTAACCTAATCAGTATTAACCATAAACAGAAGTGTACGCTGGGACGCAGAAAGAGTTAACCAGATTAGACTCACTCCACTTTTTCGAAATCATAGTCCCTCTATCTCCAGAGTACTAAGTGCTGAGATCTGCGCCCTCCTGGAATTTTACGCAGCATAGAATGCTAGTTACCGACGTTTCGGGGCAGTGTATCGGTCCCGTCTTCAAGGGTCAAGCTGCATTGCCCTCCCTGCAGCTAGCTGTTCTCTGCGTATGGATTTTGGTAATTTAACCACACGACGAGCTTTGCTCGCGGCTGAAGTTGACGGAGTGGGAAGTTTCGTGCTGCGTCATCCCCACTGTTCATTGAACATACTGCGTGACTTCAGTGCAATGTGTCCATGTGATATCTATCTGTAAGTGGCAATAGCTTCTGAGTTCTGGTGGTGAAAATGCTGTGCAGAACATGGTATATGAGTATATTGACTCGAGTTAGACGAAATAACGACGTGCAAGGACACGTTCTGCAGAGGGTATTTAATTACTCTGTTTGGAAACCTGATGTAAAGCAACAGGATTATAGAAGCCCGTTGTTAGACTTTACACTGAGCAGCGCGAATCTAGTCATCGTCTTCTTGCCAGCGTTTTAGCATACATTTTAATATTAGTATCCCATCTAGGTTCACTATTGTTTCTTTTGTCTATACAACCAGATGTTTTTGTGTGCTTTTCTCGTGTTGGTTTGTCCCATTTCGCGCGCGTCTCAACTTACTTACTCCATGGTGCAGAGTCCTTCTTGAGAAGCTAACTGGTTTGCAGCTAGTCAGGAAATTCCCCGCATTTCATGGAACCCGAAGGTTCATTACCGTACTCACAAGCGTCCGCCACC
>Ga0131853_10026340_pt1 | contig 10460 bp, 7 predicted proteins | sample TergutLab28metaG_FD_92764 | JGI IMG/M metagenome (GOLD analysis project Ga0131853, IMG submission 92764) | Labiotermes labralis P1 segment gut microbial communities from Petit-Saut dam, French Guiana - Lab288 P1 (version 2) (version 2) | ecosystem: Host-associated > Arthropoda: Insects >... | reverse complement strand
TCTAAAGTTGCATTTTATATATTTATTCAACAAGTATAGGTACTGAATATTTTAAACATGGTATATACTCTCCGTCTTTTTCTCTTCAAAATGCAGTTTGTTTCATAATTCTAACGTATTTGGTTCCTGTATTATTCACATTTCATATACAGAATGTGCTAAAATTTAAAAAATAATTCCGGCGCCAAAAGGTTCAATTTGCTCCTTTGGCCCAATAAACGTACGCAACCACAACCGTTACTTTTCTTACCCATGGCATTTCCTCTGAAAAGAGCAACAGAAATGTTTGCCAAAATGAAGAAAGTTTTCCGAGTTAAGAAGAGGCTCAGATCCGAAAAGCCAATCGTATATACTTTTGAAGCAGTGAAATTTCGCAGGAATCTACTGGGGGTGGGGGTTGGGGGATTGGGTTATAGTAGGTAAAACAATCTTAACTTTTTTTTTGACTTTTTTGCTGACCGTGCATCTCAGTATATTTATCTCAGTATTTAACCAACTTGATACACAAAATTTGTTTCACAATATGTTTTATTTCAAGCCTCTACATGTTTCGAGCATATGTACTCATCATCAGATGGTCAAAATTGCATTACACAGCCTCTGGTATCATCACAACTATAGGTGGCCTTCTAGTGCACGAGGCACAACGAGATTTAAAAAGTGAAGATTGTAGTAAAATTAACAAAGGTGTTTGTGAAATTTAACGTAAATTTACGATTTAAAAAACTGAAGTTTCAGTACCTTGCGACGAAATTTCCGGTTGCATTTAACAAGACTTACTAGTTACTCCAAACAGGATCCCTCGTGCTAGAAATTTTCCTCCAATTTAATTTGTATATGACAGATTCGGAGGAACCTGGCGCGTTATCCTTCACACTTAGCTATCTGCACATATCGCCTCTTAAGCAATTAGTGAAGTTTTCGCCCTTTTTACATCCAGAGAAATTCAAACCTTTACTTCAACCAAAGTAGATTGCCCTGAAGTGACTTCTCTTTGCTTGCGCGTTCGGAGTAAATTCCGAATGGTGCAGGTTTACTATAAAACTCCCCAGTTTTGCCTGATGTTCCTCTCCATGTCCATGTAAAGAATTTTAAATTGTCACTGACTGATTTTGATTTCAGAAGAATCAAACGTTTGCAAGAAGGCATTTAACTTATGCTTTAGATACAACCGCAACGTACTGAGAACGCGAGGACTATAAATTCTTAGAAAATTTTATTTTATTAATCCATTAGAAAATTTCATGTGGAAATATAATCCATTAGACTGTACTCAGTAAAATATTAACCTTTAGACGCCTAACGTCAACTATAGTTGACGTACCGCACCGCTAACCTCCAAAGTTACATTTTATATATTTATTCGACAAATATAGGTACTGAATATTTTAAACACGGTATAAACTCTCCTTTTTTTCTCTTCAAAATGCAGTTTGTTTCATAATTCTAACATATTTGGTCCCTGTATTATTCACATTTTATATACAGGCTGTGGTAAAGTTTAAAAAATAATTCCGGTGCCAAAAGGTTAATTTAAGTACGACTCTCTCTCTCTGTCTCTCTCCAATTAACAGTTTCTCCTTACAGGCAGACTTTGTGTTTAAAGTATTTCCATCAAAATACATAAGGAGTTCAAATCTCGAATTTTTCCCCTCTATTCTCATTCTTATTGCATCACTTCTTTCACTTAATTATTGTAGTAGTGACTCAGAAAGGCAATAGTGTAAATTGCAAAGTTTTGTTGCTATGTAATTTTCTCCATTTCTTAAACAGAACCCAGATACTTTCCATGGTATTTGTTGTAGAGTAATTTCAGTTTACTGTATGCCACTTTGTCGCACTAGAAGAGGAAGCTTTGTAATTACACAGAGAGAGCTGAACTTAGGAAAAATTTGCAAGATTTGTGGTCCTCACGGAGCTGTAGCTGAACCTCTAAACCTTCCGAGACGTATCGTAGCGTGGAACAGCAGGCAGTTACAGACATTTCGAAGAAACGTGACGCAAATTGTTTACCGACTTTTTTATACAAGACTTGAGAGTATTATATTCACAGTGTCATGGTATTTACTTTAGGCTCAGGAACAACATTGCTTCTTTTTTCACTTTTACGGTACAGCCGGTAACATTCCAGAATCTTAACTGTTTAAACCTCAGTTGCTTTTATGTGATACAAGGTTGTGCCTCAAGGAATTCTAAGTTTTGGTACACATTTTTATATTCTTATTGTCATGTAATTCTCAGAGGAAATTCCGGTAATTTTTTAAACAAGTTTGAACTGTTGGTCACGCTAACTGAAACGAAAAGCGTTTTCTGCTAAGCAGGAACTAATGTTTTGCATAAATAAATAAATAAATATATATATTTATATATAAGAAAGCCATTCTTGTATATCGCTAAGATACCCGTAATTCAACGCCGGATATTAGCTAGCAGGCAGTGTGGTCATTAGGGCTCTGTGGCCGACCAAATCCATCTAATTTTTTCGTGGTTTTCCTCCGTCAAAGAGCCAATGTTCGGTTGGCACAAAATTGTACGTTGGACTGCATGACCCACGTGCCTTATTTCTAATTTAAACTTTCATAATTTCGGCCTAAATGCAGTTCTTGCATCTGTATAAATGATTTGTCATTATGCAACCCTAAGAATGTACAATTCCAAATTCAGCGGAAATGAAAAAAATTTCTTGCAGTGTTTCCTTCTTCAAATCGGTACGTACAATTGTCTAACCTTGTTCATTCCCTAAGGCTTTAACTTGTTCCAGCTTACCTCTAGCAGAAGGACGAGCGGCCATTTTCTGGAATTTTCAGAGTATTATATTTTTTGCTCATTCTCTTTCCGTAGTAATTGTAGTACCTCTCACTTCAATGCCTCTTTCTTCATCTTCTTTTTTTCTTTCTCCTCATTCTCCGTTATGTCTTAAAACTGTTAAATGTATATTAATGAATTTTGCGCTAATTTCCTTCAATTATGAAGTAGAGGCCAGTTGAAATCTGATGTCACACGCGCAGAAACCAAATTTGTTCTTTCGGCGAAACGGACGAGTCCATTTAAATCGGCAGGGGCGTCAGTTCAGTCAACTACTGGCAGCCGCGGTGTGCGCATCACCGGTAGTAATGCTGGATACACCATGTTCCGAGGTAGTGTGAAGGGTACTGGCTACCCACTCCATTCGCCAGTTTCCCCCCTTCACTTCCCCTCCCGTGCGTCACCGTGTGCCATCACATTTCTATTGGAGTCTACCACAGCGCTTCTACGGTCTCCCGTCCAAGAGTTCTCTTTAGTTTTGCGTTTTAATGTTAGCCTTGGAAACATTTTCTCCCCTGATATCTGCTTTTGAACTTCTTACTGTGTTCGGGAAATGTACTGCTCTTTCCTCACCTTATAATTTATATATCACAAGACCTTGCAAAAGACTTTCAGACGCTACTGCTGAGAATCTGCAGTAAACACTTCTCTGTCACAAAACACTTTACATCTCTTCGGCCTGCACTTCGCAACTCGCAACTCATCATGTCTGTTCTTATCATAGTAAAACACTGTGATAATTTTTTCTATCTTCTACATATTTATGCCCCTTACACTCTACGAAAGAGCCAGGATAATGCAGTCGGGACAGTGCTGGGGCTAGGACAAAGAAGACCTGGGAATCGGTTCTCGATCCTCGATAACGGCCAGATATTTTTCGCTTCTCTAAAACGTTCAAACAGTCAATGAATTCCACCCAGGGTGTCGAGAATCATTCCCCAGGGTTAAGGCGGCGAGGTCGTCAAACTAACCACTCGTCTTATTTTAATTTCCAAGCTAAGAACACCTCAAACTAACATTCTAAGGGACGTGTAAAAGTAAAGGTACAGTTCACCCTAGAACAGGCCACGAAGACCCAGAGGTGGAGTAGAGGTATAGCTCTACTCTTTCCTTAACCTCGGCGCTAGATGGGGTGGATAGTCAACGCCACGTCCCGGTCGCTTTACCCACAGAAAAGACCCGGTACCAATTGTATTGGAGGCTAAGTGGGTCCCATGGCCCGTCTGGACGGGGGCAGAATACGTCTCCTTCATCGGGATTCGATCCCCGGACCGTCCAGCCCGTAGCGAGTTGCTATACCGACTGAGCTATCGCAGCCCACCTAAGGGACGCGTACAGGGACAATTTTAATTTCTCTTTTCATCTTTCAATGGATTTGGTCCAGCCCCCTGAAAGTAATCCGAATTCGCCGTATCAAAAATGCATATATATATATATATATATATATATGCATTTTTTCGAATCTCCCCATTTTTGCACCATACTTTTTTATGATTGGTCATCGTTGTAGATCAGATGCCATCAATGTTGATTCTTCGGTTGTCCCAGATATGCTGATTGTATTCGTTGCTAAGGACTGTATTCGCTTTCTCCCGCATAATTTTGTGACACGCGCCTCCACGTTTTTCTTGCACAATCCGCCTGTACAAACAGCAATTTATGTACGCCGTACATTACTTTCACCGGGCAATCCTTTATAAGACCGCTATCGGTGGCCGCGCGGTCTAAGGCGTAGGTCTGCGGCCGCTCGCCTGTGGAGATCGTGGGTTCGAATCCCACCGAAAGTATGGATATCTGTCTGTTGTGAGTGTTGTGTATTGTCAGGTATAGGTCTCTGCGACGAGCTGATCATGGAGTCCTACCGACTGTGATGCGTCGTTGTGTGTGATCTAGAAACCCTCGTGGTGGAGGAAGCCCTGGCCCATTGGGGGCTCTCGCACCAAAAGCAAACAATAATTTGTGAGAGCTAATATGCGCCTGCTACAATATGCCTATGTGGCTTACACGATTTTAGAATTGCTGTACCTGATCTCAGCACCTGTGGAAGACACACGCTTACACCGGACGACCCTGATTGCGCGTTAAATGGAGGGATGAAAGCCTGAAGGCAGCCACCGTTGTGTCCACACTGGATTGATCGGATATGAAATTTCTGTCCGTTGTACGGCAAAAGTGACATCCGTATGCAACTACACGCTTCTCGGAACTGCGAATAGGTAATGCCAGAGTTGTGGTAGAATCAAAGCCGTTTATTTTCTCTTTGTTTCTCGACTTATCATTTTGGAGTGGGGAGGGGGGGAAGAGAGTTTAGTGTCACAGACAACTATTCGGGGATCATCAACAGAACGGTGCTGCATGCAAAAGCGTACTAACTTCCTAATATATATATATTTTTTTACGTATTGCGTGACGTGTATTACTTTGTCTCCTCTTTCTTTGTACGGCCCTCATATATTTTGTACTTACTGCAGTCCAGTCGTCTCCAGAACGATTTTTTTGTGCCAAATTATACTCTTAAGACCTTTGTACCTTTCTCCGTCTTCTTATGTTTCAAATTTGTGAATAGTGATTTAGTTCTCTAGCATATACAGTCTTCTTGAATTGCTTCCGTATAATCTCAACGTAATATTCTCACCGTCCCAATTTATTTTGATGACAAATTTAATTGTTATTATCATCATCATCATCATCATATATCTTTCATGGAGTTGGGCCACTTGTTTGACCCGTTCCGGTCTCACGTATCCAGATGTCTCTTCAAAGGTCTACCATGATTCCTTCTGCCAGTTGGGGAGTAGTGTTTCAACACCTTGGGTAATCTATTTCGAGGCATTCTATTTACATGTTGTATCCAGCTTCTCTTGTATTCCAGTAATTTGTCCAAAATTGGTGTTATTTTTAATTCCTTTGCAATTTGTCTATTTGTTTTGTAATCTGACAAAGTGTATCCTGTTTTTTCTTCTCATGTATTTCATCTCTGCTGCTGTTATTCTTCTGGCGTCACTTGCTTTAACAGTCCAAGTTTCGCTGCCATATAACGAGACAAATTTCAATATTATTAATGCATTTTTATCTAGGTCTTCCGAGTTTTCGTTGCCATTTTAAATTATCCTGAACAAAATTTTGTATTCATTTATTGTTTCTAGCATGTTTATCACACACTTTCACGTTCCATTTTCTTTCGTTAGATTATTTAGATAATACTTATTGAAGAAGACGTTGTACGGAATTTCTTGTCGGACCATGCATTACGTTAGCCTCTTTTCGTTTCCACACCACTTAACAAGGAAAGGAAAATTTGACACTTTGCGCGCTATAAAGGCGTATTGTGAACTGGAATTATGAGGCTATTCGATCTCAAACTCGCCTCTAGATTGAGGTAAAGTGGTCAGTAATTTCCCGGCTGTATTACTGCTGGACAAAGAGGTCCGGGTACTCACTGAATGGGAGGCGTGTGTCCTGGAGGCTGTCTGGTTGTCGTGATAAGAAACAAATAATTTTTCTGCCTGGAACCTAACTAAAATTTCTCGAATTTCAGCCCGTAGCCTAGTAGTTAACCTTTTGGCGCCGGAATTATTTTTTTTAATTTTAGCACATCCTGTATATAAAATGTGAATAATACAGGAACCAAATACGTTAGGATTATGAAACAAACTGCATTTTGAAGGTAACGAAACGGAGAGTATATACCATGTTTAAAATATTCAGTACCTATATTTGTTGAATAAATATATAAAATGCAACTTTAGAGGTTAGAAGTGCGGTACGACACTATAGTTGACATTAGGCGTCAAAAGGTTAATTATACCTAGTCGCCACCCAGGATTTTTTTACCATGGCGCAATAGCCCTCCAGTGGGCCAAGGTCTCTTCATTATCAAGGATTTATGATCACGCTCAGACACACAACAGTAGGTAGGACTCCTCTGGGCGAAAGATCAGCTCGTTGCAGAGACCTCTAACTGACAACACACAACATTCATGACAGACACCCATGTCACCGGCGGGTTTCGAACCCGCAGTCCCAGTAAGCGAGCGGCCTCAGACCCACGCCTTAGACCGCGCGGCCACTGGTGTCGGCTGACCGCGATTTATCATTCTATTTAATATCTACGCTAATGTTGTCGACACTGTGTTGTATAAATATACTCTTCTCTTTGGGTCCTCCTTCTAAAATTATCTGTGGGTAATACAAAAGGAAATTTGCTTCATGGAACCACTACCAGCATTTAACGCGAAGCGTATATTACTGAAACCTTCATTCTTCTGCTTCACAGAGACAATGCGCCTTATTTCAAAGGAATGAGGACGTCAGCTGCATCTCTGCGAAAGCCTAGAACAGTGTTTATCAACCTTTGTGAGAACGCGGCCCGGTAAATCCTTTTTTCGTTAGACGATAGCCCGGTACCAACAAATTTACTCGTAAATACCTTTCTATTTTTTTAAGTTCGTACAGTAAACTAACACAAGTATTAGTAATTAATTATGGCATAATCATAAAGAATATTAGTACACTTATGTATACGGTGTGGCATGTTGACAAATATAAAATTACATTTAAATTAGTTATCAATCACTGGACTAATAAAATCATATAGCATATTGTAGCTTCCTCAGGCCAACATCTGGGTCTGAGTTTTTCGACACATTCACGAATATTTTTCTCCTCAGAATATTTCCACTATAAAACATTTATTCTTGAGAATTGCTTAGACTACTAAAATGACAAATTCCAGGAGAACCTCTCGCGGCCCGGTAAAATTGATGCCAGGGCCCGGTACCGGGCCGCAGCCCGGCGGTTGGGAAACACTGGCCTAGGGACACACTGCACCTTGCTTGTGTTCAGTAAACTCTATAAATCCCCTCCGATCCTTTTGTTCCCATAATATTATATTCTCAATATTTTTACCTACATCTTTAATTCACAACAAATAATATGAGCCGATATGTTTGTATATGGAGATAATGAAAAAGTATTCCCCTTGAATTTCAGGTGTCATGGATGAGAAAACGAGACCTTCACATTTTGACGTCCAGTATCATCACATACACCGGAGATGCGAGGTTCGGAGTGATACACCCAGAGGCCTCTGACGAGTGGAACTTGAGGGTAGAATACGTTCAAAAGAGAGACGCTGGCGTTTACGAATGCCAAGTGAACACAGAACCAAAGATCAACATGGCCATCCTTTTGAACGTAGAAGGTAAGCATACAAACCAAAGTTATGAATGTTCATAGCGTCCAATACGTGAGGGTCCTTTGGGGCAGACGACTATGAAATTCTGAGCAACTGTAATTATTGTTCGTATATTGTACGATTATACTAGGCAGTTTGGGGACCGCGGTAGCTCAGTGGTTAAGGTACTATGCTACAAATCGGTAGGTCGCTGGTTCGATTCCAGCTAGTGTCAGTGGATTTTTCACTGACATAAAAATCCTTCCGATCGCACTATGGCCCTGGGGTCGACTCAGCCTCTAACAAAAATGAGTACCAGGAGTATTTCCTGGAGGTAAAGGCAGCCGGTACGTAAGGCTGACAACCTACTATCATCCTGTGCCGTTGTCACGAAATCTGGGAACCTTAACTTCTTGGAACCCTTTGGGCCCTTCCGGGCCTCTAACGGGACTGCTAAAAAAAATATTAGGCAGATTCAGTTTACGGTCCGGAGTGGAATGATGGACTTCATTTCAAGTGGCTGTGTTTGGTAGGTTGCGGTGCCAGTTAACAGCTTTGGTTTAATCGACTTCTCCAGCCATTATACATATATATATATACAGGAAGAGTCTCTCGCTAGAGGCTCCAAACTATTGTCTATAAAAAGTTATGTTATTGAGATAATGACTTGAAAATTTATATACACATACCGGGAATGATGCAAAACAGGACCTGCTCATAATCGATGCTGAAACTGGTCTTGACGGCTTGAATCTCTTGGCGTATAGCGTCTTTGAATTGTTCGATTGTGGGGGGGGGGGTGTATTTGTGTACACTTTGCCCTTCAATAGGCCCCAAAGAAAGAAGTCGGCAGGCGTTAGATCGTCTTCCCCTTGTCTCTAACTTTTTAACCAATTTCTGGATGGAACATTTCGATGGTGAACATCTTTCACCAAATTCCGTTCGAAATGCCGTCTGGCATGTTTCAAATGAACCTGTTTGTCAGTATTTACGAACGAGAAACCCGCACTGTTCGACTGTATACATAGACAATAGTTTGGGGCCTCTAGCGAGAGACTCACCCTGTATGTATGTATGTATATATATATATATATATATATATACCACGTATAATATAGAGGTATTTACTTGTATATTATACGGGTTATTTTTCAATTGATACCGTTCCACAACAAAAGCTTCCATGTATCTTTGTGTTGGCGAGTTCATTTTGAATTTCATCTCTTAGAAAACTTAAAAATTTTCGGGGAAAAAAATATTGAAACAATTTATTATACTCGCAAATTATTAATAAAAATTAAACTAACACATGGGAGCTTCTTTTCGTATAGTAAATTTGTTTAACGGTTTTATTTTTTATTCACTATCATCACGCAGAAATTTTGCGTGAGTTCCTTGTAAAAAATTCTGCTCGAAAATTTTACGTATCCAGTGACAGACTCATTCTCTAAAAATGACGTTATTTGTTGTTATTTTTAAAGGTATGACGCTCTACAATAAATACTGTATCGGACGTATTTCTGCGACGAATCAAATAACGTTTGTGATCCGGAATATGAAACAATTTTTTCAACGCTTTTACGCTGATGGCTCGAGAAATATCAGACAATATTACACTGATACTGTTTCGTGTCTGAGTATAAACACGAATGTTACATGATATTTTCACGAAGATGTAAATTAAATGACGATGCTTTGGATTGTGGCGCTGTCTAGTGTTATGAATGTTTAACAATATTTCGGAGAAAGGTTGTATCTTCAAAAATTTTCTTTTCAACCCTGAAGCTGGAAGGAGTAAGTACATCCGAAGAGGTTGTTACCATCCACTTGCGGAAGTACGGTGGTATACGCATCAGGTCACAATCCACTACTCTTGAACATTTATAGATTTCATGCCTTGAAACATTAAGTTACCGACTGAAAGTTGTCTGTGCTTTTGAAATCAATTATGTCATATTTCCGATCAATATTCGTTGCAGTTATGTCATATTTCGATCAATATTCGTTGCAGTTATGTCATATTTCCGATCAATATTCGTTGCAGTTATATGATATTTCCGATCAATATTCGTTGCAGTTATCTCATATTTCCGATCAATATTCGTTGCAGTTATGTCATATTTCCGATCAATATTCGTTGTTTCTCATTGCTGTAGGTTCCGCTTCTACAATAAAACAAATTGTGCCAAATTTTCAACAATTTTTAAAAGAAAATTTCCTTATTCTCTCATTTTCGACGTTTCAGAATTAAATTGCCAACTGTAGACTACACACTGGTTAGTCATCCTTCTTCTTACTCCCGTCCCTTGCATACGTTGTTGGGAATGCGTCTGGCTAGCAACCAGATGCATTCCTCACAACGTACTCTTACACAACACGATATGCTGCCACAACACCCTGTTAATATAATGGAATTATTTTGTGAATGTTTTTAAAATGACTTTAGCAAGGAACAACGTAGCTGCCTGAGGATGATCTT
>Ga0131853_10026339_pt1 | contig 10460 bp, 6 predicted proteins | sample TergutLab28metaG_FD_92764 | JGI IMG/M metagenome (GOLD analysis project Ga0131853, IMG submission 92764) | Labiotermes labralis P1 segment gut microbial communities from Petit-Saut dam, French Guiana - Lab288 P1 (version 2) (version 2) | ecosystem: Host-associated > Arthropoda: Insects >... | reverse complement strand
TGTCAGTAATCGTTACCTTCTATTCCGAGATTCAAACGGTCATAACTCAGTAACCGTCCAAAATCGGACACATGTTTATATGAACTTTTTTGATCACAAAGACCTAGGAAATCACCTCCTGCAATTATGCCCTAAAGTCGTGAAACACCCTGTATGTTGATGGACTGAGTTAAAAGTTCTTACTACAAGAAGATACACGTTGCGTACGAATATTAATAATAGAATTATTAAAATGTGTGGTAATTTTATGTGATGTTAAAATAGGACCTTCAATGGGGATTTATAATTCTCTGCAGTGTGTTGCTTGAAGATTTATAAGACTCTGCAGTGTTTTGATTGAAGATTTATAATTCTCTGCAGTGTGTTGCTTGAAGATTTATAAGACTCTGCAGTGTTTTGATTGAAGATTTATAATTCTCTGCAGTGTGTTGCTTGAAGATTTATAATTCTATGCAGTGTTTTGCTTAAAGATTTATAATTCTCTGCAGTGTGTTGCTTGAAGATTTATAAGACTATGCAGTGTTTTGCTTAAAGATTTATAATTCTCTGCAGTGTGTTGCTTGAAGATTTATAATTCTCTGCAGTGTGTTGCTTGAAGATTTATAATACTCTGCAGTGTGTTCCTTGAAGATTTATAATTCTCTGCAATGTGTTGCTTGAAGATTTATAATTCTCTGCAGTGTGTTGCTTGAAGATTTATAATTCTCTATAGTGTGTTGCTTGAAGATTTAGAATTTTCTGCATTGTGTTGCTTAAGATTTTTTCAAGCACGTACGGTAGAATTACGATGTGTTTGAGAGCATGTTGAATGCTGCAATAAGATATTAAAAACTAATTTGTGTCTAATTGATTCTGGTTAAAATCAAGCGTACGTCTTTTTCAAATTCTTTTCTCTGATCGAGCAGATATTCAGCCAAAATTGTCACATCACAAATTAACACATCGTGTTGCCTGAAAATGGCAATGGCTTTTTTTTTTGTATGCATATAATCAGCTTCTTTTTTTGATACAGAATCGTAAAATAAGGTGTGAACCACACACAACAAGTCAGTTCATACGACGTATACATAAAGCTGATTTTAGGCGCCCTCAGATTCTATGGTCTCGAGGGCGGAGTGAAATAACAAACCGTACCCACTTCAGTTTTCACAAAAAACAGAAGATAAGATATAGCGAGCACCCTCTACTGCAGAAATAAATTGCCGCTTGTAATCATGAGAATTGTTTGTTTACCGAGCGAGTCCGTAAGGCCTGTTACGTTGATCCCTGCACACATGCACATAAAAAGTATGATTGATTGGTTGTTCATAATTACCGACCAGGAGTAATTTAGGCCGCTAAATATCGATTAGCCCTATCTCCAACGTACAATGTGATATCGAAAATCCAGTATTAAAATTGTTCGAGCCTGTGACGGTAAAATTACACCATTTTTTTTTACGAGTGTCAGTGGCACTGGTCAAAGCAACACGCTTCTAGCCGATCCCAGTGGCCGCGCCCTAAAACGCGTATGAGTGCGGTCGTTCGCTAACTGGGATTGCGGTTTCGAATCCCGCCGGGGCATGGATGTCAGTCTCTTGTGAGTGTTGAGTGTTGTCAGGTAGATATCTGTGCTTCGGGCTGATCACTCCTCAAGAGGAGTCATACCGATTGTCGTGTTTAGGAGTGTGACCTCGAAACCTCAACAATGAAGAGGTCTAGGCCTACTAGGGACAGTCGAGCCATAGAATATCCACGATTTTCTTCTAATGTCCCATCTGAAATTATCCTCCGTGAAAAGAATATACTTCTTTGTTTTCGTCAGTTTTGTTTGTTCATATTTTGAAGCTTGTCAGTCATTAATCCACTGTGCGATCACTGCCGTCGTGTTGTCGGCGGTGAGATACTTTATATAGTGTTGCACCTATAAAACTGGTTTATTTTCGGAAATTGCCTCTGGTGCAGCACAATGCGCACAGAAATTATTTCATGATGCACCTTTTCTTGAGAGCCATATGAATTGACATATTTAAGTAATCAGTTCTTGTCATGTGTTTATGGGAAGGGCAATTGTCATTCTGAACTTACACGATCTGGAAATTGGCCGTATTCGCCTCAGACACACCAACCCAGTCTAGATTCTCACATCTTATTTCACTACGGTCCATTGTAGAACATTTGCACCAAGTACTGAGGTGTACCTATAACACTATAGACCAGTTTTTGACGTTTTGCTGACCGTGCATCTCAGTAATTAACCAACTTGATGCACAACATTTTTGTTTTACAATAAGTTTATTTCATGCCTCTACATGTTTCGAGCACATGTGCTCATCATCAGGTCAAAATTGCATTACACAGCCTCTGGTATCATCACACCTGTAGGTGGCCGTCCGGTGCACAGGTTGAGAGAGAGGACTCACAGTCCTCTCTCTCAACCTGTGCACCGGACGGCCACCTACAGGTGTGATGATACCAGAGGCTGTGTAATGCAATTTGACCTCCTGGTGATGGGCACATGTGCTCGAAACATGTAGAGGCATGAAATAAACTTATTGTAAAACAAAAAAGGTTGTGTATCAAGTTGGTTAATTACTGAGATAACTACAAACCAGTGTTTTTCAAACTTCTTTCCTCGGGATCCTGGGGTTCCGCGAAATGCTGATGAAAAATTGGGAAATTTGTATGTCGTCGTAAGTATGTCTCGCAGATCCAAGCTATCAGAACGTTCAACTGTGGTAATATTTAAAAATGGCGTATTGCATTTTCAAAGGGAGTTCTTCTTAAAGAAAGAGGTGCGTATCTTCAGACCACTCGAGCCTTTCTGAGTGGTGCTGTCCCTAGATGAGTAATCGAAGAACGGTCACTGTAAATCTGTCTTCTTCACTTGATCAGCGAGTACGACAAAAAATAAATGCAGAAATAAGCTGGACGCCGAGTCAAGACCCAGACTGTAGGATTTTGCACACAAGGCTCTTGAGTTTAATATCACAGGTAGAAAGTTCATGAAATTTGAAGTTTTCCATCCCGAAGTGTTATAATATACAAATAAATATTGCAATACTAATTTGTACGTCAGCACAACTGTTTTTGTTACACAAGGTAATATGTAGGCTACATGTTTCGACTATTGAACAGTCATCTTCAGGCCTATTCTTTACAGGTTAATTCACAGGATGCTGTGTACACATTGGGATCCCAGCATTCTGTGACTTAACCTGTAAAGAATAGTCCTGAAGATGACTATTTATTAGTCGAAACATGTAGCTTACATATTACCTTGTGTAATAAAAAACAGTTGTGCTGACGTACAAATTAGTATTACAATACGTATTCAAGCACTTTGTGATGTCTTCATTCAAATACAAATAAATATTACACGTCAGTCAGTATCACAACATTTATTTTATATACAATTTTATATACAATGGTATATATATGTCAGGGCTGACATATATACCATTGTATATAAAATTTATATAAAATAAATGTTGTGATACTGACTGACGTGTAATATTTATTTGTACTTCATGAAATAATGGGGATTTTCGTATAACCGGTATTCCTTGTCCTTTGTTTAAATTCCTACTAGATGTAGACCAAGTTTCGTCTGAGAAAAATACACAGACTTTCTTATTTTATTTTTGACCAGCACGTGATGTTCCATAATGTATTCGGAATTGTTTCGCTATCCTGTGTGTAGTTCCTTGACACAACGTTGTTGGTGCAGAATATAAACATTTTCGGCAATATTTTGTCCACGGAACGTACTTTTTACAATTATTTTACGTGGCCACTGTTTTTGTGCCTAAGGAAACGTTCTTTCGCATAAGCAGTATGTTGCATGTCGCTCAGTACGGCACAAAGCATATCCTAGCGTTTCAAACGCCAGGGCAGAGAACTTGCAACACTCAGCAGACTCTCTTCAGCTGAGCAAGATCGTATTTCGCTATGCTCGGGACAACAATGAACGGGATACTGTGTGTAAAACTTTTGGTTTGTGAGTGACATCACGAACTGGAACCGAGTTAAATGAAAGTCGACCAACTCGTGCAAGAACACAGGAGCACATCGACTGTGATACCATTTGTACTCTATTTAAGGCTTATCCTGCTAACGTGGAGAATATGGTGAGCTCCTAATAATGCCAGCAGATGGCAGATGGGATTTAACTCGACGTTTGAAGGGTTAAAATGTCCTTTAACCCTAATCCCGCTAACGTGGAGAATATGGTGAGCTCCTAATAATGCCAGCAGATGGCAGATGGGATTTAACTCGATGTTTAAAGGGTTAAAATGTCCTTTAACCCTAATCCCGCTAACGTGGAGAATATGGTGAGCTCCTAATAATGCCAGCAGATGGCAGATGGGATTTAACTCGGCGTTTAAAGGGTTAAAATGTCCTTTAACCCTAATCCCGCTAACGTGGAGAATATGGTGAGCTCCTAATCATGCCAGCAGATGGCAGATGGGATTTAACTCGACGTTTAAAGGGTTAAAATGTCCTTTAACCCTAATCCCGCTAACGTGGAGAATATGGTGAGCTCCTAATAATGCCAGCAGATGGCAGATGGGATTTAACTCGGCGTTTAAAGGGTTAAATATTGAGCAGTATAAAGAAAATGCTCTAAAATGAATTGAACTTTTCCTTACAAATGAATCATTGCCACTTAATGTACCAGCACATTTATTATTGGCGCGGTTGTTTTGTACCGCTAATTGTTATGTAAAGGTGTACTGAAAAAGCCATGTTTCTCTTTCCATTTTGAGGAATTTCATACTTGATTACCCACAAAAGGCTTTTATTACGTTTTTTTCAGCTCGTCATTTTCGAGGAATCAACAAACAAACTGACAACAATACAAAACTGTATCTTAAAGGAATAGGCTCTGAAGACATTGACAGCGTTCGTACGGCTCAAGATCGGATTAAAAGACTGGCTTTTGTAAATACAGAACTGATAATTCGGTTGAAATAAAAAAAGTTATTTTCTTGACTTTCCGAGCGTCTGTATGACACTGGTTAACCAAATCTCTAGAGATAAATAACTTATGACCGTAGAGTAAACCAAGTTTATACAAGTCGTTGGAAATTGGTGCAAAAGGAAATAATAAAGAATTCGTCATTTTCAACTCAGTTGTTAAAATTAAATTGCAATGTTCACTACAGGTTTCTACTTATTTTCGGCTATCATTAGAGACTGTTTTTAAGACACCTTGAAGAAAGTATTCTTCGTCAAGACGTTGTAAATGAAGCAGCTGATGATGCTCGAAAACAGGGCCGAAACATGTGACGCACTTAAAATTTAATTACAAAGATTTAATTGCAAACGACGAATTTTTCCTTACTTTACTTTCTGTTAGAGCAACCTCCCACGAAAGGAGCGCCCTATCACCAGCCACATTCGGCAGACAGCACGCAACCTCACGCAACCTCACGCAGCATATTCCTCAGAAAAACTTTGTTCATTTTACCTTTTCAGCCAGTTCAATTATGCTGATTCAGCTGACAGTAATCAATCACTGCGAGTGATGTACAGCGCGGCCCTGTAATTTTGGGGTGTAGCCAAATACCAAATTCGATAAGAGCTACTCTTATTCGACAATTACCTGTATCTCCTGCTATCTCTACAACCGACTCTATCGATTACACTGATATACACATAATTGACATGTTCCTGACACTGATATGTACTTTCTGCTTACATCAAAATGAAGCACCTGTGCCCAAATATCGGCATCATCTTCATCACTGAAAGCGAAGAACGTCATGCATGACCACTCTATGAAAATCCATTCGGAGGAGCAGTGACAATTCTGTTCCCCTTATCGTCAGGCATACAGCAATGGGAAGTGGGCGGTGAACTTTATTATTCAACCGCCTTTACCTCTACATTTACATAAAATTTATCATAGAGTTTTCCGTAGAATTTTTGTTACTTCAGTAAGACTAGAATTGTCGTTTTTTTTCATTTTATTAATATTGTTTGAGGAGATATTTGGGTCTAAGAGGGACAGGTAAAGGGAATCGAGAAGACTTCACAATGAGAAACTCTTTGTACTATACTCCTCGTCACATATTATTGGGGTGCCGAAATTAAGGAGGATGAGATGGACGGGCATGCAGAAGGTTCCCAGGAGAGAGGAGTGCATAAAGCGTTTTAGTGGAGAAATCTGAGGGAAAGAAAGCACTTGGAAGACCTAGGTGTAGATACGCGTATGATAATATTAAAGGACAATTCAAAAAGTGGGATGGAGCATGAACTGGATTGATGTGTCTCAAGATAGGGACAGGTGGCAGGATCTTGTGAATGTGGTAATGAACATTCGGGTTCCATTAACTGCAGGGAACTTCTTGACTAACTGAGGAACTGTCAGCTTTCAGAAGGACTGCTCTATGTAGTTAGTCAGTTACTTAGTGAGTTACGCGGACAATCCAGAGGATGCATCTAACTACGTCCGAAGTAACCGTAAATATAAGCCAAATCCATTTCCATTCCATGTGGTAGTTGTTTTTGGTGCAAGCACATGTGGGCGAGGGAATGATACAGTCTGAAGATGCGTTAAAATATGCACTGACCGACTGACTAACTAACTAAAAAAGTAATTCATTAACTTACTGACTGACTTAACGTCTGACTGACTGCCTGCCTGCCTGACTAACTAACTAATTAACTCAATGACTAACTAATTGACTGTCTAATTGGCTGACCGACTGACTAACTAATTTACCGACTTACTAACTAATTGACTGACTAACTAACTAATTGACTGACTGAATAACTAATTGACTGACTAACTAACTAGTTGACTGACCAACTGACTGACTGACTAATTGCCTGACTAACTAACAAATTGACTGACTAAGTAACTAATTGACTGACCGACTGACTGACTGACTATCCAATCAACTCCATGGAGCACGGATCTTCTTGAGAAGCTAACAGTTCTTCAGCTAGTCAAGAAATTCCCCACATTTTACGTAACCCGCAATTTCATTACCGCATTCACAACAGCCCGCCACCTGTTTCTATCGTGAGCCAGATCTATCCACTCCATGCCCCTCATCCCACTCCTTAAACATCAGTTTTAACATTATCCTCCCATCTACGCATAGGTCTTCCAAGTGGCTTTTCCCTTCGGTTACTCGACCAAAGTGCCGGGATATTGCAGTCGGTGTCCCGACTCTCTACGGGCTGGTCGGTCCGGGAATCGAATCCCGATGGGGGCGAAATTTTCCGCAACTTCCCAAACCAGTTCCGAGGCCCACCCAGCCTCCTATATTACAATCAAAAACTGGGTCCTTCCGCGGAGAAAAAAAAAAGGCCGAGGAGTGAGGTTGACCTGCACCCACGTCTAGCGCCGAGGTTAAAGAAAGGGTAGAGCTATACCTTTACTCCCCCTCTGGGCCTTCATGACGTGTGATAGGGAGAATTTTACTTTGACTCTTCCAAACCCTGTCCGCACCTCTCCTCTTCCTCATTCGTGCCGCAAGCTCCATCCGTATCACTCTGCTTGTTTTGATCACCCGACTGATGTTTGGTGAGGAGCACGTTATACATTTTTCTGAACGTCCCTTCTACCTCGTTCCTCTGACGCCCGGACGTCTTCTTCAGCACCCTATTCTCACACATCCTCAGCCTGTATTTCTCCCTCACTGTGAGAGATCAAGTGTCTTCACAACATTTACATACCCGTAAAGATACTGTAATAGAATACTTAACGTATGATTCTCAATTCCAGTGATATTTTGTTCTGCTTTCAGGTACAAATATGCTTTTGTAAATGACACAGTGGTTAAGGTGCTGTGCTACAAATCGGAAGGTCGCTGGTTCGATCCCAGCTGGTTTCCTTGGAATATTTCATTGACATAAAATCCTTCCGATCCCACTATGGCCCTGGGGTCGACTCAGCCTCTAACAGAAATGAGTACCAGAAGTATTTCCTGGGGGTAAAGGCGGCCGGTGCGTAAGGCTGACAACCTTACCACCATCCTGTGCCGTTGTCACGATATCTGGGAACCTTAACTTCCTGGAACCCTGCGGGCCATTCAAGGCCTGTAACGGGACTGCTTTACCTTTTTTAACTGGGGCTACAAACACACACTCAGGATACGGAATACTAAATGCTTTTCCACTACAACAATGGTTCCAGGAAGGCGCCTCATTATTATGTTATACGCAAATAGCCAGTCTGTTTTAATTTTTTCTCTAGCGACGCTATCAGGGCGTCGTTATACTGCATAGTGTCGATGTTGGATAGATGTACGTGAGTACAGAGCAGTGGTGAAATGGTAGTTGTTGAAGAAAATACCGTCTCAGCGCATTGTTCTGCACCACAATTCGTACGCGGACTGCCCTGTGATCAAGTACTCGACGTTGAGAATCTGGTAGCCCGTGTGTGATGTCGCTACTGAACTAGCCACGCATCATTAGTTTAATTATTACAGCCGGCTAAACTTCTTATAATTCTCATCTCACTCTCTTGTGATGTGTTTTTGTTTCTCTTCATGTCCGCTTTGATCTCTACGTCACTGTTGCTCATAGTTATTGTGATCTGTTTGTCTGCCCATACATTTCTATTTAGTCAATATTTTATGTTCTTCTGAACATGTTCTATTGGGTCTTCTGACAATACTTCGCTGCATTAATCTCTTTTGCAATCTTGATTAGTTTCTTAAGGAGCTTTCCCAAATTAAGGAAAATTTTCTATTGACTCACTATCTAACACTGTCTTAAGATATCTTAGGAAGGCATCCTCTTTAAAAGATGGGCTTAAAATCTTAGTTTTATTTTTTATTGCGGGTCCTATTATTACGCTACAGTAAATAAAATAACCTTCTAAGTTGTATCTAACTTTCTGCTTCTGAAAATAACACACACACACACACACACACAAGCAAATTATTCTTATCTTATGATTACCAAAATAATCCCTGTGCATTACTGTTTAATCCTCCTATTTTTATCTTCTCAGATTATGGTCTGTGCCTAATTTGCAAACCTGGATATTGTCAAAACGTTTTAAATACACATTTTGCAAGCAACAATTTGCGCGTTGAGACGCAATGCCTAGCCACTTGCATGAGGCACAGATGATATTGCGTCCAGCAAAAATAAAATAAAATAAAGACAACTTTGTAGCACTGGTAGAGCGTAAGTTGTGTGTTTAGAGCAGGAGACTGCTTTAACCTGTTGACGTCTAATGTCAACTATAGTGGTCGTACCGCACCGCTAACCTCTAAAGTTGCATTTTATGTATTTAATCAACAAATATATTTAACGAATATTTTAAACATGGTATACACTCTCCGTTTTTTTCTCTTCAAAATGCAGTTTGTTTCATAATTCTAATGTATTTGGTTCCTGTATTATTCACATTTTATATACAGAGTGTGCTAAAATTAAAAAAAAATAATTCCGGCGCCAAAAGGTTAAGGAACTGAACAATCGGTGTTGTGTTTCTCTTTGAAAGTGCAAACAAAACTCTTTTTTCACTTAATTATTCAACAAATAACCTCCTTCATCTTTAACGTTGCACCGTGTAAATTTACTTCGAACTCGTGTTCGGGTATCTTCTTGTGAAGTGAACTACGTTCATCCAGTAGGCACAACAGCTTGTGGATGCATAGATGTGCTAATTAAAAAACCTCCTTCATATTTTTGTGATTTATAACTTTAAAGATGAGCCGAGCCGAGCCGAGCCGAGTCGAGCCGAGTCGAGCCGAGGCGAGCCGAGCCGAGCCGAGCCGAGCCGAGTCGAGCCGAGGCGAGCCGAGACGAGCCGAGGCGAGCCGAGACGAGCCGAGCCAAGCCAAACCAAGCCAAGCATATTGGAATGTGCTGCCGTAACACCGACCTTGTCCATATCAACGGACACGATAGAATCATTCTTGTAATTTTTAGCCAAGCACTGTACAAGACTTCCTGATGATGGAGCACTTTTAAATATTTTATAATTTTAATTGTATCTACATTATATATCGTGCATTAGTTGGATAATAAAGTGTTTAATTGTCATTGATGCACTGTGCAAACATGAAGATCGCTGACAGCTAAATTTAAACGTCTTTATCACCGCATGAAAAATGAAGTGTAAATTTAATTCGAACTCGGGTTCGGGCATCTTCTTGTGAAGTGAACTACGTTCATCCAGTTGGCACAACAGCTTGTGGATATGCTTTATTTGATAAACGACGCACTGCTTCAGAATAGAAGACGGCATACAATTACCGCGCCTCGTTACTGACATATTATGACAGAGAAAGAATCCTGACGTAACAAAGACCTTTCTGTAGGCCAATTAAAATTTATATAAAGAAGAATGTGAGATATGAGGTTCCCAGAGCAGAAGATACTTCGTCTTTCAAGAAAAACTTCACCACCATATTTTAGTAAGAAAGAATCCCAACCACTCTATACCCCCATAACCAACCTGTCATTTTTACTTTATCTGTTTTTAATGCTTATTGTATAAAGTACCA
>Ga0131853_10026338_pt1 | contig 10461 bp, 14 predicted proteins | sample TergutLab28metaG_FD_92764 | JGI IMG/M metagenome (GOLD analysis project Ga0131853, IMG submission 92764) | Labiotermes labralis P1 segment gut microbial communities from Petit-Saut dam, French Guiana - Lab288 P1 (version 2) (version 2) | ecosystem: Host-associated > Arthropoda: Insects >... | reverse complement strand
TTTATTGTTCGATTTGCTACATTACGCTGGATATCAATATCTATAACTTCTCGTACCCTTGCGTCTTGTAGGGCTGTCCTTATAATTTCCATCTGTACACATTCATCTTTTAGTCCTTTTTTGCCTTGTATTTTTAGATACTCTAAGCCATGGTTTGAGTTTAAAAACCATTCACCTTTATTGGTAGTAAAGGCTCGTTCTAATGCTTGAGCTATTTCATCATCACCTTGCACAAACATGATGTTACCGTCCGTGTCAAAAACTAAGTCGCCCTCTGTTAACTTAAAAGTTCTATTCATCATCTATCACTTCCATCACACCGATTATTACAGCGTCTCTTAAATCATGGCGACGATTGCCTACAAAATCTAAAGCTCTTTCTGCAAAGGCTACAAAAACAATATCGCCTTCATTTATTTCTTCCACGTGCTTTAATTTGGGTACTTTTTCTATAAGTGGATATTCCCTTGGTTCGCCACTTGTTTTACGCTGGAAAAGAGGTTGTATATCGGTTAGCGGTTTATCTTCATGCACATAAATTACCTCACAGGGCATGGTAGTATGTAGGTTGTTTAAGTGTTCATTAAATATTTGCCCAAAAAATTTATCTGGGTTTGCCATTATTCTACCGCCTCCACCTCTGTTAAAAAATCTATGCCTGTGTTTTTATGTCTGCCACGGAGCACTCTATAAGTACCATTGGCTGTTTTACTTTCAACTTGGATAATACTGTTAATCGTTATCCTATGGTTTAGTAGCATTTTTATTTTGAACCCTTTTTTAGTTATCCCATTTTCTTCTTTTTCAAAGACCTCTGGGCTGCCTATTAAGCCTGTGTCAGAGTTTAATAAAAACCCTGTGGCTATGCCATCATCATGAGGCATTATAAAAATTCTGCCCTTAGATATTGTAAAAGATGTGTCACATTCTTTTACAATCTGCTTTATTGCATCTTTAAGGCTAGAGTCTATAACACGCCCTTTTGGGTAACTTAAATTATTTACTAAGTTTAACTTGCCAAGCTCCAGCCCAAATTTGCCAGTTAAATCAGCTAATATTTCTTGGGCTGTTATTTCTTCACAATAGGCTTCACTTACATGTTTAGTAAGCCATTGCTGTGATCCGTCACCTATAGTTAGACTGGTTGCTTTATCTACGCCATACCAGCTTGTCAGAGTTTTTTGTAAGGTACCTTTAAAAATCGTGCTTACGTCACCCTTGTATCCTGCGTTTATAATGACGTTTTGCTCTTTTTTTATCTCATGTATTGAACTTTCAGATAAATTGTAGATTTTTACCTTTGATATGTCGGGTTCTTCATCATTGTCAAAAGGTACGGTAAACTCAATGTCCAAGTCGTTCATATTAAAGCGTTTACCACCGGCTATAATCTCACATTGTCTTATCCAAAAATCAGACATTGGTAAGCCCCCCTTGTGGCAACCATAAAAACACTGTGCTATTCATATTCTCCCATGTAATGCGACTTTCGTTAAGAGCTAGGTCATAAGGAATTATAGGTGTGGTGGGTACATCTAGGTGTTGCTGGTTTAAAAATAATGTTCTAGCATATACAACTTTTTCGCCAATGACTATGTACTCTTCGTTGCGAAGTAAATTTATTGTAAAAAAATCACGCATAGCATTGTAATATATATCAAATGTAAATGTCCTATCGTCTAAGATTATATCAAATCTATAGGGTATTTGCTCTTTTTTTATTGGTATAAATTCATAATCTGCTATACTAACACCCCTCTTTATGCCACATCAAATCCAGACTCTCCAGTGCCTAAACCGCCACCAACACCACCGCCTGAAAAGCCTTGTGCAATAATTTTGAGCCTTTCGTCTGATGCTTTGTTATTGGCTTGTTTGGCGGTTTGTGTTGGTTGTTGTGTGCCAGCATTTTGCGTCCCCTGTGCTTTTGTGGCTACAGCTTGGGGGACATTGATTATTTGAGCTTGACTTGGCGTTGCTTTGCGGACATGTTTTAGCTGTATAGTGAAGGATAAACCATTAGCGGTATCACCACCGTGGATGGTATTGATATTAGTTATTGCCATGTTGGTATGAATAACTCTGTTTGTGTAAGTTATTAGCTGTTTGTTTTGTTGATATTGTATTATTCGTGAGAACCTTGCCCAAGCGTCCTCACCTACGATTATACCAGAGATAGATAGGGTGGTGGGGCGTTTCTTCATATGGTCGGATATGTCGCTGCCATTTTCAACTGCCTTACTGGTTACGTCGTAGGAGCGGTTAGGATTGTCAGATTTCACCATATCAAGTAAAACATCTTCTAATACTGCTATACCACCTATTGCCACACTATTACCTCCCTTTATTTAAACTACTATACAAAACATCCGCCCTAGGCATTAATAGCATTTCTCCGCTTATGCCGCTAGTCGCTAAAGCCGCTACGAAAAGCTATTAATGCCTAGAGCTATTGTATGTAGGTTAATCACAGGTTTCTATGCTTCTGTAATGTTTGGATATTTTAGGCTAAGCTTGTACCATTCTTCTTCCCAAAGTTCTCCAAACACATCTTCAAACAAAGTTTTTAGCTCTTCTTTCAACTGAGTTAACCTATTTTCTGATAAATCTGTGTCCCCACCGATAACCAGTTTTTGTATGATGACTTTGATTTCAGTGGGCAAGCTTGTTTTTGCTTGGTTTTTGTTGCTTGTGCCAGTTTCGGCAAATTTATTTATGTTGTATCTATTTTCATTTTGTGACCTATTTTTACACCCTAAAAGCATGTTAGTTTGACCTCTTGGTGATGAGCTAGGGGATTTTGCCTTATTTTCAAAAGATAAATCCCTTGGCATTATCCCTTTAATAGCCGCTGCCAATTTCATTTCTTGAAAATTAAGCCCAATACCAGCAAGTAGCCTGTTAGTTTCGTCATTTGGTATTACTTTCGACCCTCTAGGTAAGTTTACAAGCTCTGGACCTTTTTCACCTACAATAGCCGGTCCACCTCTATGGAAATTAGTACCTTTGGCAAGCATAGGGATTTCAGGTATAGTTAAGCCAAAATTTCTACCGCCAACAAACGGAACCCAATCGGGTATATCAACGCTGATACTATTAATGCCGCCTATTGCACGGTTTACAATACTTATAACAGCATTCATAGGAGCTTTAATTAAGCTTCCTAATGTGCCAAAGATACCGCCAAATATATTTACAACACCAGTCCAGGCACGACTCCAATCACCGGTAAATACACCGGCTACAAAGTCTATAATGCCGCCAAAAACTTGCTTTGTATTATCAATTACATTTCTGGCTGTATCTCCAAAAATATCAACAACATCTGAAGCAATGCCAAAGGCAAAGGGGAAGCGTTCTTCTAGGAAGTCGAGGCTGTTACCAATCCATGTTGTAACTTCATCCCAATTTTTCCATAGGGCAATACCTACGGCTATCAAGGCACCTATAGCTATAATAGCTATACCTACAGGTGAAGTGAAAAATCCAATAGCTTTGCCGCCAGTAGCAAAAATGCTCTTCATGTTTATGAAGCCGCTTTTTAATGTAACTACGGTATCTCGCATTTTGCCAATCATTGTTATTGCACCACCTATACCTAAAAGCACTGGTCCAATAGATGCAGCAAACATACCTACAGTTATTATGGTTCTTCTGGTACCATCATCCATATCATTAAACCATTGTAGAGTCCTGTCACCTAAAGAGATAAGAGCTCTAAATTGATGTTGCAGGTCACTTCCTATGGTGTCTTTGAATATAGTAAATCTATTTCTAAGTATTTGTAACTCGGATGCTGTAGTATCGTATATCTTGCCAGCGGCTTCTGTTAATGCGGTATTTTCTTCCCATGAAGTGTTAGCTAAATCTATAGCACTTCTTAGGGTGTCACCGGCACCGGCACCACGTCTTAGCATGTCTGTTACGTTTATGCCTTCAAAGCCCATGGCTGATAATATTTGGGTAGTATTATATCCTTCATCATTTAAACGCCCCAAGCCTTCTACCATGTAGATAAAAGCACCAGCAGCATCTCTTTTGAATAATTCTGAAAATTCTTCTACGCTTTTACCAGCTACCATTGCAAAGTACTCTACTTGATCTGCACCAGTATCAATAATATTTTGCATACCTAGCATAATTGTAGTTAAAGCAGTACCACCAGCCTCGGCATTTATGCCTAAGGAAGAAAATGCAGCAGAAAAGCCTAAAACCTCGGCTTCTGATAAACCAACCGCATTACCCATACCTGTAAGCCGTGCACCCATCCGCATTATCTGGTTTTCGGTGGTTGCCATGTTGTTGCCCAAGCCTACGAGGGTAGAGCCTAGACGGTCAAAGTTTTCTTGGGGCATTTGCATAACGGTGGAGAACTGAGCCATCTGATCCATTGCAGAATCAGCTGTAAGGTCTGTAACCGTGCCTAACATTGCTGCTGTGCTAACAGCCAGACTCATGTTCTCCAGCTCTATTCCTACACGCCCAGCAGCTGTACCCAACTCGTACATATCTGTAATAGCTAGTGGGATACCACCATCTGTGGCTAGATATCTTAATTGACTTCTTACCTCTGCAAGTTCTTCTTTTGTACCACTTGTAACTTTTTGGACTCTTGCAAAAGAATCTTCTAACTGTATGAACGTATTTAAACTTGAGCCACCTATAGCTACAATTGGGGCAGTTACTGCAAGAGACATATTTTTACCAACATTAGTAAAACCTTGACCTATACGGTTAAAAGCATCCCAGTCAAAACTATTAAGGCGTTGTAGTTCACGGTTATAGTCCGCTTGTTGTATTTTTAAGTCTAGCAGCTGGTTTTGTAGCCTACCTGCTGCTTCTGAATTTTCACCAAACTCACGAGTTGAACCTATTAGCTCACCTGTGACACTGTTTATTTCATTTTCTAGCAGTGCACTTTTGCTTGTTACAAGTTCTATTTGCCGTTGCTTTTTTTCCATTGTAGATGCAAACTCGCCGGAGTTACGTTCCCACAAGGTAAACTGCTTATCAAGCCCTGACATTTGAGTACCAAAATTTGCTACATCTTTGTTAAGCCCTGAGCCCAATCGCATTGAATTATCTCTTATATCATCAACACGTCTGTTTAACCCATCAAGACCACGTGAGGCGGATGCACCGTCAAAGCCGATAGACATAAACAGATCTCTTACTGCATCAGACACGCTATCCACCTCATCCCATAGACTGTTTTACTTTTTCGTTATATAAATCTAGGGCAGCATCTGCTTCCAGCAAAGTATCTTCATCCATTGCAAAGACCTCGGACGGTGATAGTCCACCATCATATATAAGCCGCCAAAAAATGAAATTATCCTTCGCTTTCTTCTTTATCTGGTTTTTGTTGAGACTTGGTTTTAAGAAAGGATTCTATTTCATTCGTTAACTGAGTGGCTGCCACAAAGTTATCATCAAAATCTTCTAGTGTAATTTTGGGGCTTACTACACAGTGTTTAAACAGTTCCGTTAAATATGGTAATTTCATTAATACGCCATTTCTATTGGTGCAACGGTCTTCTATTTCTAAATAGCTCCTAAATGGCATTTTCTGTAGTGTGTAAGTCACACCATCAATTTCTATTTTCTTTTGGTTAAAACCTACTACGTTATTTTTTGTACTCATTTTAAAACCTCCTAGGTTAATAATTTCTTAATCTTCAAATTGAAGAACTGCACAAAATATCTCCCATTCACGTTGTGTTATTTCTGGACCTGTTTCATATCTAGCTGGTTTTCTAACTCTTGATTGAGAAGAATTTACTCTCATACCACCGTCTTCATTAGCATCTACAATAGTAACTGGGATAATTGCTCTTTTACCTCTACGCCTTGCCAAACTATAAAGATATGTATTTGACGGTGAGGTAACTTCAAGGGTAATAGTTATCTTACCTGTAAAATTGTTGCTTTCTGCTAGAGCAACCTCTCCATGAGCACCAACATGTTCTGAAAAATCATTTTCACTTCTCTCGGCATTTAGCCAAGTACCCTCGGCTTGCCCTGTAATAACAACACCATCTACTACAAGATTGGCTTCCTTTGAGTCATAAGTTCTTACACCTGGTATATCTGGCATTTACTTTCACCTCCTAGTTAATAAAAACTACACTCGGCACTTGGAGTGTAGTTTTTATGGTTTTTGTGCTTGTCACAAAAAAACTTCCTTAGTTAAATCAAAAATCTACCGCTAACCTCCCCTGTGTGAATTGCTCCAGCAATCTCAATTTCCCAATCTATACCATTGTAAATACGATTGGCTACATCGTTACGCAACACCTCTTCACGCCGTAGATAAAAAATTCGGTATACATAGTTATCATCATCATCTACACGAATAATCCCCATACGCCCAGCAATATTTAACACCTTCTCTACAACAGATACAAGCATAGCAATACCACGACCGTCATAAGGGATTTTCTTTTTATTTACAGCTAAAAGAGCAGCCTCTTCTTCCATACGTACCTTTATCCAATGGGCTGCCATTACAATATCTATATATTCCCCTGAGGTAACAGTGCCCTCGGTGGTTTGTAGTACGCCCATTTTTCGGATGTAAGAAAAGCCGTTGTTTCTATGTAATTCCGTTAAATCTGTTGCACGTATTTCAGAAGCAGTAACCCCTTGTACACCCTTAAATTTAAAAGTTAGGCTACCAGGATCATTTGTTGCTGCTGTGGACACAAGACCCTCAGCAACGTAGGCATTGGGATTCTCATGATACATTACGATTGTATTTTCATACTCAAGGTCATTCACAAGGGTTAGGTTTTGAGTTGTTACCCAGTAGGTTTTTATCTGGGTCTCTGTCCAACCTGCCAAAGCTTGTACAATTTCGTCTGAATTTTCTGTACATATAAGGTAATACCAATCATCATGGTTCTCCACAATTTCATTTACTGTAGTTAGCAACAACTCTGGCAGATTATCTGTTGCCTCAGGTAAAATAGAGAATATAGCTAACTGTTGTGGTGCTGGGTTTTGCCCAAAAATACGCTGGGCAATTCGATACTCTTTTGTTGTTACCGGGAAGATATCAGCTACTTCTGATACGCTGTTAAAAATGGTATATGGTTGGTCTTTGGTTGTGCCAAGTATCATAGGTAGCCCAAAACCTCGCTGAGCTATAGCTCTTGTAAATCTGCTTATATTAACAATAAAGTCCGGTGGTACTCTTGACATTTTATAGCTCTCCTCTCCAGTTAATAAAATTATTACTCTTTAGGTTGGCGGTTGACTGTAGAGTTAAAATTGTGGCTCTCTATAGTTTCAACACGTTTGGTAATAGCTCTTGCCGCTCTAATACGGACATCAAAGCCGTAGCGTCTTTCATAGTCATCTACTATTAGCTGTGTGCGGTCATTTATATTTCCGGCAACTATAATGGCAATATTCATACCAACAAAATATAAATCACCGTGGAAAGTGAACCAATCTCTCGCTTTTTCTGCCAGGCTGTAAGCCTCTTCTTCTGTATTGCTATATGCGTTGATAGATAGGGAAAAAGGCTGCTGCTCTTTACGTATAACTTTGACATCATATTCAAAATCTGGGTTTGTAGAAGGGATAACCTCATCTACTAAGCTAAAAGTATTGGATTTATGGCTTCCTATTATCTGGTAAGTAATATAAGGGTAATCAGGGCGATGGTCAGTTGTGTTATTGGGCACAACCGTAACACCTGTGTGCTGGTGTAAGCCTGTTACTATGCCGTTTCTAATTGTTTTATTCATAATCTACATCACCACCTATGCTACCTTCTTTATTATCTTCTTCAGGCTGCGAAGCAAATTTACGCTTCCCGGCATTTTTTGCCACGTAAATCCGCAAGCCATGAGCATGGTCAGAAAAATCAACTTGTGCAGACACTGTAAATATTCCTTTAGAGCATGTTATTTTTGCTCCTATGGTTAGCTCTTGGTGGATATGTATACGAACGTCCTCACGAGTAAAACTTCCACCTTCACCATGTTGTATTACATAGCCTCTTACATCTCGGCTGGATAGATTAAAGACAGCAGCTGTGGTTTCCCATTTTTTAGTTGTGCCCATCCATTTGCCACCGTTATCATGGTCATAGTATCCGCCTGTTTCCTCTTCAACTGTGATGGGGATAGAGTATCTTTCTACAAGGTTTCTAAAATCATAATGGCTACCATGCATCATTTTTTCACCACCTTATACGTTATGGCATTTCGTAAACGTCCGGTATCAACTAAAGGATTACTTCTACCTTTTGCAGCTATTGTTGTAGATGAATTAGCTGGAGCACTTAGGTTTGTCATATATCTTTGTAGCTCGCTTACTATAAAATCACCCATAAGGTCAAAAAAATTATCCATAGACATACGCCCAGCAATAACATTTTTAAGCAACTTAACTGCCATGTCTGAAAAGCGTCTATTATTTGCATCAAAACCACCACTGATAAAGGCTCGCTCCGGTATAGTTACCTCTGTTGCCAACCAGTACATAAACTCCAGTTGGCTTGAGCCTTTATTACGCACTAGATATAACGAACCGTCAGCAGTTTTGAGAGTAAATAAATCGTTAAATGAGCGTGGAGAACGTTCTCTTGCTCTTTTGTTAAGTGGCACTGCAAGGCGTTTTGCCCTCTTGGGTCTAATGTTTGCACCAAACTCATTTACATTGGCAATCATTAGCAAGTGAGAGTCATCTTTACCGAAGATACCTATATGAAGCTCTGTGCGGTTTAGTTCTTCCAAAATTTTTATCAGGTTAGGTAAACGGTTATTATCCCTTATTACTCTAGTGCCAGCCACTCTACCACCTCACGTTACAAAATGGCATAATTAAACTTATAATATCTTGTGGTAAACTATCTATATCTTTGAAGGTCAAGCTTAGGTCTGATATACTCTCAGATTTTATACTTCCATCACGACTTAAAAAAGAGCCCATCTTGTCCACTGCTATCTGGATGGGCAAGGGGGCATCTTCTATTTTTAAAATATCATGGAAGTTGTTTGTAAATTGTTTTATGGCTTCAAAATAGCCTTGTCTAAGTTGTTCCTGTGTTAGTGTCATCTGCTGTCACTGTCACCTCATTACCATTGTCATCAGCAGTAGAAGGATTATCTTTTTCTACTTCTCGCTCAAGGTCATCATCTGTAGCTGGAGGTAAGGATTTTGTGATGTAGTTTACAATGTCCTGCTTACGGTTCAAACCTGTTAGGTCTATATCATTTATTCTAGCCAACTCTCTAAGCTCAGAGATTCCCATACCATTTAAATTCAAATTTGGAGTTTTTATTTCGTCGCTGCTGTTGGTTTCTTGGTCAGTGTTATCAGCTTCATACTCTTCTGGCATAGCTGCTTTTCGTTTCTTTTCCATTTGTTGCCTAATACGTTTATGCGTTGCTAAACTTACTGGACTTGACATTTTGTTGCTCCTTTCTAAAATTTAAGCAATTTTAAATCTATGCTTAACTATACGGATTTGTTTTTCTTCGTATACACGTTCCCAGTTTTCGCCATTGGCTAGTTCTTTTCTAGTTGGAAAATTGTCAGACACTTCTTTTTCTGCCCATTTAATGCCTCTTGGGTGCATAATAATTATACGCCTGTTTACTAGATAGTCTTCACCAGCGTGAGATAATCCGTCTCTTAGTGTCTCAGTTTCTTTTATTTTTGTGTGTGAACCGTTACCCAAAGCAATAGCACCATTACCAAATAAGTACATTTCACCAATTTTAGTGCTTGTGTCATAGAACACAGAATCGTCTACTATCATACGTTTGCCCATAAAATATGGCACTCTCGGGCTTTGCTCTGACTCTTGAACATAGTCAATAAGTTTGCGTTTAGCAAGGTAAGCCTCTGTTGCAGAATGTATAAGCCCAGCCGTTAATAAGCCTTTTGCATCACCCATTAACTGCCCAGCATCAATAAAACTATCTCCTGTCAAAAGGCTATTATTACCAGATAAACTTGATATATCTAAAACTTTGCCTTTCATAGTTGATGCAAGGAAAATACCCTTTAAGGTATGTAGTAACCTTTGCTGCATAACTCTAGCCCAATAATCAGAAACAAGGTCACCAATGGCTGCCATTGGGTCATCACCAGATAATAAGGCAGTTAGATTATTAGCACCCCAGCTTCTACCAAACATTTGTTTTCTTGCTACGTCTTTACTGGCATTAATGTTGCCTGGCTCATAAAAACCATTTTCTTTTACTGTTTCTTCTTCACCTTCTAAATCTTCCCAAAATGGCATATTGATTAAGGTGTTGGCACTGCTTGCTAGTTCGTCAAATTCCTCAGTATTTACCATAATCCCTGATTGTATCAGTGCTGATAGTTCCATGGTTTTTTTGATAACGTACTCCCTGAATATTTCAGGTTGTATAACATTTTCTAAACTTGTGATTGTCATTTACTTTTCCTCCTAGTTAATAAAAAATGTACTCGGTACTT
>Ga0131853_10026337_pt1 | contig 10461 bp, 6 predicted proteins | sample TergutLab28metaG_FD_92764 | JGI IMG/M metagenome (GOLD analysis project Ga0131853, IMG submission 92764) | Labiotermes labralis P1 segment gut microbial communities from Petit-Saut dam, French Guiana - Lab288 P1 (version 2) (version 2) | ecosystem: Host-associated > Arthropoda: Insects >... | reverse complement strand
GGCCCAGGATAGAGACAGTTGGCGGACGCTTGTGAGTGCGGTAATGAACCTTCGAGTTCCGTGAAATGCGGGGAATTTCTTGACTAGCTGCAAACCAGTTAGCTTCTCAAGAAGGACTCTGCATCATGGAGTAAGTAAGTGTGTAATAATGACATCACCCTGAAGATGGCAGCAATAGCGGCCGAAACATCTTGGTGAGAAAGTGCAAATGAAATACATCATAAATATTGAAGCGCATTTTATTGGTTGTTTATACGCTATGGACTTGATTAATGCATGTGTGATGGAACACGCGACAGTAACTGTCCCGCTAAATTAATAGAGCGTTAGTACAGAAGTGTCTACAATGCATTATTAATTTTATCGCGATAAATCTTGTTACATGCATCAAAATTATTCAAATTTAACACCATGAAGTGAATAAATGTCATTTCGTACTTAATGAAGCCCAGTTACGTCAGCGACTTCCCGGGGCGGTATTGTGATACACTACGCATTTTTTTAACTACAATAGTGGCAGAAATATTCAGAAGATTGAAGTCAGAGTTTGCCAAAACAAATCCTTATACGTTTTCCTAAAATCAACGTGCTGTAAGTATTCTTCCTTTAGCTAAGTCAGGGCGAAGCTTATAACAGAGCAAGCTAACCTCTACGATTTGGTCACGGCAGGAAATGTTACAACAGCCTGCAGCCAAATCCAATTTGCTTATCGGACGTTTAAAAGACACGTAACGGCCAACACTTGCAAGATATTCTTTTTAAGACTATGTGATTTAAAACTTCCTATGTTGTAGTTTCAGAATCCAAAAATAAAAGTTTTGTATCTTGAATAGTTTTTTTTTGTTGTTATTCACCTTAAAATTTGGTGATGTTATTTTTCCCCACCCTGTATTATCCAGTTCTCTCAGCACATACTATACTGCATCTCCTACATCAAGTCCATATCCTTGACGCCGTCAATGGTATATGTGAAGCCCGGACAAAAATTATATGGCCAAAATTTAGGGACTGAACTTGTAACGGTCAAAGAAGATGCATTGGAAGTTGAAAACGACAGGATCTACCAACATACCTGATGTGTTGAATCTTTGCTAGGTTGCTCTTGTCGTACCTCCAGCTGTCCGCCCAAGACAGCGTACCAGTTCAAACCCAGATCACCTTGCCGGAACACTGCAAGCAAAATGGATGCGACAATAGACACGGCTTATTTATTTGTTTAACCAGCCAACTCCTTCTTCAGAAGCTAATACCTCCTCAGCTAATCAAGAAAGTCCCCACAGTTTATGGAACCTGAAGGTTCATTACCGTATCCACAACAGCGCGCCACTTGTCCCTATCATGAGCCACCTCAATCCAGTCCAGTACATGGTCATTTATTTACGGCGTTCATATTATGGGACACCCTGTGATGTTGTGTTATCCGCACCTAGGTACCTCACTCGGTACAACGACTACGCTACGGGCTGGACGTATGGGGATCGAATCCCGATGGAGGCCAGGTTTTCCGCCTCCGTCCAGACCAACACTGGGGCCCACCCAACCTTCCCGTACAAGGGGTACCGGGTCTCCTTTCCGGTGGTAAAGCGGCTGGGGTATGACGTTGATCAACCAACACCAACTAGCGCCGAGGTTAAAGAAAGAGTAGACCTATACCTCTACTCCCCTCTGGGCCTTCAAGACTTGTTCTAGATCGATCTTTACCCTAAGGAAAACTTCCGTTTTAAAAGTCAGTAAACACAAATACAGTGTAATCTCGATTATCAGGTTTGCGGATTATCCGCGCACGATCGTAATTTGCTAATTACTGATGACGAAGGTGGGAAATAACGTGATTTAGTGTTGAGTGTTCGAACAAAATCCTCAGTCACAACAAAAGCCACAAAAATGTACGTAACTTATAAACGTAAGCTACATATGTACAATATGACGTGTGTAATTAACTTTTTTTTTCCTGAGGCACCTCGACCCAACGCGGGCCATGGCCACCTCATTCTTGAGGTTTCTAGATCACACACAACGACACATCACATTCGGTAGGACTCCTCTGGACGAATGATCAGTTCGTCGCAGAGACCTCTACCTGACAACACACAACACTCACAACAGATTAACGTCCATGCCCCCGGTGGGATTCGCACCCACAGTCTCAGCAGGCGAGCGGCCGTAGACCTACGCCTTAGACCGCGCGGCCACTGAGACCGGCAATTAACATTTTAGCGCTTCACATTGTGTTCATGGAGCAATACATTATACGTTTTAGATTGCCTGTATTTTTCAACTATCCTTCCATCCCCTCCACACACACCGTCACCCCAACTAATCAAGAGTGCAATGTATTTCTTAAAGAATCACTTTCATACAATTTGAACATACCAAGACATCTTCCAATATGCAGTGACAGACACACATAAGGTGCAAGCGTGTGCCTGTTCCAGTTCCGCTAAAATTTGGATTAAGGTCTCAGCCTGATAATTATGCATTTTCCAAACCATGTTTCATCATCCAGCAGGAGTGTATAAAAATAACCTGTGGGTAAATAAAACTGTAACAATTGGGGGTACGTGCCTGCCAGACGATGTCAAATGTTACGGAATGAATTCATTGTACGACTGACACATTTCAATGATTTCACACCCGATATGTGTATTCGTCGCCGATCCCGGTGACCGTGCTGTCTAAGGTATAGGTCTGCAGCGTCTCGGTTGCTGGGATCGCGGGTTCGAATCTAAATGAGTTCATGGATGTTAGTTCCTTGTGTTTGTTGTGTGCTGTGTAGGTAGCGGCCGCTGCGACAAGCTTATGACCTGTTTAGGGGAGTCCTGCCGTGTGTGTGTGTGTGTGTTTGTGTGTGATCCAGATACCCCAAAAACGAGGCGCCTTAGGCCAGATATGGACTGTTATGCCACAGAAAAAAAAAATGCATATTTGTCTCTGCAATCTGGAGAATTTTTACTATATTCAAGCTGAATCATGTAGCTGTAAAATTAGATATAAAATGTTTAAGAAATAGTTCTGTTTGACGTCTAAAACCCAGATAAAATAAGCACGGTGCAAGTCGCGATGCCCTCATCGGATAAGGTTATGTCCGCCTGGTGTAGAGCGACAGGTTTAGAGTATGACGAACTTCAAAAGAACTTCGAAGGAATCTAATGTACCATAATTTCAGGTATTATCCCAGGATTTGTAGTGAAACTGAGGACCTCCGTAAAAAAAACCTCAACCCCGCACCGAGATTGAACCAGGGACCTCCCAAATACAAAACAGGAGTGCCACCTACTGCAGTGCAACATTACGTCACCTAACAGGTTACTTCGTCCAACTAAAAGTAAAGCTGTAAATGTAAAAGCCATTAAGGTGTGTGGGGGAGTGAAGGTATCGCTCCACGCACCCCTAACCTCACCGCTAGAGAGAGGTGAGTGGTGAGCTTCACGCCTCGGCCACCTAAACGGCGGGTGGAGTCCCCGATTCTCATTCAACAAGCGCCATAGCTTGTCTGGACCCTCTGAAATAAAGAAATACTCTTGCTTCTGTCGGCAATCGAACCGCGAACCCCGGTTTGTCCAGATCGCAACCCAGTAATTATCACTCGCTACGCTGCCCACGCTCCTCTTTCTTTCACAGGCTTCATAATTACTTGTAACGTGAAGTAATCATACTAATTCAACCTCCAATACATGGGTACCATTTTTTTTTATTTCTCCGGTGGTAAAGCGGTCGAAGAGTGGTGCTGACTACCCTTATTCTAGCGCCGGGCTGCGAATGGGTTGGGGCTATTCCTCCGTCTCCTGTCCTTGCCTGCACGGCGTGACTTTTAGCTTTCACTTATACCAATTACGTATTGTAACTGGTTACCGCCCTGTAACTGGTTATTGCCCTGTAACTGGTTATTGCCAGTACACACACTGAAGGAAATTCTCCAACGCCGCACTTCAGTTGGACGGTGTCCACTGTAGCAGGCAGCGGTTGGTTCCGCTATGTTGACTTCCATTACACTGGCAGCCACTTCACTGCCTCGTCAGCACATGTCCAGAAGCCCACACGCAGGAAGACTCTCGCATAGCACAGCGGTCAGTGTGTAAGCACATTTCAACATCATTTAGTGTTGACTTAAACGTGTGGAACTTCACTTCCACGCCCCTTATACGACCTCGGTAAATCGTGATTAGATACAAGAGAAATGTCGACTTCGTCACCCCGGCCTCTCACTGCACAGACCCGGATTCGATCCCAAACCAGTTAATGTGGAGTTTGTGGTGGACAAAGCGACACCGAAACATGTTACTTCCAATACTTCGGTTTTCCTCTGTCAGCATCTTCCCTATATGCTCCATATTCATATTTGATTCATCAACAATTGACAGCATATAATCCTAGCAAATGACAGCGTATTTCAATAAAACACTCCACAACACAACACATGAATACCCAGCAACGCTACTGTTACAACCCCAACAATGTGTCACCGCACATGTCAGAAGTCACATTAGTCTCTCTCTGTCATGCGTGTATCCCTACCTCCTTATGAAAGTTGCTTAGTTTAGATGTCAGGCTAGTCTCTCTCTGTCATGCGCGTTGACCTTCCTCGTTACAAGGGCTTAGTTTAGACATCAGGCTAGTCTCTCTCTGTCATGCGCGTTGACGTTCCTCGTTACAAGGGCTTAGTTTAGACATCAGGCTAGTCTCTCTCTTTCATGCGCGTTTCCCTTCCTCGTTAAGACAAGGACTTGGGTTAGACATCAGGCTAGTCTCTGTCATGCGCGTTTGCCTCCCTCCTTACAAGACCTCAGGTTAGACGTCATGTTCGTCTCTCTATTACAACATGCCCATGTGTATCAAAAATTGGAGTTTTGAGGTTATAACAGGAAAGAACCCAGAAGGAACTCTCCACAGCGCAGTTCCATTAATCGCAAAATTAAAATATAGAATTCGCGGTTAAAACTCAATGCGCTGTATTTACAATATCGTCACCAGGTACTGTCAAAATTACTGCTGTTTCCCAAACACAACATCAATGAACACATACAGAAGTCTAAGAACTTAAGTGATAAACATTCACTGTGGGCATGCCCAGTCCAGCGTGCCGTGTTTATGTGCTGATAACCCAATGGACTGTTCAAACATGCATAAAAACTTTAATAGGGTTCAGCTACATTAAAGCCATAGTTTGACAGATGTCGCCTAGCAATTTGTGTAATGAGTGACGCCATAAAAGCACGTGGTATTACAAGCATTAGAGCAGTGTCACTGTCAACAGCACCAAGGCGACAGTGCGGCAGTGAAATTATATAACGTGCACATAAGGGAACTTCAAAGTGGCCACTTGTTATTCCAACTGAATTCATGTATAAAATACAGGGGTGCTGATAAGTCCTTAGCCCGACCCTGGAAGGGAACAAGCTACAGCGACCAAGACTTACAATACTATACCAAAACTTATGGCGTACAATCAACAGGAATATATTGCTGTTGTTTGTAGGCCGTAAGTATTGGTATAGTGTTGTTAAGTCTTGGTCGCTGTAGCTTGTTTCCTTCCAGGGTCGGGCTAAGGACTTATCAGCAACCCGGTATACTGTAAGACCAAAATAAGTTTAATTCAAGCACTAGGACTGGGAGTTATGTATACATTATACAGAGTGGTGCAAAAGGAACTTGACATTCGATGTTTAACGTGATGCTTTGAGCGTCAAGGCACTTCTGCGGAACCCGGTACATATAGAGCTATGCGCCGCAAAACGAAGTTTCGGTCAACGACGGACCGCTTATACAACGGTGGTCCCATAAAACTATAATATTATAATATAATATTACGTGCGCAGGTAGCTCAGTCGGTATAGTGACTGATTACGGGCTGGACGTTCCGGGATCGAATCCCAGTGGGGACGAGATTTTCCGCCCGTCCAGACCGGCCCTGGGGCCCACCCAGCCTCCTGCAATATGGGTATGGGTTTTTCCCCGGGGTAAAGTGCGGCCGGGTCGTGTTGCTGACTACTCACCCCCTTCTAGTGCCGCGGTCATGGAAGAGTACAGCTATACCTCTACCCACCCTGTGGGTCACACCGGGCTTGTAACATGATAACTTTAACTTTGCCTTTTAATATAATATTATAATATTTACCACTATGTTACAATTGCCTACAGTATTCAGTACAATAATATGCTATACAGGACTGTAGCCTAGGAGCAATAGGCTATACCATATAGCCTAGGTGTGTAGTACGCTATACTATCTAGGTTTGTGTAAGTACACGTTCGCACAACGACGAAATCGCCTAACGACATATTTATCAGTACGTATCACCGTAGTGAAGCGACGCGTATCTGCATTGTTAGTTTTGCTGCACTTTGTACGAATTAAAGGTTCCAAATTGGCACACCGGAGACGTTCGTGAAGCGACATGTAAGGAAGCAAATCAGTGTAGGGCAACGCCAGTAAAGTGACAACATCAGGACATGGCTTGCCACATGGCAGGCACTGCTGGGTAGCAGCGAACTTTGTGAGCATGACTGGTTAAGATCCTGCACTGTAGGAACGCTACAAAAGGAGGCCGTCTGATATCGTGCAGCGTGTGTAGGTGGTTAACCTTTTAAAGCCTGGCGGTTATTGTATGTATCGCCAGTTTTAACGTTCAATATACTGCATTCTGCTCACAGTGCTTGACGTTCAGGTGACCGTGTATCGTGATACATTCTTATAATAAAACCAACTAGATGCTCTAATTTCTCAAATTTATTTTTGGAATAAAACTGTACTTGTTTCGGGCAGTTCCTCTGTCCATCAAAAGGAGTTTTTCACTGTACACACAGCAAAACTTTATGGCATATACCATTGCTGTGTGTATAGTGAAAAACTCCTTATGATGGACAGAGGAACTGTCCGAAACATGTAGAGTTTTATTCCAAAAATAAATTTGAGAAATTAGAGCATCTAGTTGGTTTTATTATAAGAATTGCCCACAGTGTACTTACACGTTTTGTAAGGATCTCAGGAAAAAAAACAACAATTATTTTCCTGTACAACATTCCTGATTGGCTTCCATAACCGACATGGCACGGTACAAACTGGGTCTTTAAATAAAAAGGATTGCGACTCGTCCTTAAATGATTAAACTGACGATTCAACATTCGAACCACAGACGTTGACATTCTGTTGTTCCCTTTACATATTTCATGCTAAGATCGCAAAAATCGTATAAAAATATAGACTATAAAAGTTAAAGGTAAAGGTAAAGTTGTCCCTTTCCATACCGTGAAGGGATACAGTGGGAGCGGAGGTACAGCGCCATTCATTCTTAAGCACGGCGCTAGATGGATGTGAGGGGTTAATATCACGCCCCGGCCGCTTTACCGCCCTGGATATAAAACCGGTACCCACTAAATAGGAAACTTAAACTATAACTAAACCTCCCCCCTTAACGCAATAAATTTCGTGCCCCTTTAATAATCCAACATATGTATATGCATATAAATGCCCCCCCCCCTTTGAATGGGCCCCTCACTTTAAAGTATTATATTGTAGTGAGTTTTAAAAATTAGTGTAGAGATTCCCTGAAGATGGCAGGGTCCCGTCGAAACAAGTGATAGTAAATGAAAACTATATTGTTATGTATATTAGAAGTGCACATGTTGGTTTTATAAATCAGCAATATAGCTTACAGTATTTAGATTGGGGGGCACTCACGATGACGCCGTACATTCTGGTAGATATTTACTGTACCTCATATCCCAAACATCACATAAGCCTATGTCCACGTACTTTTTTTTGATTCGTCGAAAATTTCCTTCCGTTCCCGTGCCCCTGCGACCGCCCCTTGAGCGCAGCTGTACAATAAACAGAATAGAGCGGTCGCTTAGCAACGATTTCTGTTGAATACACAGCTCCATTTCGCGTCTAATAACCACTCGCCTTGGTCGACACGTACTTCACGACCTGGTCCAGCAGCAGGAGAACACGGCATCCCTGTGCAGCACAAGAATCAGTCTTGATTCTTAACGAGTTGTGACAGCTCTCAACAACCACAAGTTTAGGACCATAGTAAAACAAAAATAGGTAAATCAGTCCCATTACAGGCTCGAGGTTCCCAGAGGGTTCCAGGAAGTTAAGGTTCCCAGATTGCGTGACAATAGCCCAGTATAGTGGTAAGGTTGTCAGCCTTACACACCAGCCGCTTTTACACCCAGGAAATACTCCTGGTACTCATTTCTGTTAGAGGCTGAGTCGACCCCAGGGCCATAGTGCGATCGGAAGGATTATGTCGATGAAAAATTCCAGTGACATCATCTGGAATCGACCCAGCGACCTTTCGATTTGTAGCACAGCACCTTAACCACTGTGCTACTGCAGTCCCTTTTTCGAACACAGTATTTCAAATATTCACATCTTCACTAAGTTGATATAAGGGAAGACAAAACTCCAACTTTTCTCAGAGTCTTGAATATCGCTACATCCTGATTTACTGATCACTGATATGTGCGCTTTTATTTTCAAAAAGAATACTCTATGCACGTTATTCACGTATTTAATACGGCCTGAGGAAAAACACCCACAAATTATCAAAACAAGAAGGCAATGTTTGTATCAGCGTTACATCGAGGCGCGTTCGCGAAACCATAGTTGCCGTGGGAAAGCAATATGTATTACATATTCCGAGTGTGTGTCTGTAGCCAGCACGCAAATCGCATGCGCCGTAACCTGTGGCCTGCCTAGGGCTATCACTTTTTTTCTTCTTCTACATTATCTCATAAACGGCACGACTTCCTGAAACAAGGTCATGAGCATAAAATATGTGTTTTGATTTTCTCTACAACTTTTGTGTCATTCTAAAAAACAAATTCAGCGAGATATTTTCATAAATATTATATCGGTTTTCACGTAAAGTACCGGTTATTCTTGTCAGATTTTAATGAGGCTTGAATTTTCTCGGCAGATTTTCGAAAAAAAAAAATACTCACATATCAAATTTTATGAAAAACCATCCAGTAGGAGCCAAGTTGTTCCATGCGGGCGAACGGACAAACAGACACACAGACAGAGAAACAGACACTATGAAAATAACAGTCGCTGTTTGAAATTTTTTGAATGCGCCTACATATTCAATTGAGCCAGCCTAAGAAATTACAGTCAACCAAGAATTAAACGCAGCTCATTAAAATCTGAACAACCCCCCCCCCCACCACCACCACCACCACCACCACGCCATTTCCTCGAATCAAAATCTATAATCCTTCAGAACCTTTAATTATCACTTGAAATACTAACGAGAAGACAGAAGACGACAGGAAATTACACGTAGTATAAAACGAAGGGAGCATGCCCTCACATCCCACGTCAAAAACATGAACGGATTAATAGTGCAGGTCCGAAGCCTTAGGAGTGACACCTAACATGACACGTTTAGATGGTAAGGAGTTGTTAGCACCTCACCCAACCACCAGGCTGGATGACCACCTCTCGTCGGCTGTCTGCGACTGCTTATTCAATATATTCACAGCTACCCTCCATATTGGAGGCCGTTCCTTCATCCGCAACCTCAGGACGCGCCATGCCGTGGTGACAGGGACCCACTTATCGCGGTCTGTACTGTTATTTGAATCACATCACTTTTTAAAATATAATGTGATTGTTTAATATCATATTTATAAACAAAAATACCTTGTCTACATAAGTTATTTAAAATTTACATAACCATAATAAATATCAACCCTCAATATACGGATCAAAAGCCCTCTCAGGACTGTAACACATTTTTAACGCCAAGTCTGTACTTTATCCTTAAGCGGAAAACGTTGTCAATCTGGCTATTTGCACTGAAGTTCCATAGTTCGTTTGAAATTATAGTTTCAATTTAAACCGTATTCCTGAATGTCGTTTCGCTATTTCGCCTTTGTTTCGTGAGCATCATTTGTTGAGTTGTTCTGTATTGAGCACACGCAGTTGAAACAATTTCCCTTCCAACCCCTCTCCCAAGGTGACAATTGGATGAGGATTTCAATCCGGTACTTCTACTATTTTCCTGGCTTAAGTCATGTGTGCATGGGGGGGGGGGCGCTTGTTTTCAGAAACGCCGGTACAGACTATAGGTGTTATCTCTGCACCGCAGGCGTCGTTTGCACCAAAGCAGCAGCCATAAACGTTAAGTACACAAATGACAATGGCAAGTAAACGCGTGTCAACAACAGAAAGGTGGGGGAAATTTCTCTTGAAAAGCAAGTTAGGTTCATAACAGGAGAGGAAGAATAAAATCTTTTAGTTTATGGGCAAGAATCGCACAAAAGTTTGTGTGTGGGCGTTGTGCGAACTGGAGGGGACGGCGGCCGCAGTGCGTGCCGACAGACGCGCCTGTAGTGACTGGACCAACAAACTACTTCACGCAAGACATATACAAGAGCATGCAGTTGTGCCAGTAGTGATTGGACCAAGGAACTACTTCACGCAGGACATATACAAGAGCATGCAGTTGTGCC
>Ga0131853_10026336_pt1 | contig 10461 bp, 7 predicted proteins | sample TergutLab28metaG_FD_92764 | JGI IMG/M metagenome (GOLD analysis project Ga0131853, IMG submission 92764) | Labiotermes labralis P1 segment gut microbial communities from Petit-Saut dam, French Guiana - Lab288 P1 (version 2) (version 2) | ecosystem: Host-associated > Arthropoda: Insects >... | reverse complement strand
TATCAGACGTAATTTGCTAGTGATTTGTTTTGGTGACAGGACTTTCGGCAAGCGGCCACCTTTCCTGCGACCCCCTCCGCTTTGTTTCCTTTCCTTTTCCCTTTTCGGTGCGCCCTTGTTGGGGGGGGGGGGGCGAAAAAATTTATTTCACCGGGATCCGAACCCGCTGTCGGCGGTCCTCGAAAGAACGGAGGGTTACTGTAACAAAACTGGAATAGGTTGTATTTGCTAATGGTCTGAGTATTATACGCCATTGGTGCACCTAAGTTTTTTTTTTTTTGCGTCCGGGGTGAGTAATCAAAATGGCAGCCCCATATAGAAATTTTAAGATTACATTTATTGAAATTTTCTTTTATTTGGCTGATAATTTAAAATTTGTAGAGAGCAGAAAATTATTATTATTATTATTATTATTATACGATATGGATGTCTCCTGTCACAGGCCTTTTCTTCCCGGTGCTTCTCTTGAACCAGCGGTGATCCCCACCGCTCACGCTTCAAGCTTCACACTACAGTACTTTCCGTATTATGTGTGATGTTCCAAGTACAGCTGTCTTTTGTATTGAGTCTATCGAGTGTTTTCCTGGTATAGTTTCCAAATTTTTCCTTAAGCTTCTCATTACTATTCCAGTGGCTCCAGTTATTACTGATACAGCCGTACATTTCAGGTTCCACATTCGCTGTATCTCTATACACAAACTGTGGTATTTTAACTTCTTTTCCGCTTCCTTTTGCACAACATTTCTGTCTGCGGAACGAAGCGGTAAAGAAGTTAAAATACAAGAGTTTATGTATAGAGATACAACGAATGTGGAATCTGAAACGTACGATTGTACCACTTATTATTATTATTATGAAATATCAATTGGCCACCCGTTTTGCAAGCCCTTGGACGCCGCCACCCGTGGGCGGTCGCGCCCTGTCCGCCGAGTTACGCCTCTGCTGTATGCAACAGTCTATCGAGCGTGAATGGTAACTGCTCTGCTTGTTTAAGTGAAAACTGATGACAGCTACTGCAAACTGAATTTTAATATGTAAAATGCATTGCTGTGCATGTTCATTACCTGTACATTACTTTTAAGGAGGTGTTTGTGCACCTGCGCGGTGCCTCAGCTTTACCGTAGCCTGCAGATCGCTAGCTAACGTGAACTCGTGAGATCTGAAGTTCTCACAGCAGTGGCTGAAGCTACTCTCTTCTGAGATGTGACGTCGTACGTTCTTGGTAAGTTGTTACCTAATTACTCGGTGTCACACCCCAGAAGACAGTAGCTTCAGAGCAAATTCGTGTGACGGTAATGTATAGCATGTGCCTGACAGCGGGTTTAGGTAACATTTCTTATAGGCGGCTTGTCAAAACGGCTCTTAAATGCACCAGTCAGCGTGGAAATTGTGTAATACGAAAGCCCTATCACCACTGCACGGCAGAGCTTCGTTGTACAAATTGATGTAATAGGGTGACTTACTAACGGTTTTCACGGACAAAAAACGTGAATATTACAGACACCAATTTCTTAAATTATTCACGGAAATTCCCTTGGTTCTATCCGTATGCCGCGGGCCCACCTAACGTCTGTTTGTTTTTAATATTTCAGGTAGTTTGTTACTGGAAGGCTATCAAGAAGAGGACGTCATCTTGGCTTGCACCCTGCCCCGCGATGCCATTCACTCAAATACGAGAGGGACCGGAAGTAACCATCCTGCCAATACCAGTTCAGTGACGTCAGCTCAACCGAAGCTGCTCGAGATGGATGCGGATTCTCGTTTTTTCCTCTCAAGACCGTTATTCAATCATGAATTCGAGTCCCGCCTGTTCAAATCTCCTCTTCTGCAGACAGCTTTAGCTTTTTGTCGCGATCGAGGCGACAACTGGCGACGCCAGATAAAAGTCACACATCACATCTTCCCATCCCACAGAGAAGTGGCAGCAGAAGCAACGGGGAAGAAGTCAACGACCCAAGGACAGCCGACTCAAGAAGGGCAAGAAAAAATGAGCAAAACCAGAAACAAGTCACGAAGAACGACAAAAAAATCCTCGTCCTTTACTTATACGCCCTCTTCGTCTAAAGGATCGAATTTGACACGCGACCTTTCTGGAAAGCAGTGTAATTACATGACTGCCAACTCCCAGCAACGAACGGAAGTTGGTACGCAAGAACCCTGTGATGTTGAAAGTATTGTGCATAGTTTTACTCCTTCCCCCATCTGTAGTCACAAAAATGAATCACGACTGCATCACCGACCGTACGCTGACCTCAGTGAGTCTCAAGTCGAAAACAAGGCCAAATCGCAGCTGTACACCGGCATACAGGATCGAGATCTGCCATCGATAATTATGCCATGCGTGGATGAACTACCCTACAGCCACGTTGTTGATGCTATAGGAGACATCGATAAATGTGAGGAAGAAAATATTTATGCCGAGATTTGTGAATGTGATACTAAAGAAAATAAAAGAAGGGAAGTGAACTACTATTACGTGAAGAGGAACTCTGACCGTGTAAGGGATGACTATTATTATGTCCAGTTGGAAGGGGGAAGTGATGGGACGTTTTCTGGAACATTGTCTTCCTCAAATCCTTCCAGTCGTGAGGACGACACGAACTATGACACAGTTTGCTGACCTCTGTATTGGCCAGTGTTATTATATACATAAATAGTATTACTGAAGGCAGTGGTCTTGTATGGTCTTGCAACAAATGCTCATTTTCTTGAATAACAGATAATTGTATGACAGGTTAGTAAACCAGTTAATATAACCGTAATTTTTGAAGGCCTAGTGGAGTTTAAAATAACAGTATTGTCACAGTAATTCGATATTGTACAGTTTTCTTTCTCCATTGCATTTGTACATTACAAATCACCAAATTGTTCTGGTGAAAGAAAATATGAATTGCAGGGATGTGGTGAACTGTGCAGCATTCCTGAGTGTAAAGATGCTGTGTTGATGAAAAATGAAGAGTTAAAGGGGATTAATTGAGACAAAATTGCAGTTTAAGGACATTCTTTTTGATGGTTTTGGTGTGTCGTGTGTTTTGACATTCAAATAAAAGCAAACAGAAGTATTACTGGCTGGTGTACAAGTGAGTGCTGAGAAAGCTAAGTATGTGTGCATGTCTCACCAGTAGAATGCAGGAAAATGTCCCCCAGAAATATAGGTAATAAGTCCTGTGAAAATGTGATAAAGTTTAAGTATCTGGGAAAGACACAGACCAATCAGAATTGAATGTGTGAAGAAATTAAGAGCTGATTAAATTCAGGGAACACTTTGCACCATTTACCGTCTGGAAATTAAAGATTACAGCATAGAGAACTGGAATGTTTGAGAATAGGGTGCTGAGAAAGGTATTTAGGCTCAAGAGGGAGGGGGTGACAGGAGACTTGCATAATGAGGAGGTTCTCGATTTGGTCTGTAACCCCACTGCTCATATCTCTGCATAATATCCCCCCTCCCCAAAAAAAACTAAGACATGAAACACATATTGGTGGGGGGGGGGGTTGGATATGCATATTAAGCTCTAGAGATGAGCCAGAGGATAAAAAGATAAATTTATTATCAAGCAAATATGAAAATTAATAAATAAGTAGTTACAAGTTGTCTTTATGCATGAAGACACACACACACACACACATGTATACTCAGTGATGTAATGACTTGCCCAACTCAGCCAAACAAAACTCCAAGCAGAAAACCTCCACGAGTCACAAAGAATGATGCTGCAGAAAATGGAGAGCGAACAGAAAGCTAGCATGAAACACAATAGCATCAACAAGGACTCTAGTAGCCAAGTCTGCCCAAACAAACTTGAGCCTGAAACCTAGTAAAGCAAAATGACTTACCGATTCAGATGCCGTTTACCCAGTGAGGTTAGATTTCCAGAAAACAGCAGAGGAAGGAGTTTGAATTGGGACAGGAGGGAAAATTATGGGAAAAACAAAGAAGAGCGTGTTATACGTAGGCTCATGTCACTGACCTTGTGCTGAACGTGGCACCGTGCTTATGAAATATTGTGTGGGTGATCAGATGGAGGAGCCTGAGAAATGCATACAGGGTTTTGGCAAGAAAACCTGAGGAAAAGGGATCACTCAGAAAACCTACACGTATGTGGAATGATAATGTTAGAATGGATGTTAAAGAAATAGGATTTTGGGGTACCGATTGGATTAATTTGACTCAGGACGCAGGCAAGCGGTGGGCTCTTGAGAACACAGAAACAAACATTCCAGTTCTGTAAAATTCGGGATGTTTTCTGTGGCAGGTTAGGAACTGTTAGCTTGTGAAGAAGGACTCTTGTAGTTACTACGTTAGTGCAGTTTGAATGGACAAGTACTGCTAGGTGTTCCATGTGTTAAATCTTTGTCGGATTGTCATGTCGTCAGTAGGTCACGGGGCTGGATCGTGACTGCGTTCGTTTTCAGGAGGCTAAGATTTGGACAGGAGTGGCTGTCACTACATTAAATACGGGCCTGTCTCAGATAGGTCTCGAAGTTAAAAGCTTTCTGTTCTCTTGCAGCTGCCCACATTTTCAGCTTCTCTTTAAACGTGCAGATGGTTGAGTTCAAATCATTTCATTCATTGAAAACAGTGAAACTTTGGTACGGAGTTTGAAACGATTTTTCTGAAATAAGTTAATTAGATATGTCACTTTTGGAAATGTAATAATATGGATTATATGGTTTGGTATATAATAATAAATATATAATAGCACGCTACTGTGCCATAAAATGATCTGATATACAACAGAGTACACCAGTTCCTGTGAGATTTTTGAAAAATTCTCACAAACCAGAAATTGGCAACTGTTGTGTTAGGACAAATCCCCTCCCCCCCAGCATGTTTAAATCCAGATTTTTTATTTATATTTCACCTCATAAGCTGAACATCACTCAAAAAACATGCAATTTAGCATTGACAGAGACATGCATAACAAAGAAAGTTAGAATGATTCTAGTTCTGTTTGAGTTCAGGCACTCTGAGCCAACGGATTTTGAATTTATTGTCATTTGATGCCATAATTATACAGCTGTTTCTTTTTCTTTGTGGGCCATGCTTTGGCTCAGGCTCGCTGTTTCAGCCAGGGTTCATTTGCAGGCTAGTTCATGTACTGTTTGTGGTGGACGGAGTGGCATTGGGTCAGTCTTCTGTGCATACTTTAGTCCCCCCCCCCATCAGTTTCATCCCGCCAAAGCTCGATACCGTTCATTCTTCTATCACTGATGCCATACAGTCTTAACAGTTGACAGCGGCATTACAACACATAACTGCACTGACCGTTATGTATCTGAAGCAATAATCTTGATGGAAGAGAATTCATTTTAGTTTAGCAATTTCAACTTTATCTCTGATTGACAATACCCCTTTATTGTATATTTTGTGTGGGTAATTTTGTGTATGAGTGATATTTTTACATTGAAATGAAATATATGGAACATAATAATGAAACAACAGTATTTAATGATTTCTTACACTGATTTTTCCTGACATTTATGCTACATGTAAATATTATACAGAAGAATAAAATGAATGAAAACTTAGTAAAAATGCAGAATTTAAAGTTTTTATGGATAGTTGCAGGATGAAATTTTGTGTTGTGAGATATGTTGATGACAGCTTATAAAAACATCTGTGGTAAAATATCAGCGTAATGAATAGTTGTCAACTAACATAAACAAAAGACATTAGTAGCAAATTAATAATTAGGATTATGTTCTTTAAAAGCTTCCACATATTCGTGTCAAATACATGACACACTGCATATTTATTGTATCATAATAAAGAATGGAATTCGTAGAGATTGAAAGGTGGCGGGCACCTGTGAATGCAGTAATGAACTTTCGGGTTCCATAAAATGGGGGGAATATCTTAACTAGCCGAGAACCGGTCAGCTTCTCAAGAAGGACTCTGCTCCACAGAGTAAGTAAGGAAGGGGATGATCGTAACAATTACAGCCTGCTCATTGGCTTTGTATGTACTTGTGTTATATTATCACTGCCCTACTGATATTAATACACAAATAAAATAAGTAATTATTCTATTTCAATGCATGTAAATTGACAGAGGGGTGAATGTAGTGTTGATTAAATTAATGAGGTTCAATTGGGTATTTTTAAGGACAAGAAGGAGTTGGGTGCCCCAAGCATGGTCTTTGTAACAACAGCTTATGGTCTGGGTCACCTGATCTCCCACACCCAATCAGGACACCACATCTACATAAAATGTCCACACCAGCTATGGTGCCTGGGATCCTTTTCCTGGGGTAAAGTGGCCTGGTCATGAAGCCAACTACTCACCCCCATAATAGTGCCAAGGTTAAGGATGTGTGGAGCTACACATCAGCCACCCCCATATGTCTTCATATGGCAAACTTTTTTACCATGTAACCTGACACATTTTCTGTTAGCTTACCCAGCTTCCACTCCAGGATTTAGCACATCTGCTTTCTCTTGCAGCCAAACTCAGAGTGCTGCATGCTTTGGGACCTTCCTACATCATGAAAAAGCCTGCTAAAAAAAACTACAGGGTCGTGTTACATCACACTTGCCTGCATCACATCTAATTGATCCTTGAGATCACAACAAAACACAGGAAGTATGCGAGATATGGTGCCAATCTCAAGAAGTCATTGGAAGACATTATGGTAATTTATTATGAACTTTTCTGCTTAAATGACATAAATTCCATTACCATTAATGTTTTTTAGTGTAGATTCCACACATAAAAACCTCAATATCACAACTGTTTGTTGGCACCACATTACATTACTTCATCTCATAAAATCTCTCTCTAACCGAACTGTACACAGTGCAGACTCCAAACAACACACAACAGTTGTTACTGAAACTGAAAAAGATAATAAGAGATTAAGATAAAGGCAAAGTTCTGCCAGCTTATACTGTAAAGGCATATAGGGGAAGGGGAGTATAGCTCCACTTATTCTAAAACTTGGCATTAGATGGAAACGAGGGGTCCGTATCATGCTCTGGCCACTTTGCCCCCAAAGAAATGGCCCTGAAACCCAGTACCCATTGAATAGAAGAGTGGGTGGGCAAGAGCCAATGTTGACATTTATACTGTAATATAAGTAAAAGGCACACAAAACTGAAATAAAATACAGACGTATAAAACCTCGGTTTGACACAGACGTCAATGTACATGCAACCTTGCCTGATATATTAGTTTAAACCATTTCATTTTCTTTAAGAAAACGTATGCTTCAATTAATTTTGCTTGTACCAGCAGCAGATTACAATGAAAAAAGCACACCACTGATAGTCAGACACATTAACCTTTTGGTGCCAGAATTATTTTTTTTAATTTTAGCACACCCTGTATATAAAATGTGAATAATACAGGAACCAAATACGTTAGAATTATGAAACAAACTGCATTTTGAAGAGAAAGAAACAGAGTATATACCATGTTTAAAATATTCCGTACCCATATTTGTTGAATAAATATATAAAATGCAACTTTAGAGGTTAGCGGTGCGGTACGACCACTATAGTTGACATTAGGGGTCAAAAGGTTAATTTTATTTTATGCACTCATGTACACAACAGTACTTATCAATAAATGTTATCTGGTTTTTCCCAGACCCAAACACAGCAGTGCAACTAATATTCCTCAGAGGGAAATTTCAAGTGTCTCTTTGTGTGTATGAAGTTATTCCACAGTGCCACTTGGCCTTATAAATCAATAATTAAAGTTCATATTCATCCCATACATTTTTGTGCATCCTGTACATAGTTCCTATGTGGCGTCTGTATAGGTAGGATGAAAGCCAAACATAAAGATATTTATACAGTGCGATTAGGGTCCTGTTTAAATGTCTTGTCAGGGATTGTTATTAGCTCATTTTCACCTGGCTCTTGCCCAAGAAGTCTTTTATTACGTTGTAGGTTTATACATCGTACTTTTGTTCTTCTTCGGTATTACAGTGCCACACAGTGGGTGGAAACATCTGAAATGTGAAGAAACAACTGCCTCCATCTTCATGGTATACATGTGTCTATAAAGGAAATGATTTGTGTCACACACTGACTGAAGAACAGATAAAAACAGTCCATTTGAGGGCAGATAGAGAAAGGTATATGCAAACATGAGTTCAAGACCACTGTATGGAGAAATCATACAAGTGATTGAAATTGGGCAAGATATGTAGAAAATAGAAGCAAATATTTATTTACACACATGGGTAAATACAGCATTCAATGCACCCACAGTAATGAAAACTACAGTAACTCAGAGTACTGTGTGGACACATTATATACTAGTATTATACAAACTGGGTGAGAAATGTAGAAAACAACAGTACTATATCTACTTTTACTTCTTTGAGTACAGTACAGCTTACTATGCCAAGATAGTAGCGACACCCACAGTTACTCGAGAGCGTTACATGCAGACATCACCTGCCGAGGGTTATTGAAATTGGATGATAAATGTTGAATATATGAGCAAATATCTGTTTACTGACATGAGTGAAGTATGCCATCTAATGAACACTTTTTAATCAAAATCATACCAACTCAAGTGTACTGTATGGAGACACACACAATCATGTTTATCATTATAATAACTGCGATGTCTGACCCCACAAAAATACACAACGAAAGTCCACATGTTGACATTTCATTACATTATACTTGCTATTTATCTTGTATGAGGGCACGATGATGGCTGATTCAATCCAATACACATCGCCAAAGCCTATGAATGAGAATATTAGTTGTGTTTTGTCTGATGTTTCATTCTTCTTTCTCTACTACACCTATGATTGTAGTGAGAATGCTGCAGGGATGAAATGCTTTACAATTATGGCAATGAGTGGTTAATTCTATACCAAGGCCATTTTACTGCCAGGGAAGGGGCCCACAGTACCCAATGAACAGTTGGATGGCTGGGTCTCAGGGCAAGTCTGGACATTTTCGAGACTAGCTGAATGTCTTGCCCCTACAGGGATTTGAACCCTAGATCATTTATCTTGTAGCCTAGTCACTAGAGTGACCTCTTGGGAGAGAGATATTGGTAGCAAATATTCATATTACATTGGACCCTCAGTGACTGTGACCTGTGACTGAACCAGCTCACGCTTATTATTAAATACTATAACTTTGTCCTTTGCAACTGATCACCACAGTTAGGTGCAGTTTGTCACTGAAATATGTGATGCACTCAAATGCAGCAAACCTTGAGGTGCCACAGCTTGATTAGTAGGCTTAACTTCTTAATTTATTTACATTATGTAACACCCAGTTTTATATTTAAATAGTGAGTTTGGCCATCCAGCTGTAATCGATGACAGACAACAGAACACAGCCCAAATATGATAACACTTGGAAAGTGGAGAGCGCAAGACATTTGTACACAAACATCCACTTACGCTTGGGACAAGCAGCAGACGGACAGTGACTGTCTCTGCAACAAAGGAAAGTTCAGGATGTGTCACTGCTAGTGAAGTGACTACAGACAGAGATGACAAGACATGCTAGCAAGGAACTCAACATTCCACAGCCAGACTGGCAGGAAACATTTGTAACTGCAGTGTTACAAAATCACAAAATTTTTTAGCAACTTAAATCACATGATGGTGTTCAGTGTCCTACATTTTGTACTGAAATGATAAACAATATTTCTCTCAGCAATGACTATTTGTCACATGTTGCATTCAATGACGAAGCTTGGCAAATCCTCATGCAGCAACAGAGCATGTCAGAGACAGCTCAAAGGTAAATGTGTTCTGAGCCGTATTTAGTAACAAAGTCCCTTCTTATCACAGAATAGTCAATTACAGACACTCACACCATGATGTGATGGAAGTATGGTTGATGCCACACTTTGGAAAAGAAGACAGTATCACTTTCTTCTTCAAACAAAGTTGTCCAGTGTCCAAACTTTTATCAAAGTGGCAAAGTTTCTCAATACTATTTTCCCACAGAGATAAAGTGACAGACAGGCAGGCCAACAGTGGACCCCTAGGTCCTTGGATATAATTTGATTAGTCTTTCTTTTATCAAGATACATCTGGAGACAGTCCATGTACCTAGTGCCTCAGAATTTTGATATACCCAAAACTCGCATTTCAGGTGGCTATAAATCAGCACACACAAATGCTGTCTAATGTTTGGCATGAGAATGGTTACCATTTGGGGCTCACGATGAAGTCCAGTAAGAGACAACCAGCACTCTCAAATTTCTTCTGTACACTTATGAATTTCATAAGCTTAATTTACTTGAAATAAATCCATATACATCACTTATGGTCACACTGTTTTATTAAGTCTTCGTAGACATTTCATGCTTCTAAACCATAACTGATATACATACATAACATAGTTAACCTACATTTCATTTCCCATTAATATCGACATGATATGCAGTATTCATCACACATCACAAGTACGGAGCATAAAGACAGTTACACAATAAACATTCTTGACATGTTCACTTTACATATAACATCT
>Ga0131853_10026335_pt1 | contig 10461 bp, 7 predicted proteins | sample TergutLab28metaG_FD_92764 | JGI IMG/M metagenome (GOLD analysis project Ga0131853, IMG submission 92764) | Labiotermes labralis P1 segment gut microbial communities from Petit-Saut dam, French Guiana - Lab288 P1 (version 2) (version 2) | ecosystem: Host-associated > Arthropoda: Insects >... | reverse complement strand
CTATTTATGATGACAACCAATTTATTTGTCATTGCTAATGTAAAACAATTGCGAACCGGCGGTAGTTTTAGAATTTTACTGCCTTTTTTCCAAACATCTTGGGGTGTTGGTGTCCTAAATTCAGCAATTTTTAACAGTTTTCACAATCGGGTTGAGTTTGGCATGATTTTGGAGGGCCTTCGGAATTTTTTTCAGGGGGGGGGGGTGGTTTGAACCCCCCAAACCCCGCCCTCGGTATGTTATTCATTATTATACACATGCTGATGTAACTCCAGATTACTCTTTTGGATGAACTACTTTTAACACATGCCACAATACTATGGACTCCCCCCATTATGTATGTGATGATGTCTCTTCATACAACTTCGCTGTCTGAAAGTTTTATTACACACATCACAGGTATATGGACAATTTCCACTATGTATCCATACATGTTCCTTCAGAACAAACTTGTACCTGAATGTTTTATTACATCTATCACAGCGATACGGCCGCTCTCCACTGTGTGTGCGTTGGTGTGTCTTCAGACTTCTCTGATGTGTGAATGACTTGTTACACACATCACAGGTATGTAGACGCTCCCCACTGTGTGTGCATTGGTGGCTCTTAAGATTACTCTTCTGTATAAATGTTTTATTACATACATTACAAGTGTATGGACGCTCGCCGCTATGTATATGCTGATGGCCCTTCAGCGTACTCCGTTGCCTAAATGATTTACCACACACATCACACGTGTATGGAGGGTCTGCGCTGTGTATGTGCTGATGTTGCTTCAGAACAAATTTATGACTGAATGTTTTATTACAAACCCTACACTCATATGGACGCTCCCCACTATGTATACGTTGATGTCTCTTCAAGGTACTCAGGCGTGTGAAAGTTTTATTACATGTATCACACTTGTATGGATGCTGCGTACTATGTACTCGCTGATGTTGCTTCAGAACGAATGCACGACTGAATTTTTTGTTGCAAACTCCGCAGCAATGTGGATACTCCACACTATGAACATATAGATGTGTCCTCAGATTACTCTGTTGAGTGAAGGATTTATTACATTCAGAACAGGTGAACGGACGCTCCCCACTATGGATATGCTGATGTACCTTCAAGTTTTGTTGCTTTGTGAATGATTTATCACATATGTCACAGGTGTATCGACGCTTCTCCCTGTGTATGCGTTCGTGCATCTTAAAATACTTCACAGAACTGAATTCTTTATGACATTTAACACAGCAATATTTAATATCATCACCATCTGTGACCTGATGATCATTAGAAGTACTCTGTTAAAGGAGAAAAAGAAGAGAAAATATTACGTTAAATCATGACAGGAGGAGGGGGAGGATGAAAATATGAAGGTAAAGAAGAATGAAATGAATGAATGAAAGGAATGTATTATGGGGCTAAATATTTATCTCAGCATACAACTTGTGTTCTCCCCTAAATCCTACACATTACATCACGTGCAACAACAACAACAACAGGCTCCCCTAAAAGACAAAGTGTACATGTACCAGGAAATACACAGAGAATTTGTCTACAAGCCATACAGGTGCTTGATTGGAGCCCCACAAGTCACACAGTACAGAATAATTCAGTAATCCATTATTTCCCAGGACTGTTGGTATGTCTGTGGTAAAAGATGCCACTATTTCTGTGATCTTCCATTACAATTCAGGAATGTTGCTACATACAACTCCACAAGTGGAAGTCTTGGGTCTGATAACCTGGGGAGCCAGGAGGACCCGATGTAAGTTTCTTCAGTACCATGTCGTATCCATTATAGTGGCAGTGTGTTATTCAGATGTTCTTACAAATTAAAATAAAAGTGAGGAAGTGCACCATGTTGCTGGACATAAACTCAATGAAATCTTCATGAAGCTGAGGCATGGGCAAATTAACTAACAAGCCCACGTATACACTCCCACTGCCTGCTTCTGATGCATAAAAGAAAAAGGCTGTAGTTTTCATAACATGAGATTCCGTAAAGAAAATTTACTTTTGGGAAGCCCTGTATCGTTCTGTGCTCCTCAGCCAACATTATGTGGGTTATAAAATCGAGAATGAGATAGGCAGGGCATGTAGCGCAAATGGGAGAGGGGAGAGGCATGCACAGGATATTGGTGGGGAAACCTGGGGGAAAGAGGCCACCGGGGAGAACCAGGTGTAGATAGAAGGATGGTAATAAGATGGATCTTCAGGAAGTGGGATGTGGGGGTATGGACTGGATTGAGCTGGCTCAGGATAGGAGCAGGTGGTGGGCACTTGTGATTGCGGTAACTAACCTTCAGGTTCTATAAAATGCAGAGAATTTCTTGCGTAGCTGCAAACTGGTTAGCTTCTCAAGAAGGACTCTGCTCCATGGAATAAGTAAGTCCTGTATCATGTTCAAAGGCTTGGTAAGGACTTTGAGACCAACACACAAGAATTCTGCAGAAGATTCAAGTGTCATGGGATATAATGTATATTTTGTTGGGGTAGTTCCTGATATTTTTAAAGTTCACAGTGCCTTCACCTTCATGGTCAAGCAGTCCAATAAGAGGGCAAACTGTGGCTTCCCTTCCACCCTGCACTGTTCCATCAGTACACACAGGTGAACATCACTCTTATCCTGAAAATGCCTTTGCTTCCACACCACTTGCACCAGGTGTACAATAACTTACATAATGGGTGTTCCTTTTTGTGGCAACTAGAGAACTTAAACACACTGGACACTTCTTCTTTCTGAAACTTAATAAAAGAAGATGCCTTTGCCTGCAAAGAAGCCACTGTCACAACATGCATGCCCATGCCATGCTTCTGTCCACCTTTCCACTGGGAAGTTGGACAGAAGCACTATAATTTTATCTGTTAGTCTGTTCAGAAATTCCCTGTCTACATTAAAAGCCAAACATTCTTTATTGTGTCTACTTCTACAGTAAAACCAAGTAGATGCACCAATGTATCAAATTTACTTTATTTTGGAATGACACTCTACACGTTTCAGACGGTCTTTCCATCCTGATGATGGACGGAAAGACCATCCAAAACATATAGAGTACAATTCCGAAATAAAATTAATTTGATACACTGGTGCATCTAGTTGGTTTTACTATAGAAATAATATTACAATGCACGGCCGTGTGAATGTCAAAATTCTTTATTGTGGTTTCAATTCTGCTGGAGTAAAAAGTGGTGTCATATCCCAGAAGACTGTAATTTTCAACGAGACCAGTCTGAAAACCTCAAGACATGTGTTCTTTATTGTGCACACAAAACCATGAAACCAGATCTTATCCCCAGCCGATGGAACCATTCCAATTCCTCTTATTGTATTTTGTTAACTTATTAAAATACCAATCTGTCACTTATGCCCACTTTTCCCATGTGATCCTCGTCTGTACCATACATGCCACAAGCCACACTATTATTCTGCCGTATTAGTATGCCAAATAATATAAGGTGGATAGTAAAACTTATGAATCTTGTCATTATGAAACCTTTTTACCACCTCTTACTTCCTCTGTCTCTCTTATGCCAAAATATTCTCAGTATTGTGTCATCACACTGCTTTATCTATGTTCTTTCCTTACGCTTATACACACATAAAAGAAGACAGGCAAAAATTTGTTTCATCTATTGTTTCTGCTTTTGGGATGGTAAAAAGGCAAAAGATTCTGAAATCAATCACAGCAAAACACAAAACAATGTCAATTTTTAGAATTAGAATTAGAATAGTGTTTGGGATCGAGCCCTTGTGGGCCCGATGCCCCTAGGCCTTAAAACAGGCCCTTTGTGCCCCATATTCTGATACTAGGTCAAAAGACCCCTGTTCCTTTACCAAAATTCCAGATGGCCCCCGTAATTCGCAACATCCTCAAGGTCCAGAAGGAAGGAACCCAGATATGTACGTCAAAAACAAAATCTCTAAAAGTCCCCGTTAAGGGAGCCCCCCTCCATGTTCCCCCAACAGGGTCCCTATGGAGAGGGATGCTCCGTCTCCAGAGGCAATGGTTTATTCATTCATTTATATCTGTTGGAGTCCCCAAATAGGAGTCCTCTCATGAAATGCGGGGAAACATACAGTCACCATCTGTGGAGCCCCATGCGGACGGAAGGCCTATATACAATGGGATGTGGTCTGGCTCCCCAAGGAAACAATATCTGTCTGTTTTTAAATTTTGTAAGGACATAAACATATTTTATATTGGTGTTCTCAAAAACAATACACTCTGAAATATTATTAATGAATAAAGTAGTTCACTTTATTTTGGACATCCAAACGTCACACTTATAAACAGGCACGGTCAATTCCAGTAGAGATCTTGGTCCTTTGTAATTATATTAAAAGTACACATCTAAATAATCTTACATGTAATATAACTCACACATTACTATTCTTAATTTAAATTCTTAACTCGTAGGTGTATATATATATACACACATACTCCTATTTGTAGTGACAGATACTACTTCCAATTGGTCTTTAAATTTTGCATTCTTATTTATTATATTGGGGACCGCGGTAGCACAGTGGTTAAGGTGCTGTGCCACAAATCAGAAGGTCGCTGGTTCGATCCCAGCTGGTGTCATAGGATTTTTCATTGACATAAAATCCTTCCGATTGTACTATGGCCCTGGGGTCGACTCAGCCTCTAACAGAAATGAGTACCAGGAGTATTTCCTGGAGGTAAAGGCGGCCGGTGCGTAAGGCTGACAACCTACCACCATCCTGTGCTGTTGTCATGAAATCTGTGAACCTTAACTTCCTGGAACCCTTTGGGCCACTACAGGCCTGTAATGGAACTGCTTTACCTATTTATTATATTGTATTTGGTAGATGTCCATACATTATAAGCTATGTTGTAATATATAAATTGTAATCTGAATGGATGAACAAACAAACAATCACAGCAGTCTTGATTATGACTCTGTTATATTCTTCAACACACAACATGCTTCACCCAACAAGGGGCCATCATTGGGTATCAACATTAGAAATACTTAGAGAAATTTATGTATGTAAAGGTAAAACAGTCCCATTACAGGCCTGGAGTAGCCCAGAAAGCTCCAGGAAGTTAAGGTTCCCAGATTACATGATAACAGCACAGGATAGCGGTAAGGTTGTCAGCCTTACGCACCGGCCGCCTTTACCCCCAGGAAATGCTCCTGGTACTCATTTCTGTTAGAGGCTGAGTCGACCCCAGGGCCATAGTGTGATCAGAAGGATTTTACGTCAAAGAAAAATTCCAATGACACCAGCTGCGATCGAATCAGCGACCTTCCGATTTGTAGCACAGCACCTTAACCACTGTGCTACCGTGGGTCCCCAGTTTGTGTGTGTATAAACATGCAAACTGTATTACGAAAAGATCTCATTCATTCAAATCGTGAACTGTTTTATGAAATCACAAAAGTCTCAAATAGTAAGGCCTGAATATCTGGAGCCCAAGTTACAAACACATATATGTAACTGTGTTGAAATACAAAACTAAAAATATGCTACTTATGCTCAATATAAAATACACTACTTCATTTGTATCAGTGTTTTGTTCTACAGTCTCACTACGAAACATGAACATGTATTTACTTCATTCTGCCTTTAGGGTCAGATCAACCGCTTCAGTAAGTAAAATGATCCCGTTACAGGCCTGGTGTGGCCCAGAGTGTGGGTAGAGGTATAGCTCTACTCTTCCATGACCGCGGCACTAGAAGGGGGGTGAGTGGTCAGCAGCACGCCCCGGCCGCACTTTACCTCTGGGAAAGACCCGGTACCCATTTTACAGGAGGCTGGGTGGGCCCCAGGGCCGGTCTGGACGGGCAGAAACTCTCGTCCCCACCGGGATTCGATCCCGGACTGTCCAGTCCCTTCAGTAGGCTGTCCAAAAAACTTACTGAGGGAAGAGTTCATTTACAGAGTGTTGCTTTGTGTTCAGATAGACAGAGAAACAGGTGAATTGAGAAAAATGACAGTTTTAGGTTCTTGTGACCGTGCATTGTGAACATAAGGTGAAGAGAGAGAACCAACAAGATGCAAATAATTCGATGTTTATTATCAAAATTTCTATCTCAACATATTTCGGGCATCATTACACCCATCATCAGGAGAATAAGACTGTGTCCTACTGCATGCGGTGTTCTGCCTGGGTTTGTAGGCTGTGGTTGGGTGTTGTCTTGTGGAGATGCGTCGTGAGCTGTGTGCACTGTGTGAAAGTTACTGTTCGAACAGTAACTTTCACACAGTGCACACAGTAGGACACGGTCTTATTCTCCTGATGATGGGCTTAGTGATGTCCAAAACATGTTGAGATAGAAAGTTTGATAATAAACACTGAATTAGTTGCATCTTGTTGGTTCTCTCTCTTCACCTTATAAAAATGACAGTGTTTCATGGATAATGGTGAAATGAGTCTCATAATGGGCATACAGTTACAGAACTCACCTCGTGCTCAGACTTTACAGCAGTAAATGTTATAGCTATAGGGTCCACCTTCTTGTTTACTTCTGCACCCTCCTCGACTTTTATTCTGATAACTTCAATTTCATCATCAGAAATTGTCGGATATCCCTTACTACATGATGCCGGTACAACTTCTGGCAATTTGATGATGCTCTTCTGTAAAAAGCCCAATACACTGATCAGTACTGTGTGTTCTCTGGCACTACAACAAATAGAATATACACTTTTATTGTAACTGACAACACTGGTTCTTTATACAGTATTTGACCCAACAAACTGCACAGTCAATAATAAAAATCATGTAACTCATGTCCCTTCTACATGTTTTGTCCTCTATATGGTACATTGTCATCAAGAGGGAAGAATGTACAAAGGCACACCAGTACAACAAATTTTGTTAAATATATTCTTAAAATAAAAGTCAATGAATTGCACTATTTCTCAAATTTATTTTGATAAAGAACTCTACATGTTTCGGACAGATCTACTGTCCATTATCAGGAGTCTCAACACTGTATAAACAACAACAGGTATCTGTCATGCTAGTTATGTTGGCAGTCTGCTGTGTACACAGTGGTGAGACTCCTGATGATGGACAGTGGATCTGTCTGAAACATGCAGGGTTCTTTAACAAAATTAATTTGAGAAATAGTGCATTGTGACAGCTTTCATTATAAGAATGTATTGTGATGCATGTTAATCTGAATGTCAAATTCTGCGTGTGTAGAGTTAAAATACAATATTGTCAATCAAAATTACTAAAAATATTTAAAATATACATCAATTAACAAACTTTTTTTGCACTACCAAACAAAATTTTATCCTCCATTGCCAACAAACATCTATGTCAATTTTTATCATCCTCATTCAAAGCGAACACCCCTGAGCTCTTTGTTGTGTCTGTTTATGCCACAGTGGGTCATTGAGTTGAATTACATTATGAGCATTTTTTACTAATTTTCAGTTCAATTCAATTTATCCAATTCTATCAAATCCATTACAAGTCTAAGAGACCTAATGGATATAGAATTAGTCGTAATACACTATATCAGACACTATACATAATAATTCAATCCACAAAGTAATAATTATAATTCGAGCTAGTAATAACAACATGTCATTGGTATAGGTTATTTGATGGATTGATTTAATTCCAATTCACAATACTGCATTTTAAATCTATACACACAAACACCACACACACACAACACCCACACATCTTCGACAGAATCTGCCGCACTTGCATGCCTTTATATTTACCTCCCTGATGACAACCTTGTAAAGGACAAAACATGTAGGAAGGACATTAATGACAGATGATTATTTATTACTGATTGTGCAATTTGTTGGGTTAAGTACTGCATAATCAATCAACTGCACAGCACAAGAACTGTGTTAAAACAGTTATTGTGTAAGATTTTCTCCTGTACAATTATCAAAATCATTAATAACCAACTACTTCATGCAGCAAAATCCTTGAGAAGCTTACTGTTGCTAAGCTACACAAGAAATTACCTCCCTTCATGAAAGCTGAAGGTGTCTTTAATTAACGGTAATGGTTCATTATCATGTTCATTGCAGCTTGTCACAGATCCAATTCACAAGACGTACAACCAAAGTCCTTTGAAGATTTTTCTCGCCTTTTCCTTCTGGCTACGAGATGGCCTCCTGTGTCAACCCTTCGCCCCACACTTCCTTATCAAAATCCTTTGTGTTACATGTTTCAACCACCTCACCTTCCTTGTACGCATCATTCCAAAAATATCTGGTTTGGGGTGCAAATCTTGGAAACCCACATTATACAGTTCATTCCACCCTCCAATTTCTCCTGCTTCAGTTGACATAGTCCCTCTTAGTACCCTGTTATCACATTCAATATACATTCCTTCAATGGCCAGCTTTCACATCTCAATATCCTGTGCAAAACATACTTAATAAACAGAGATATATATAAAACATTAATTTAGTGCAGTGTGTGTTAAAATAGGGACTTGCAAAATGCTTCAACAAAAGGAGACATTTTTCACCTTCATGTCAAGTACAAGGAGGAATAAGAAACTGCAAAAGAAAGAAATGCAGTCACTTCAACAAATCCCGTTGTTGCACGACTAAACAATCTGGATACAGATCCGAGGATATGAACAAGTTCCACATGTGCTGACAGCATGATGCTGTTCGTCAAACGATGGTGACACAGGATTCAAGTTGTGATAAATGAGCAGGGCAACTGGCGTTACAGCCTCTTCTTTTTCATGGCGCGACAGACCCTAGAGAGCCAGGACCTCCATGATCGAGGTTTCACTGTCACTCAGACACACAGCACTCGGTAGGACTCCCCTGGACGAGTGATCACCCCTTCGCAGACATCTCTACCTGACAACACACAACACTCACAAGAGGCAGACATCCATGCCCACGGTGGGATATGAACACGCAATCCCCGCAAGCGAGTGACCGCAGACCCACGCCTTAGACCGTGCTGCTACTGCCATCGGCTGCCATTGCAAACTGCCGGACTCTGCTAAACGATCTGTGGCTGTGAGATATGCGGCCTCAACACTGTGCAGGTTAGACACTGCTCTTTCAAACAGCTCCCTTCAAGCTGCGGTGAATTCACACATGCAGCATTGGCCTACGACTCTACCTAGATTGCGTCGCGACGGACCGCTCTGAAAGTGATTTGTCACGACCACAACAAGGTAGAGTAGAAGTCCAGTTAAGGAGGGCCATATGTCCCGGATTTTCGGGGACTGTCCCCCCAAAATAAGACTAATTTTGTCCCCACCTCTTTCTTTCCATTTTATTTCGCCTTCCTGGTAACATTCTCTAGAATGGAGACTTTCGTCGATCGCATCTGTGACTCTCTCCTCGAGGAGATGGCAACACTGCTGCGCACAGTAAACGCCGATTCACTCATAGCATGCTGTGCCGCTAAGGGTTTAGAATATGTTTTTCCCATTTGATTTACACAGTGCGGCCGTGTCTGATTCATACTTTCCATGCCATGCCCATGCCATACTCCGACCATGCCGTTCTTCTCAAGGTCACGGCACAGCACGGCCGTCGAAAGACGACCTGTGGGCTACCTTCCAGCGTTCGGCTCCTTCCGGCTACCACGTGGAGTTCCACGAAGATTATCGGTTAAAAGTTTTCATCCGCGTCTCTGACGCAGCCCCCCCCCCCAACAATTTGGGCCCCATGTGGGGCGGTTTCACTCAGTCCCCCATAGGGCCGGCTCTCATTCTTCCTTCTCTGTGAGTGACCAAGTTTCACAGCCATACACAACGAAACCAAATATGTTTCGGACACCAAATATTAACACAAGGGAACATGCATTTATTTGTACTAAGCACTACTCCCAGTTAGTCTGCTATCAATTTGCTGGCTACATAATTTTGATCTTTTGTTACGTATAGGCATCAGTCACATAACCAAATGAAAACATGGGCCTGCTTTCCAATCTGGGAACACATGGCGAAGATGTTTACACTGGCTGCAGCAAGTCAAGGTGATGAAATTATTTTCCATGCACAGAAGTAAAAAAACACTCACCAATAATTCCTTACAAGCAGGAAATATTTCTTCAGCTCTCTGCAGTTTAATTCTTGGGACTTTCGCTGCCACTGACATTAGACTATCTTGTACGCTCAAGACTTGTTCATCACACATGACGCTTTTGTTTGTGTAACAAAATATGTCCTACATTACAGCTTCAGTTCCAATAGCTTGATATAACTGCCCACGACCTGAGAGGAACCATGGTTATTAGTGCAGTTTAAAAATACATTTACAGGAAAACATGACACATTTCTACCAAGCAACCGGGCAATGCGTAAAATACAAACGGTTCACCTAAAACATGGGAAAACAAAATGTAAATTGTTAAAATGTATTAAATACTGAACCACAAAGGAGAGGTTCAAGAAATAAACTAGAATGTTTAAAAGAATCACAGAACTAGCAACAACTTCTGAAGCTATAAGGCATCCAATATTTCGGGGGGGGGGGGGGGGGGG
>Ga0131853_10026333_pt1 | contig 10461 bp, 4 predicted proteins | sample TergutLab28metaG_FD_92764 | JGI IMG/M metagenome (GOLD analysis project Ga0131853, IMG submission 92764) | Labiotermes labralis P1 segment gut microbial communities from Petit-Saut dam, French Guiana - Lab288 P1 (version 2) (version 2) | ecosystem: Host-associated > Arthropoda: Insects >... | reverse complement strand
TATCATAATAATTTGTTAAAGTTACGCTTTTGTTGCCTTGTTTTATTTGGTGGATATTTGCGGTTACTAATTCTCCATAAAGCTGTAGTTTTTCTCTATCTTCGATTTCTTCTAGTGTATGATTAAATTTTTCAGCTTTGTTAATGCATCTCGTTATTGCTTGCCTAACCAATTTTTGCAAATCGCCTGTTTTTTGGTTTAATCTGTTGCCTTGTTCTTTTATTTTGTAAAAATGTTCGCAAGCTTCTGATATGCTTTCAAAATATTTGTGTTCTTCTTCCAAAAAATATGTTGGAACGTTAAAAACTCCTTTTTCAGTGACATAAGGAGTGAATTTGTTTTCTGAAATTAAATTAAATAACACTTCCATTTTCTCGACCGTGTCATAATTTTTTGCTATCATTGGGCTTATTCCAGTGTAACCCATAGGTTCCGCGAAAGTTTCTTTATTAAATAGTAAGAAATTTTGCTTTTTCTGGCTAGGTGGACTTTCATATTGAAATCCTGGTCCTATAGGTCTTATAGAAGTGCTTGGGCTAATGTGTTTTATTGAATCTATTATTACTCCTTCTGCATTTATTAAAATTATATTTGAATGCTTGCCCATTATTTCTATTATTATTTTTTTTGTGGAAAGATCCCTTAGCTCATCCATAGCTTCTATTTCTATTTCTATTATCCTTTCAAAGCTTGGTTGGTTTATGGCTATTATTCGCCCAAGTGCGTGCTTTCTTAAAAGCATACAGAACATTGGTGCTTTTTCTGGATTTTCCTGTTTTTCTTTTGTTAAATATAAGCCTGGAGCTGTTGCATTTGCTGAAAGCAAAAGCTTAGCCCCATGTATATGCAGGACTATTTCGTCCTTCTTTGGTTGAAAAGCTTTATTTATACGCTTGCCTAATATAGTTTCTTCAAGCTCTTTTTTTATGTTTGCTATTATTAATCCGTCCATATGATTATATTATAACATGTTTTAAAGGTAAAGTATACAAAAATTTGGATTTTGCTAAGACAATTTGCTGAAGATGAAGAAATTGTGCAGACATTGTCGGCATAATTGAACCAGTATTGTTTTCCCAACTTTATGTAAAGCTTCACATAATATGAGTGTAACTAGCTTGTATTCAAAAAGTTGTAAAACAGTAGCTTTTTTGATATATATATTAATATAACTTCATACACCTTTTGCATTAATATACGTGCTAGGGTAACTTTGGTTCTTTCTCCTAATGACAGATTAAGATTGTCTAGGTTTATCTCTTTATCTAAAAAGTCTATAGAATCTTTGTGTTGGAAAAGTTTTTCGATGATGAAAAAACCATTGACTTTATATGTTCATTATATTATAATATGAATATGAAAATTTGCATAATGCATACATAGGAGGGTGATAATTTTGGAAGTTAGAGTAGCAACACTAAATGATGTCGAGCCAATTTGTCATCTATACAGCTACCATCCAAATTTGGCATGTGATATGAAACAAGGGAACTGAAGAATTCTTGATTTTTCGAAACTTAAGGGGTTATTTATATAGGGAAGGATAAATTAAGGTAAAATGGTTATGATTATTCTTAGTATAGTACTTGCAATAGTTGCTCTACTAAGAGCATTCTTTTTAACTAGTGTTACCATTTTTCTTCCTAATATATATGTAATGTCTTTAGAACGTATTTTACATAATTCAAGAAGAGACAAAGTTATTGGAAAAGATAACTTGGTAAATTTTATGATTTAATCACTAATTATAAGGAGGATTAATGATTTTAAAAAAATATAGTAACTCTCGTCTTGCAGCCCGCATCCGCTGGATGTATCTGTTTGTTTCTATAGTAACAGTAGGTATCTTAATGATAGTCGTCGCTTTTATATCCAGTGGGATAGCGAATGATACCTCAGAGCGGATAGCACGTCAATATTCTATTGAAGCTGCGGGAAACTTTCAAGCACATATGAATCCTCATTTGACATTGATGTTACAGGTCGCTCGATCTACTACAATTGCTCGCTGGCTTGCTGATGAGAATAATGCGATAGCAAAAGATCTGGCTTTTGACGAGCTTATAGGATATGCATCATACATGCCAACTTCTCGCTTCATGCTTACGGTCTATAGAACTCGTAACATCTATGATTTTCTACCTGGTTCTGCGGATTGGCTTACACGAGAGGATTTTATATCTTCAAGTTTACTTCCTAATGGTGAAGAAGCTCAATGGTTTTCCAACACCAGAGATGGAGAACTACGCTTTAACTTAAACATACAACGAGAAATGGAAATACAATCTCTTGACCCACATACTCTGCAAATGTGGTTTAATCAAAGTATATACTATCAAGGTCGTTTTTTGGGAGTTGTTTCTATTGGATTTCCATTTGATTACATATTTCAACCTACCTTTGGATCATTTATCAAAGGCGAAATGCGTGGTTATATCATTGATGAATATGGTGGTGTTCGTGTAGACAGTGCTCGCATCTTAGATGTTTTTGATGATGGGCTTCCTACTTTTCCTCCTATACCCGAATCACTAGACAATCCCAACTTGGCAGAGCATATAAACAGACATTTGTTACAGCAGGTAGATGGTATTTACCAACTTGGTTCGTATACCTTTGAAGCTATCCATTTGGAAAGAGGTAATTACAGTCATGCTAGTATCTCACCTATAACAGGAACAAACTGGTCTGTAGTTGTACTTTCGTACCAAACAGGCATCTTTGATTTTAGATATCTACCTTTGATTTATGTGGTAGTCGTAGTGATAATTCTGTCATTAGTGGTTGGGAGTATAATAATTCGTAGAATAGTGATTGCCCCGTTACTTAACTTGATTGAAAATATGTCAAATATTGACATATCCAAAATAAATAGTGATGATATTAATAGCGTTATGATTCATAACACAGAGCGTCCTGATGAAATCGGAGATTTATCGAGGGCTTTTCAGAATATGTTACAGGAAATAAAAGAGGCTACAGATAAAGAGCATGAATCTATAACACTTCAACGACAGATATATAATGCAAGTCCTCTTGCATCAAGTCTATGGAGTGCAGACGTTGAATGGCTAGATGATGGCAATGTAGGAGCTACGAACCTTACACCACTAGATTGTAATGAGGCAATGGTTAAAATGCTAGAGATGTCTGGCAAAGAAGATTTTTTAGAGAGATTTATCGAATTTAATCCTGAGATTCAGCCTGGTGGAATATCTTTAGGAGAGCATTTAGCAAATATCCAAAAAGAAGCATTTGGAACAGGAGTTTGCTACTATAGATATAACTTTATAACGTCGAAAGGGGAGCTTGTGCCAGGCGAGTGTGTCGCTGTACACATAAAACTTAAAGGCGGTGGTGATGGGATTGCAGTATATTTTCAAGATATGCGAGAGATATATGCCCTTATGGAAAAAGAGAAAGAAATGAGAGAGCGTACCAAACTTATGCTTGACACAACGCCTCTTGCAGTAGCATATTGGAATGAAGATTATCAAGTTTTAGATTGCAACCAAACTGCTCTTGATTTTTATGGATTTGTCAATAAAGACGACTACAAGAATAACTTGAATAAAGTATTAGTTCCTTTTCAACCAGATGGTACATCTTCAATTGAATATTGGAGTATGTACTTAGCTGAAGTTTTTGAGGCTGGATTCAGCAAGTTTGAATTTATGATTAAAAATGCGAAGGATGAGATCGTTTTCCAAGAAGTTGAAGCTATACGCATAAAACAAAATGGTGAGCCTGTTGTGCTTACCTATTCTAAAGATATAACTCTACTTATGAAAATGCGAGAAGAGCAATGGCGTGCTGAAATAGCAGAGGAAAGTAGCAGGGCGAAGAGTAGATTCTTAGCAAGAATGAGTCATGAAATCCGCACACCTATCTCAGCGGTTTTGAGTATCTCAGAAATTCAATTGCAAACCCCCAATTTGCCTACTCAAATAGGGGAAGCTTTCGCTATGATTAATAGCTCGGCTGACTTACTTCTTAGTGTTATAAATGATATATTGGATCTTTCAAAAATTGAAGCTAGTAAAATGGAATTATTGTTAGATGAATATGCTGTTGCAAGCGTTGTAACTGATGTAGTACATCTTCATCTTATAAACATAGAAAGTAGAAACATAAAATTCCGCGTGTTTGTAGATGAAAACTTGCCTACTATGCTTATAGGTGATGCAGTTCGCATTAAACAAATTATGAACAATATATTGTCTAATGCTTTTAAATATACAGAGGTTGGTTCTATTGAATTGCACGTGAGTTTAAAGAAACATGAATTAGATGAATCTAGTCTAACTCTTATTATTTCAATTAGGGATACTGGCTTAGGTATGACTGAAGAGCAGATAGTTTCATTAAACAGTTACAACGAATATATTCGTTTCCATGAACGTAAAAATCGTAGTATTGAAGGAACTGGACTAGGTATGTCTATAGCATACAACTTAGCACACCTAATGAATGCTAATATTGATATAAATAGCGAAGTAGGCAAAGGTACATACGTGGTTATTAGCATACCACAGCAGATTGCTAGTAGTGAGATTTTAGGAAAGGAATTATCCAATCAGTTGCAACAGTTTAAAGGAGATACACAATCCATTAGAAGAAAGTTCAAGCATGAAGCTGAATTGATGCCTTATGGTAGAGTACTTGTTGTAGATGATGTGAAATCCAATTTGTATGTTGCAGAAGGATTAATGAAATTTTATGATCTTAATATAGATACTTGTGATAACGGTTATGAAGCTATTGAAAAAATCAAACAGGGAAATGTGTACGATATTATATTTATGGATCATATGATGCCTGGTATAGATGGTATTGAGACTATGAAGATACTGCGAGATATGGATTGTACGTATCCCATAGTAGTGCTTACAGCCAACGCACTAGTAGGACAGGAAGAAGAATATATACAAAGCGGTTTCGACAGCTTTCTTTCAAAGCCTATTATGATGGATAAACTAGATGCTGTTTTAATCAAATATGTAAAGGACAAGCAGCCGCCTGAAGTGATTGAAGCTACTGTAAGAGATAGCTACAAAAATAAAACTATGGAACTGTTTGAAAAGCTTGTTCCCTTATTAAAAACTCGTAATGTTAGTAGCCTTAATTTTCTGGATGAACTTAGTGTAATGCCAGAAATGGCTTTATTGGTAAAGCAAATTGAAGATTTTGAATTTGGTTTGGCATTGGAAACAATACATACATTGAAGAAGGTTTTGGATGTCTAAAGATTGAAATTCAGCATAAATAAATGTCTTCAATTTCGTTTTTTATTATCATTTTTTATAAAATTAGTTTATTTTTTAGAGATTGAATAGTAACGAAAGCAAAATCAACATCATTTATCGACTCCTTCATATTAGTACCGTTATAACATATTTTAAAGCAAAAGTATACAAAAGTTTTTATAAAAACGATAAAAAAATCTATTATTTGCCTATATCTTTTATAAGAATAATGTGTTATAATTGTGCTATATAATAAATTCAAAGGAGAACTCGGGAGATGAAAATTCAAAGCATTAAAGGTAAAATGATTCTTACATTTATAACAATATTTTTAATACTTTTGACTATGGCTTTAGGATTAATTTGGTACATGAACCGTGTGGCAGATAGATATGACTCAATAGTGGAAGGTTCTGTAGATAGACTTAGTATCATAAGTCAGATTAGAAATTTAGAAACGGAAATGAATGTAACATTTGAAAGAGTAAGAGATAATCAAGGAGATCAAGTTTTTGCATTACAACAAAGATCACATTTTGATTATTTACTTTCACAAGTGGAAGCTTTAACACATTCGTATTTAGAAAGTACAGAGCGAAATGTTGATGAAATGACGTACCAAGTTTCTGTACAAAATGTAGAGCGATATTTGGTAGTTTACATAGAACTTATAGCTTATATTGGTCATTTAATAAACCTTTCTATTATAAATAATGAAGAAGGCATAGTAGATATGATGAGGAATATTGATGATGCCATGTACCGAATAGATGAGATTTCTAATGAAATGTTTGAAAATGTAACAGCTTCTATAGCAGCTCAAAACCAGAGTATTCTTGATTTTAGAGCAGTTGGAACAATTGTAATAGCTATTGGTATGATTTTTATTTTACTCATTCTTGTAGCTATGACTTCTTGGGTTATGATAAGTATTTTGCGTTCTATAAATGCAATTTCTGAAAAGGCAAAAATTATTACTAGTGGTAATTTTGATATAGAGCTTAAAACAAACAAAAGAGATGAGATTTCAAGACTTCAAAACACAATGGCAGATATGTTGGATCCATTTTTACGCTTAATTAACGAGCTTGCACACGTTTCAAAATTGGCAGATGAAGGTGGTCTTTCAATGAGAGTAAATGAAGAAAACTATGTAGGGGGCTATAAAACTGTTGCGAGTGAAATAAACAAAACATTTGAAACTCTAGTTCATGATAATATGCTTCTTCTTGAAGTTGCGAAAGAATATGCTGAAGGTAATTTTGATGCAAAAATGAAAAGAATGGTTGGAGAAAGTGCAATTTTCCACGAAGCGACAGATGTTCTAGGAAATAATCTGAAATCAGTTTATGATGAAATTATAGCTATGATAGGTGAAATAGAAAAAGGTAGCCTAGACTATAGAATAGATGAAACTAAACATACCGGAGATTGGAAAAAAGTTACGATTGGACTAAACAATGTAATGACAATTTTTGAAAAACCATTAAACGAAAGTGCAAATGTAATGAGAGCACTGAGTGAAGGTAACTTAGATGTTAGTGTAAAAGGGGATTATGCAGGTTCTTTTGCTATTTTAAAAAATTCCATAAATGATACTGTTGAAACAATCTCAAGTTATATAATTGAGATGCGTGAAATTTTAGGGATAATAGCAAATAGAGACTTAACAAAACATATAGATAGAGAATATAAAGGTGATTTTGTAGCAATAAAAGATTCTATTAACTCCATTTCAACTAGCTTAAATCGTATACTTTCTGAAATTGATGGATCTAGTGTACAAGTTTCTACTGGTGTTGCACATATTTCACAAATAAGTATGACTTTAGCACAAGGTGCGACGGAGCAAAGTCAATCCTTAGAAACTTTAAATAGCTCTGTTGAAAGTATTCAATTACAAATAGAGCAAACAGCTGGAAATGCACAAACAACACGTGAGCTTTCAGATAAAGCTATGCAAAGTGCAAAAATCGGAAATGATGATATGAAAGAAATGTTGGTAGCAATGGAAGATATAAGTGAGTCTTCTACAAATATTTCACGTATAATCAAGGTTATAGATGATATTGCATTTCAGACAAACCTTCTTGCACTAAATGCTTCAGTTGAAGCAGCTCGTGCAGGTGAGCATGGAAGAGGATTTGCTGTAGTAGCAGAAGAAGTTAGAGCGTTGGCAGCAAGAAGTAAAACAGCAGCGAAAGAAACAACAAATCTAATAGAAGCTTCCATAGAAAAAGCAAATCATGGGACAGAAATTTCAAATAAAACAGCTAAGACATTAGAAGAAATAGTAGCACAAATTAGCAAAATAAGCGATTTGACATCTGATGTAACAAAAGGTACTATGGATCAAATAAATTCTATTTCTGAAGTGAATATTGGAATTGGTCAAATTAACCAAGTTACTCAGAATAATACAGCAACAGCAGAAGAAAGTGCATCAGTAACAGAAGAGCTTTCTTCCCAAACTGAAATGTTTAGAGCTATCGTTTCAGAATTTAAATTACAATAACATTACTATTTTATACTTTTTTAAACAAAATTCTCAAAGATATGCTATAATATTCTTTGGGAGTTTTTTTATGATAAATTTGAAGGGGATGACAAAAAATGAAATTAAAATTAAGTACAAAATTTGGCTTGGCTTTACTAACTTTAGTGGGAACAACCGCAGTTTATGCAAATGCACCAACAGCACCAACAGCTTTGGCTGGTCCTAATCATGGAGCAATTTCATATACTACAAATGTATATAGTAGCAATCTTTCAGGTTTTACTCAAAATGAAACGATTTTGCCACGTGTAAACTCACCACAAACAGAGGTTACAATGGTTACTGGTTCAGGAAATACACTAATAATTCAAGCAAGTTCTTCAATTACTTTTGCCGAACATTTTGTAATAGAAGCAGAGAATGGATTGGATGCAAGGTTAGTAGTAGATGTGGAGAATGCAACGATAGACTTGCCAGAGAGTTTTGGTATAAATTTAACAAATATAAATACTGCTCGTGCATATGAGCATACAAATTACAATATGTCTCGTATAGTTTTTGACATGAATAGTTTGCTTTCTTATGAAATATCTTTATCAGCAGATAGGACGCAAATCATAATAAATTTCGCAGCAAATAATATACAAGGTTTAGATGTGCGTCATGATGGAGGCTATGATTTTCTATGGATTAGGGGAGATTGGGCACCAACTGTTACAGTTAACCAACATATAGATAGATACATTAGAGTTGCAGTTGAGGGAGATATAAGTGATAAAGCGTATGCTCTTGCAAATCGTAGCTTTGATATGACCTTCGTCAGAGATGTATATTATGTAGATGGATACGTGGTTCTAGCTATTAATGAATTTGCAAATTATGAAGTAATTCATTTTGGCAATGATACTTTTATAAGATTTTTACCGCCAACTTTTAGAAATGTAACGATAGATAGAGAAAATAACAACCTCTTCTTACATATGGAAGGCCTTCATGCGGTGCATGTACATGATTATAGAGAAAATAGAAATGTATTTACCTTAAATGGTGATTTTAGCGGTCATTTTGGACATGGAATGATTCCTTTCTTTGGAGATTATGTAGATTTTATAGAAATCTCACATTCTGGAGGAGTAACTCAATTTATACTTCATGATTCTAGCCATATTTCTTCAGCTAGATTTGTAAATGCTTATGGTGGTGGTTTTGCTATTCAAAGCATTCATCCTAGAGACCTTTATGATTTCGTAGTCTTTTTAGACCCAGGCCACGGTGGGACAGATCCTGGGGCTATCCATTTTGGAACTGTTGAAGCAAACTATGTGTTAGATATTTCAAATAGAGTTTACACAATGATAAACAATCATCCAAACTTGCGTGCTTTTGCAACGAGAACAACTGATGTTTTTGTTCCTCTTGTTGAACGTGCTGAAATGGCAAATGACGTAGCTGATCTTTTTATTTCTATTCATGTGAATGGTTTTTATAGACAAAGTGTAAGTGGAACAGAGACTTATTATATCCCAAGGGATGATGAAGATAACTGGTCGATTACAAGAAATAGAGTAGCGAATATATTCCACCAAAATATGGTGAATGCTCTAGGATTACTAGACAGAGGGGTTCGCCAATCAAATCTTTCGGTTTTAAGAAATACAACTATGCCTTCTATTCTTTTAGAGCCTGGCTTCATATCTAACACTAATGATCATGCAGTATTGACAAGCCAAGCAGGGCAAGACGCTTATATAATGGTAATTTATAATTCTATGATGCAAGTGATTAGTGAGATGAGGTAATAAGAATATAACTAAAAAAAGCCCTATTTGGGCTTTTTTATAGTGATTTTTAGTCGATACTGTTACAGTTTTGAAGTTAAATTACTTTATATTCTATATATTCGTCTCTTTTAGGTCCAACAGAAACATAACGAATAGGTGTACCTATCACTTTTTCTATATAATCTATATAGTCAATTGCCTCTTTCGGTAAATCTGATTTTTTACGAGCTTTTGAAATATCGCATTTGAAACCAGGCAAATATTCTATAATAGGTTTTGCCTTTTCTAATTTGTAGCCTGTTGGAAAATACTCCGTTCTTTTTCCCTCTACTTCATAAGATACACAAACTGGAATTTTATCCATATAACTTAAAACGTCTAATTTTGTTAAAGTTAAGTAAGTTGCACCTTGCACCATTGTTCCATATTTTGTAGCTACAATGTCAAACGGCCCTACACGCCTTGGTCTTCCTGTTGCAGCACCATATTCACCGCCTGCTGCTCTTAAGGCTTCCGCTTCTTCTCCATCCATTTCGCAAGTAAATGGTCCTGCACCAACACAAGTTGAATATGCTTTTACTATACCGTGTACTTCGTGAAGCTTTAGGTGTGGAACTCCAGCTCCAATTGGGGCATAAGCTGCTATTGTTGAAGAAGATGAAGTGAAAGGGTATATTCCATAGTCAATATCTCTTAAAGCACCTAGCTGAGCTTCAAATAAGATTTTTTTATTTTGCTTTTCGGCATCATCTAAATAAATACTTGTGTCTGTGATATAGTCCTTTAAAAATTCGCCGTAGCGGCTTAACCAGTGCATTATATCACGAGGGGATACTGGTTCACTACCGTACCCTTTTTGGAGTGCTAAATTTTTATATTTTGCTACGAACTCAATTTTTTCTTTAAGCCAGTCTTGATTTGAAATGATATCTCCCAT
>Ga0131853_10026332_pt1:7500-10462 | contig 10462 bp, 11 predicted proteins | sample TergutLab28metaG_FD_92764 | JGI IMG/M metagenome (GOLD analysis project Ga0131853, IMG submission 92764) | Labiotermes labralis P1 segment gut microbial communities from Petit-Saut dam, French Guiana - Lab288 P1 (version 2) (version 2) | ecosystem: Host-associated > Arthropoda... | reverse complement strand
TGGTTGGGGCCTCTGCGTACTGTTTCTTGCGTTGATCGGGGGGGTGTGCTGTTGTTGTGAGTGGGCGGGGGGGGGGGGGGGGGGTTTCCGTACGGGAGTGTAGGTTCCATTTCTTCAGCCAACCAGCAGTGAGAGACCCATCTCGTTGATCCTGTGCTTGTAATCGGTATAGAAAAAGTGCTCTACTCTTCGCCCACACATTCGCGAGGTCCCACCCCCGTCCATATTCCCACGCTGGAGGGTGGACAGGGGAACCCTGAATATGTCCCCTCGCCAAATGAACCATGATATCGTGGTGTATAGCTGCCGTAGACATTCGGCCGGTGGGGGGTATATCTGAGCTACATACCATATTTTGGCCAGCAGGTAATCGTGTACGAAGCGTATCCGTCTGTCAAGGCTCAGGTCTCTGTAGTATGTATCTTGAGCGAGGGCGCGCACTCGTGTGGTGACCGTAGACCAGGTAACATGCGCAGATATATTCACTTTGTTCGTGAAGTGGAATCCCAAGATTGTAACATCAGTATGATATGGGATGTCCATTATCCGCGTTGTCGTGTCCCATGCTCCGAGCGCCAATGCTCGGGATTTCCGCATGTTGACTTTCGCGCCCGTTCCAGCCTCGTAGGTGAGCAGGGTTTCCTGTAGTTTTCGGACAACCGCCGGTGAAGTCAGGAATATGGTCACATCGTCGGCGTATGAGATTACCGCCGTTTTTGCATTACCCGTCCGATCTGAATGCCCTTGAGTTCTCTTTCCAATGTATGGATTAACGGGTTTAAGCATAGTGCAAATAACTGCATACTTAATGGACATCCCTGTCTGATGGAGTTGTGTATCGGGATCGGGCTGGATCTACAGCCGTTTATCTGCACCTCCGACGCCGCTTTGTCATACATCCCCAGTATGCGTTGCTGGAACCACGCGTTGAATCCGTGGGCGTATAACATCGCCAGCAGGTATGAATGCGAGATTTTGCCAAATGCTTCACTGAAGTCAATGGACACAATGCATAATGGTGTATTCGTTACTTCGGCATGGGCGACGGCCTCTCTTACTGTGGCCACCGCTTTAAAGGCGGAGTTTCCTTGCACACCACAGTGTTGGTTCGGATGAATTATTGCTGCTAAACATGGTCGTATTCTGTTCGCTATTATCCGTGCCAGTATTTTATAGTCAGTGTTCAGCAACGTCAAGGGTCTGTAATCCTCGACATTCTTGGGGTGTGTAATCTTCGGCAAGCAGACAATTAGCCCCTGCAGTTGCCTAGCCGATGTTCTGCCCTCTATGTTCATGTGGTTCATTATATGTGATAAGTCGTGCTTTATCACATCCCAGGCTGTCCTGAAGAATTCGAGGCAAATTCCATCCTGGCCTGGGGCCTTACTCGCTTTCCCTTGTGTTATCGCGTACCGTAGCTCCTCCAAGCAAATGGGTTCTTCCAGCGCTACATTCGTTTCGGGCGTGACGGTTTACACTCCGCAATCCGCAAGTCTCCTTACGCTCCTCTCATCTATCTGTATGTGTTTGTATTTGGAATGAAAACGTGTCGAGAAGACCTTCAGGATTGACACCGACGATGTCTGTAGAATGCCACTATCATCATATATCTGATTTATCAGTCGAGAGGCTTGACGCTTCCGTGTTTTGAGGAGATGATGTAGGGAGGGTTCCTCACCTACTAGTCTGTCCTGTTCTCCTGTGTCCACCAGTAACCTCTGTCGGTTGATACTGTTTAAAATTATTATTTTCGCTTTAAATCTCCTCAGCGCAAATGCTTTTGACATTTGGTGATCCGGTTCCCGAAGCACATCATAGATGGCAGTGTATTAAAAATTCTCCGTCTTGATGCAGTCAGTGTTTCGCTCTGTGCCTTCACGTGTGAAGAGGTGTTTTATCATACGTTTGACGTAGCGGTCCCACGATTGGACTATATCAGGGTATCGCGGCATATGCCTTCACTCTCCCATGCCTCTAATATCTTGTCCTGAAAGGGTAGCTCGTTCAAGTAGCACGGGTTCATTCTCCATAATCCTTTTCCTTCATGTATAAACGATGTTGTCATGGCCACTTTCAACAGCACCGCTAAGTGATCGGTAAAGGCCGCTGCTATTGTTTCCACTCCTTGCTTTTGTTGCCTTAGATCTTCTGTAATATATATTCTATCCAGTCGGGCCGCACCAGTGGGTGTGTAGTGTGTATATATCTGTCTGTATACTGTTGCGTCCCACACGTCGACTAGATCGAGGCCCTGAATTAGCCTTTCCAATGTTCTGCTACTGTTGCGGTGGCCAGTGCAGTCAAGATTGGAAATTACACAGTTAAAATCACCGGCCATTATCATTTCAGTCGGGGTATGCGGTATCAAGTCTATTAGTTCCGTATTGAAGAAAGCTCCTCAGGCCGCGCGGCCACTGAGATCGCCATAAAATCTGGATGTACGAAATAATAAATCGTTTCCAGAGGATCCATTAGCTTCTCAAGAAGAACATTGCCCATGTAGTTAATTAGATACAATAACACAGCACGGATCCAGATAAGGCAAACTACATATACAGTGTACTTCCAGGCAATAGTCGCAGCTTTGGTGTATTTGACCTCTATCTGCAATGGTTTAACTAGTGGTTATTCTGCCATCCTCCTTCCTCAACTTCGCGCAAACAACAGCAGTGACTTTGAAGCGGACGAAGAGGTTGAGTCATGGATCGGTAAGGGAAGAGATCTGTTTTACTTACATTTTCAAATCACATTGTTAGGTATAGCTAAACTGCAGTTGGAACAAACTTTAATTGCATGCATGAGGAGAAGTATGGACTTTGTTCGTAATATATTCATACAAAACGAGATCAAAAAGTAAGAGTTACTAACGCGTTCTTCATACATGTGGACAAAATGTAGGAGTTGGAAACAAATTAGGCAAAAATAAAATTTGCGATAAAATAAGGATTAGAATAAACTCTAA
>Ga0131853_10026332_pt1:0-5000 | contig 10462 bp, 11 predicted proteins | sample TergutLab28metaG_FD_92764 | JGI IMG/M metagenome (GOLD analysis project Ga0131853, IMG submission 92764) | Labiotermes labralis P1 segment gut microbial communities from Petit-Saut dam, French Guiana - Lab288 P1 (version 2) (version 2) | ecosystem: Host-associated > Arthropoda: Insects >... | reverse complement strand
AGCTGTGTAAGAGCTAATAATCGGTAATATGTTAATACACTATTTTTTGCACACCGACTTATCCAATAAAATCCTGAAGTTTGGCACACCTTATGTGGAACAACCCTTACATAGTTCTCATGTGTGCACGTGTAATGTGCTAAGTATGCCTACTAGAGATCTGCGCCATTTTATGCACTGTTATCTGTTCACAGTTAGTATATATATTGGTGCCACATCTGTGGGCTGTCTGCTGAGCGGCATCATGATGGACATGTGGGGCAGAAAGCTTGCTGTTCAGATTTCTATTTCCTCTGTCTGTATTGGCTGGTTACTAATCGCCATATCAACTACATATCCACTCATGCTTGTTGGGAGAGCCCTGTGTGGTTTTGGGAAAGGTTTTGCCACTCCGGCCGTTACAGTAAGTTACAAATTTTGCAAGTGTTAAGAATACACACACGACAATTTAGTGGTTAAGGCAAATCCAACTTTAACACAAAACAATACAGCTGCGCTGTATAGAATTTGGTATAAAGATTACAGCTGTGTATGATCTATGATACTTTACCCAAGAACATCCAGTAGTAAAAGAAAAATAATTTTTTAGCCCCTTTGTCTCATATTCCCTGACTAAGAAAGACTGCAAACGGTGTATTCTGTGCAGTACTACACAGATTATACCATGGCATTATTTACTTCCAGAATGTCACACTGTTTGACGGTACACGCGTAAATATAATTTCACATAAACTTGTCAAAAAAGTACAGCCTGCCCTGGACGGTGTCCACCTAACTCGGACTCTTCAATAATATCACGTGCAGGTATTTTGTACATAATTTTACCGAAATCGAAAAATAAATTAGGAAAGCAAAAAGAGAAATTCATTTACGTCCCAGCGCAGAGTATTGTTTTCAATGCGCCGATTTTCGTGAAATTAATAATCGCTAAATACAATTGTTCGGATACCTCATACACGGAATTGTATCCATATCGGATGAAATATGCACAAAATATGAATATAACTTTACTTAATCCGTAAGTACACTGCGACTGGCACTGCACCGCCGATTTCCACAAACCTTAGCCATGAGCTAATCGTAAAGAACATCTGTGCCGCATTTCACAGTTTAGCCGCTAATACCAGGTCACGGATAGACTGACGGACGCGGTATTCACATAAGGCAATATTTTACCTCGTAAAGAACGCCTAATAAAATGACCTTAATTATGTGGCACAAATACATGCCACTTGTAGAAGCGATAGCAGCATAGCATAACGTTAAAAATCCTCCGTCCTTGCGCTTGCCAACATAAAAGAAAAGGAAAAAATACCGAAAAAACTTTTATAAAAATTAAAACACTTCTTATCACATTATCACAAAGAAATAAAACAAAACCGTTGAACAGGCAACACCTACAAATTACCAGTACCATCCACAAACCAGCGTCCATAACCAACCTCCGAAATGCATCGAAACAAATTCCGACAACTAATCCAACATACAACAAAACCTGCAAGACATCAATCCATGAAATCTACGCTATCTTTTATCTTTTACGTCAAGATAAAACAGTAAAACCCATAAACATTTTAAAACAATCTTTTAACTTTTTCTTTTGTTTTATTTACTGCAATTTGATTGACAGCATAACATGTATTTTAATAAATTTGTAAAATTAAGATCTAAGTTCCAAGCATACAATTGTATACAATTCCTTTTAAATATTTTAAACCATTGGCTTGAAAATGACACTTTGACATAGAAAGCGTTGCCACATTAAAGGAATAACATCTTTAGGTTGTGTTGACAGCTATATATTCCACTTATCATACAGCACATTGCATGAACATAATTCTGCGGATATCATCCTCACAGCTGTCACACGTTTAACCTTAGATGCATCATCCCCGTTGTGTTTTATGCAAATTAGGAGGGGGTGGGTACGTCAAAACACAACTGTCTTTGTATCCTATTTATTGGGCTGACGACATGTTTCGGCCACTGTGGGCCATCCTCATGTCACAAAAATATATACAACGAGGAGAAAATATACAGTATAATATTCTTATACTGTATATTTTTGTGACCTGAGGATGGCACACAGTGGCCGAAACATGCCGTCAGACTAATAAATAGGATACAAAGACAGTTGTGTTTTGACGTACCCACCCCCTCCTAACTAATATGTTTAACCCTTTAAACGCCGACTTGAATCCCATCTGCCATCTGCTGGCATTATTAGGAACTCACCATATTTTCCACGTTAGCGGGTTAAGTCCTTTCTGAGCAAGGATGTTTCTACGTACTTTCCTGTATTGAAAAGTTATTTACATGTTGGCTACGGTTTATTCAATGCCACTTTTCAATAGCTCAGATTATACAGTACCAAAGATAAGATGATTCGGTAATAGGGATAAAATAAATTTGTCCCTGTATTAGCCCGCAAACCCGAGGGCATGGAGGTGTAGCCCCACTCATTCTTAATATCAGATGCATGTCTGTCCCTGCCACGACTTCTCGGCTGTCCAGCCCGTAGGCTGATGTAGGAAAGGGATGCGAAAGGCAAAGATAGTGGACTTCAGAGATTTGAGGATCTCACAGCAGGGTTTCTGAAAATTCGTCTTCCGGGATACTTCGCCCTGTCGAGTGGTAAATCGTTAGCTAACTTTCGAAGTACGTTGCTGCCTCCATATTCAGGATTAAGCAGTTCGAGACTGACTTCTCAGAAGATATCCATCTTATTCGAAGTATCATCCCGGGATATCCCTGGAGGGCTAAGAAAGGCGACTAAAGACGTTAGTCAGGATTGTCCGTCTCCGGACTGAGATCTAAACCTGGGACTGCCGAACGCAAAGTAAGGGCGCTCGTCACTGGACCGTGACGTCCGATGTGTGCATTTGGGAAGTTAGAGGAACAGACATGTAATGAGCCTTATCCAAGGCCTTGTAACACCTGCCAACCAGGTCACTTTTCTCAGAATCACTTCTGAATGGAACAGATCTAGTGGTCAAGTAGAAGTTTCACCAAGTCATAATTTGTTCCAGTCACATGAAAAAACAAATGTAGTCGTCAGGGATGAACTACATACCAGTGTCAATGATATAATAACGATAAAGTTTACAAACCATTTGCAAGGCATGAAAAATGTACATTGGAGTCTGGTCTGAGTACAAGCACGAACGGGTTCTGAAGAATGTATCTTGGAGACCACATACAGACTAAATAAAAACAAATACCAGCACGTTTTTATACCATGCTTCAGAACACACGCACTTTGAAACGCGCAAAATGTCGTCATATAAAAACATTCATCGCGTAACCTGAGTTACAGTATTTATGAGCAAGATATCAGTAAATGACACACAAAAATATGCCTAAATTGGTATTGCAGCCCCCAACCTTGTCGAAAAACTCTTAACATATTTCTAGTCAGCAACAATTCTTAGGGCATTCAGTTAATCTATCAAGTTATTATCGTAGATGTTGTCTCGTTAATTGTCTCCCGCAGTAATGTCCCACAGGATACATGCTGTCTGTAATACAAAGCAGCGGTCATCAGGGGCACCACAAAATAGACACAGTACCAATATAACTGTCTTTCGACAAATTTTTATGTTTTGCTGACTGTGCATCTCAGTATAATCTTAGTAATTAACCAACTTAATGCACAAATTATTGTTTTATATTAAGTCCATTATATGTCTCTATATGTTTCGAGCACTATGTGCTCATCATCAGGAGGTCAAAATTGTATTATATAGCATCTGGTATCATCACACCTGTAGGTGGCCGTCCCGTGCACAGGTTGGTAGAGGACAAATTCTCAAGTTCAAAGTGAGAAAATTTTTACTAGTGTCGTTACTTCCTTGAAGCTACAATAATGGATAAAATACACCATGATGACAAAGGTACAGCGTGGCCAACCTCACTATAGGCGTATATTATAGCAATTTGTTTTTACAGCTAACGGGACAGGCAATGTACACATAAACGTAATATTTAAACGCGTTCGCGTAACCACTGTTGCCGTGGAAAAAACAGCTAATATTACATATTCTAAGTTTGCGTCCTAGCCTTAGTTCACCAGCATGCAACAGGCATGCGCCGTATTGTCCTGCCTCTCCGGACGTACAACGTTTTTCCACTCTGTGTCACAAATGGCACGATTTTCAACAAAAAGAACTGATCATGAAACTTGTGTTTTGATTTTCTCTACAAATTTTGTCTGAAACATTTCTCATTCTAAGAACTGAGAGAGACATTATTATAGAAGTACACAGATCTTCGTGTAAGTTTCCCGCTATCCTTGTCAGATTTTAATAAAATTTGAATTTTCTCGGAAGATTTTCAAACAACACTCAATTATCAACATCCATGAAAATCCACCAAGTGGGAGCCGAGTTGTTCCATGCGGACGGACGGACGGACATGGCGTTCTAATAGTCGCTTTCCTCAATTTCGCGAACGCGCCTAAAAAGTATTGCAAATGCACCGACATTTTCTCAATAGATTTTCTCATATTGTAATATTTAAGAAGTTTTGTACTGGCCACAAATTATTTTAATGCTCCAACTGTAGAAACACTGGAACTGCCCATTCACGTCACACCAAACAGATTTAGGAAATATAAAACAAACAAGAAATATTAGACCACACCGTCACTGCTTTCTTAGCGTTGCTACAAGGTAACTGACATCTAAAACATCATTTGTTACAGTTCCATCTGGAAGAGATGGCTGATCCCAGGTTAAGAGGTGCCCTCTCTGCCTGCATCCTCCTAACATATTCTATAGGCATCATGCTGATTTCTCTGATTGGCTTCAACATCAGTTGGAAAATGTCAGCAGGGCTGGGAGCTGGTATTGCACTGGTAGACCTAGTGGGCTATAGTCTTCTGCACGAGAGTCCAGTGTGGTTCGTCAGAAACAACCGCATCAGCGATGCTAGGAAGGTCTTCAGCTGGTTGTGGGGATTTGGGCATCAAGTGGAGGTAAGACACACTCACACCGTATAGG